>ERZ859937.84-NODE-84-length-49150-cov-16.973582_pt1 | contig 49150 bp, 38 predicted proteins | sample MGYA00509985_ERZ859937 | MGnify/ENA primary metagenome ERZ859937 (study PRJEB30046, sample SAMN00715169) | human gut metagenome | study: EMG produced TPA metagenomics assembly of the A metagenome-wide association study of gut microbiota in type 2... | reverse complement strand
TTAACACCCATTAACCAAATATCCTAACTTGATTCCTGGGTGCAAAGGTAAAAGACAAAACACTACGGAGTACATTATTTTTGTATCAGTATCATAATGTAAACCAAATGATTCTGTGTTTCCAAGGAAAGGACCTTCCATAACACGAAGTCCCTTACTTGCATATTCATTATCTGGAGAAATATAAAAACCTTTAGACATTAGTTTTGAGGCATATTCATTAACAGTTCCATCAATAGGAAATCCAAGGAACTTCAAATGTTCCTCAGAAAAAGCCTGTGTGAAGCACAAAAAAGAAATGATAAGTATTATAAATCGTTTCATTCTCTTTCCTTTGTTTTAAACATCAATTCAATTTTGGAGTGAATTATATAGTGGACTCACCATAAAGGCATTATTAGTTGTCGATAGCGTAAGAACAGAATTTTCAGACAAATTGGGGTTAATTTGAACAACCAATTAGAAATCATCATTTTCCAATTCCTTTGCATGTAACCATATTCCATCGGCAATTCTGCCAACATCACTTGAATATGATTTGATTGCATTTCTATCTTCGCTCCAACGAACAAAATTTTTCAATTCAAGTACTTTTGTTCCATTACTTGATTTTGTCCCATTGAAAATAAAATCTTCATGCCAATTAGCCATTCCGTCTTCGGCTTTTACTCTGTATTTACAATCTTTGATTGTGATTGTAACCATATAATCACAAGTCCCAACCATATCAATTGTAGCAGTTTGTCGAAATAGTTTCTTTGCGTGAAGATATGATGAGTTTCTAAATTTTATGGTTCCTGTCTCCTTGTCATCATATTGTAATCTCTGCTGAAAGTTTTGTATATGGGTAGCAAGCCACTCTTTAGCTGCACGATATAAGATATCCTTTGATTGGGGACATGACAATACAACTGTTATATCGTAATTTGCAGTATCACACTCAACCTTCTCTAATTTTGCTTGAGCCATACAAGATATCGTTATACTTGCAAGAAGTAATAACGTAGTCAACAACTTTTTCATAAGTCCTTTGTCGGTAGTTTTTAATTGTCAAGAAGAAAGCCTCTCTCATTCGTTATCAATGTCTATCCATTTCAAACTTGGAAAATAAGTTTTTATATTTTCTTTTGTAATACGAATAGTATCACTGCCACCACCCATATAGTCTATTATAACTTTATATGGGAATGGGGTTGGTCTTTTCCCTTCAATATAGTAAGGGTCAAAATGCTTTGTATAACTTTTTTGTGGTTTAAACGGTCCTGTAGCATATATGTGATGATATTTAGAGTACTTGGCATTTGCGTTAAACACGCCAATAGCGTCACCAACACTGTTTACAGAAGAGAAGTACACATGTACGTATTTCAAATTTCTTTCACTTGTAACCTTGAATCTTGTTTCCAATTGCAAATGATTGAAATTCATAATATCCGCAACATAAAACTTAAATTTCGAGAATTGGACTTGTGCATTTGCACTCATACCCATTGTAATAGCCATAATTGCTAACATCAGAATCTTTTTCATACGACTGTTCTTGAAAGTAATATAATCTTTTTGTTAAACGCAAAGACGTGAGACTCTACACTTGCTCGCCACTTATTCTTGGTCGTAGGAAACCATTGCTTGATGACGAACAGATAGAATCTCACGTTGAAAGTTATACATAACCTCGAAAAGTGTGCCGCTGAGGTTTGTCCTCCTTGGCACACTACGAGGGTTGATTATACAACCTACCCGTGACATCTTCTCTGCAATGCCATTGACAACCAATTTGAATTTCCTACGTTCAGAAAGTTCAATGAGCAAAGCGTTGACGACGCCTTATGTATGTTTGCAAACGCACTTATTGCGAATGCGCCACAAAGTTACTAAAAATATGTGAGAATAAAAATTTTATGGTCTATTGGTTGAAAAATAACTCATTTTTAATCCACTTATGCCATGACAAAGGCAAAAACAGCATCCCTTTTCTTCGCTGTGCCATTATTCTTTTAACACGAATTATCGTGAATTGACAGTGAATTGCTCATTAATTAATTCGTGGTAAAATTCATGGATAATTTATGGTAATTCGTGTTCGTTACTTCACCACGATTAAAACTTAAACATTAACAACAGTTCTGTACGCATATGGTTGTGAGAAGTGCGTTGAGTACGCTCATTATGACTGTAGAACGGTCTGATTTGGCTTCGGGATGCGTTCGGGACATACTTTTTCTTATATCTTATCAATTATTAAATTAGTTATAAGTATTTAAAGAAAGGAGTGTAGATTTGTTTGTGACTGTTTTACAACTGAGATTCTGAGATTGAGATTGTTTGTGATGCAAGATTAACGTTCGGATGCGTAATGTCGTAAGTTGTTGAATTATAGTCTTTTAGATGGAATAGCATTACTACAAGGCGTTTCAGTTTCAGTTGTTTCAGTTGTTTTTAAGAGGGTGGTAAATCCTTCTGTATCTATATAATACATTGATTATTAATTAGTTATAAGTGTTTAATAAAGGGGGTTAATACATAACTGACCCTTTGAAACGTAACTGAAACTGAAACAACTGAAACGCTGTTTGTTTAAATGATAGAAAGTGTTTATCTTTGCAGTCGTTTTGAAGAGAAACAGAAATGAATTAAGCAATATGAACGAAAAATATCAGTTTCTGACGCATGCGCCTGTCCATCGTGTGATAGGTGCAATGGCTATTCCTACGATAATATCAATGTTGTTGACCAGCGTGTACAATCTGGTCGACACCTTTTTCGTCGGACAAATCGACACGCAGTCGACGGCAGCTGTAGGTATTGTGTTTAGCGTGATGTTCTTCATACAGGCGTTCTCTTTCTTCTTTGGCAACGGTTCGGGCAACTATATCTCCCGACAGCTTGGCGCTCAGAAGACGGAGGATGCTGAGACAATGGCGAGTACCGGACTTTTCTACACGCTTGCGTTCTCTATTTTGACCATGCTGTTAGGGTTGCTGTTTCTCGAACCTATAGTATTCTTCTGGGCAGTACGCCCACCATCCTGCCGTATACGCGCCAGTATCTGGGCATCAGTCTGCTGGGCACGCCATTCATCATGGGCACGTTCTGCATCAACAATCAGATGCGATTTCAGGGTTTTGCCAAGTATTCGGTATATGGGGTGGTAGGCGGCTCCGTCATCAATTGTCTGCTGGATCCGCTCTTCATCTTCGGTTTTTCCATGGGCGTTCGCGGAGCGGCATTGGCATCTGTCATAGGTCAGTTTTGTGGATTCTTCATTCTGCTCGTGATGAGCAGAAAGGAAGGAGTGATACATTACAGTTTTCGCAAGATTTCATTTGAAGGCAGATTTGTGAAGGAGATTATTGCGGGAGGCACACCTTCCATCTCGCGTCAGGGACTTGCCAGTCTCAGCACCATAACCCTCAATAGCGTAGCAGGTAACTATGGCGATGCAGCCATAGCCGCCATGAGCATCGTAACGCGTATAGGCATGTTCATCTTCAGCGTCATTATCGGCTTAGGACAAGGTTTTCAGCCTATGTGCGGCTTCTGCTACGGCGCAAAACTTTACGATAGGGTTAAGGAGGGCTTCTGGTTCAGTACAAAGATTGGAACGGCTTTTCTTTTGTTCTGGGCTGTGGTTCTAATCGTCTTCAGCGAGGAAGCTGTAGCTTTGTTCCGCAACGACCCTGACGTGATAGCTATAGGCATTCCTGCTTTGCGCTATCAGATGATTGTTTTCCCGTTATGCAGCTTTATGATGATGGCAAACATGATGATGCAGACATGCAGAAAGACAATACGAGCCAATATACTTGCAGCCTCGCGCCAGGGATTGTTTTTCATTCCTCTTATCATCATCCTGCCCCATTGCTTCGGACTGTTGGGAGTGGAGATTTGTCAGGCTGTGAGCGACCTCATATCTCTCATCGTGACGATTCCTATAGTGTGGACCACATTCAGAGAGATGATTGATTTTAACAAGTAAGATTACCTTGCAATCATCAGGATTTTTATCTTTGCGCTATATTCGGTAAACCATTACCATCTTATATTCTTGGCATCAACCTCTCTCTCCCCGAAATCTATCATGGCATTAAACAGCCTTACGCGTTCAGCCCGTTTCAGGTCGTATGCGGTAATGTCCGCCTCCTTAATGAGCCCTTGGTTCAAGAGACTGGCTCGTTTGGTGCCAAGGAGTAGTGGCTGACGTGGAGTAAGCCAGCAGTTGCCGTCGGATATGGCAAGATTGGTGAAGGATGTGTCTGTGACAAGATTGTTCTTGACAATTATGATTTCGTCGCAATCGCCTTTCTTGGCAGCCAGAGCGTTGAGTTGAGAGCGGTCGCAACTCTTGTAGCTGTAGCTGATTGTGTCGTCGCAGACCACCTGCAAAGAGCTGATTGTTCGCATGGAGTAGGGGGCGTATTCTATAAGCTCCACTCCGTCTGCGCCATATACTACACGAGCCTTGACAAGCGCCATATCGTCGCTGGCTGCTATCAACTTCTCCAGACAAGGCATGGACCGAAGGGCAAGATTGGGGAAGAAATGGCGTATGGTACGCTCCATCCTTGCCTGGTGATAAGGCAGGTTAGAAGGCTTGCCGTTTGCTATCTTTATGGTCTCTACAAATTGCTGTTGCATGATTGGTATTTTACTCTAACGGATTTTGGCAACTTACTGACAATCACTCCGTACGACTCTCGTATGATGGACTCGACAACGTCTGTATCCAATTGCTCGAAAAACACGTCGCTCCAATGAGTCTTGTTCCAATGGAACGCAGGCGTGACGGCTGAATATAGCTCGCGCAGTTCCTCGTTTCGTTCGGGAGCGAGCTTGCAGGCAAATCTCAGCATCGTTTCGTCGATATTATATTTGCCTCCTCCAAGCCAAAGGCACATGAAAATCTTGCCCTCGACACGGAATGTTATGTTGTCGTCGCCAAAGGGCTGGTCTTCTGTCACCCCAGGTAATGACAACGCAAAATCTCTGACTTCTTCAATGTTCATAGGTAACCGATTTGATTGTTGACCGCAAAAATACTACTATTAAGCCAAAACGACAAGATTTTTTACATTCAATATCGCACGTATATCCTCATTTTTCATTAACTTTGCATCCGTTATAACATTTCTGAGGAAAATAAATACAAAACGTTAAATACAAAATGTCAAACAAGTTTGTTGAACACAAGGGTTTCAATCTTGTAGAAACCAACAAGGAAGTTTTGGACAAGTGGATGGCTGACGATGTCTTCCACAAGTCTATCGACGAGCGCGAAGGCTGTCCGCAGTTCGTATTCTTTGAGGGACCTCCCTCAGCCAACGGTCATCCGGGCATTCACCACGTTCTGGCACGCGCCATTAAGGACACATTCAATCGCTATAAGACCATGCAGGGATTCCAGGTTCACCGCAAGGCGGGATGGGACACACACGGACTCCCCGTAGAGCTTGGCGTAGAGAAGGAGCTTGGTATCACAAAGAAGGATATCGACAACAAGGCTTCGGAGAAGTATATCTCTACTGAGGAATATAACCAAAAGTGTCGTGAGAATGTGATGATGTTTACAGCCGAGTGGCGCAAGCTGACCGAGGAGATGGGCTACTTCGTCGACCTCGACCATCCGTACATCACATACGACAACAAGTATATTGAGACTCTGTGGTGGCTCCTCAAGCAGCTCTACAACAAGGGCCTGCTCTACAAGGGCTACACCATTCAGCCGTACTCGCCGGGCGCAGGTACCGGACTGTCATCGCACGAGCTTAATCAGCCAGGTTGCTATCGCGATGTGAAGGATTTGACAGCTACAGTGCAGTTCCTCATCCGCGATCCGAAAGAAGAGTGGACAAAGTGGGGCAAACCTTACTTTGTAGCTTGGACCACAACTCCCTGGACATTGCCTTCGAACGTGGCGCTCTGCGTTGGCCCGAAGATCGACTATGTCTCAGTTGAAACATACAACCTCTATAGTGGTGAGCCTATCACTATCGTTATGGCTGAAAACCTCGTTAAGGCATATTTGAAGCCTGAGCAGGAATGTACAGAGGGCGAACTCGCTCCGTTTGACAAGGAGAAGAAGCAGTGTCCATGGCGCATCACTGGCCACTTCAAGGGCACTGATCTTGAGGGAATGCACTATGAACAGCTCATGCCGTGGGTGAAGCCATGCGAGAAGGTAGACGACTTCGCTCCGAAGTTCGTGACAGAATATGCCGAGGCACATCCTGAGAAGGTGTTCACAGGTGAAGACGGACGCGACAAGTTTGTGGAGATGGAGAGCGAGGCTTTCCGTGTAATCCTCGGCGACTACGTAACAACCGACGACGGTACTGGTATCGTACACATTGCCCCGACATTCGGTGCTGATGACGCCAAGGTGGCTAAGGATGCTAATATTCCGGCTCTCTACCTTATCAACAAGAAAGGCGAGACACGTCCTATGGTTGACCTACAGGGCAAGTTCTACCTCATCGACGAGCTTGACGCTAATTTCGTGAAGGCTTGTGTAGACAATGAGAAATACGGCCATCACGCTGGCGACTATGTGAAGAACGCCTACGACCCACAGTTCAATCAGGATGGCGTATGGGACAAGAAGGCTTCGGACAAGGCTGAGGATTTGAACGTTGTGCTTTGCTACGAACTGAAGCAGGAAGGCAAGGCTTTCAAGACAGAGAAGCACGTACACAACTATCCTCACTGCTGGCGTACAGACAAGCCAATTCTTTACTATCCGCTCGATAGCTGGTTTATCAAGGACACAGCACGCAAGGAGCGCATGGTGGAACTCAATAAGACTATCAACTGGCAGCCGGAGTCGACTGGTACTGGTCGATTCGGAAACTGGCTTGAGAATCTCAACGACTGGAACCTCTCACGTTCACGCTTCTGGGGCACCCCGCTGCCTATCTGGCGCGACGAGAACCGCGGCGAGAAGTGCATCGGTTCGCTCGAAGAGCTGTACGCTGAGATTGAGAAGTCGGTAGCAGCTGGCGTGATGAAGAGTAACCCGATGAAGGACAAGGGCTTTGTACCGGGCGACTACTCGAAGGAGAACTACGACCGCATCGATCTCCACCGTCCTTACGTAGACTATATAGTGCTCGTAAACGACGAGGGTAAGCCAATGCATCGCGAATCTGACCTCATCGATGTTTGGTTCGACTCAGGTTCTATGCCTTATGCACAGCTCCACTATCCGTTTGAGGGCGATATGTCGCGTGGCACAGAGGAAGACCGCAAGGCTCTTGTCAACAGCACATACGAAGGCTTCGCAATCGCTCCTAAATTCTATCCTGCCGACTTTATCAACGAGGGTGTAGACCAGACACGTGGATGGTTCTTCACTCTGCACGCCATTGCTACAATGGTGTTCGACTCGGTAGCATTTAAGAACGTTATTTCTTCGGGTCTTGTTCTCGATGCTAAGGGCAACAAGATGTCAAAGCACTTGGGCAATGCTGTCAATCCGTTCGACCAAATTGAGAAGTATGGTGCCGATGCCGTTCGATTCTATATGATGACCAACTCGGAGCCTTGGGACAACCTCAAGTATGACGAGAAGGGTGTTGACGAAGTGCGCCGCAAGTTCTTCGGTACATTATATAATACATACTCGTTCTTCTCTGGCTACGCGAATTTAGACGCTTTCGACACAGAGACAGCTCAGGTGCCCGTTGCAGAGCGTCCGGAGATTGACCGTTGGGTACTCTCAGTACTGAATACTCTCATCAACGGTGTTCAGAAGGAGATGGAGAATTATGACCCCACTCGTGCTGGTCGACTCATTGAAGACTTCGTCAACAATGACCTCTCTAACTGGTATGTACGCTTGAACCGTAAGCGTTTCTGGGGTAAGGAAATGTCGCAGGACAAGCTTGCTGCTTATCAGACTCTCTACACCTGTCTGGCTACCGTGGCAAAGCTCCTCGCTCCGTTCGCCCCGTTCTTTGCCGACCAGCTCTTCTGCGACCTCGGTGCCGACAAGCTTGAGGGTACAACATCAGTACATCTCGCTAAGTTCCCCGTTGCCGACGAGCAGCTCATCGACCGCGAACTTGAGGAGCGCATGGGTATGGCACAGAAGATTACATCAATGGTTCACGCTCTGCGCAAGAAGGTGAACATCGCTGTACGCCAGCCGCTGCAGGCAATCATGATTCCTGCTGTCGACGAAGAGCAACGCCACCATATCGAGGCTGTCAAGGACCTTATTCTCTCAGAGGTGAATGTTAAGGAATTACGCTTTGTAGAGGGCTCTGGCGTATTGGTAAAGAAGGTGAAGTGTAACTTCCGCACCATGGGCAAGAAGTTTGGCAAGCTGATGAAGGGTATTGCTGCTGCTATGTCGGCTCTCGATCAAGAGCAGATTGCAGAGCTCGAGACCAACGGCAAGATTGCTGTTGAAGTTGAGGGCAATGCCGTAGAGGTAGAGGCTGCCGATGTTGAGATTATCTCGGAGGATATCCCGGGCTGGCTCGTGAGCAACGAGGGCAAGCTTACAGTGGCTCTTGAGATTGAGCTCAACGACGAGCTGCGCAACGAGGGTATGGCTCGCGAACTTATCTCACGCATACAGAACCTCCGTAAGGAGACCGGACTCGAGATTACAGACCGCATTCATGTGACACTTGCTCCTAATGAGAAGGTGGAAAAGGCTGTGGCAGGTTTTGCCGACTATATCCAGTCGCAGGTGCTCGCACTTGACATCACTCTTGCTGATAACGACGGCGCAGAGACCGAAATAGACGACTTCATGATTAACATCAAGATAGTTAAGGCTTAAATACAAAATATATGCAGAGAGGGTGCAGCTGAAAGGCTGCACCCAACTGCATTTTTACTAAAACGGGTCTTTCTATCTTACTAATAACCAAACAACTATGGCAGAAAAATTACGTTACTCAGACGAGGAACTCCAGGAATTTAAGAACATTATAAACGAAAAACTTCGATTGGCACGCCGTGACTTCAACTCGATGATGCAGCAGCTGATGAACGCTGATGGCAATGGTGTAGAGGACACTTCGCCTACGTATAAGGCTCTTGAAGAGGGTAGCGCATCGCAGTCGAAAGAGGAAATTGCACAAATGGCCAATCGTCAGCAGAAGTTCATACAGGGACTTGAGGCTGCACTGGTGCGCATTGAGAACAAGACATACGGTATTGACCGCATCACCGGTCAGCTCATCCCGAAGGAAAGACTACGCATCGTGCCACACGCAACTTTGAGTGTTGAGTCGAAGAATGCACGTAAGAAATAATATGGAAAATAATAAGAAGTACATCACTAACGGATGGCTTGCTATAATCATAGTGACCTTGATTCTCGTGATTGACCAAATTATAAAAATCGAGGTGAAGACCAATATGACTTTAGGTGAAGCCATACGTATTACCGACTGGTTTTATATAGATTTCATCGAAAACAACGGAATGGCCTACGGCATGACTTTTTTCAACAAATTAGTGTTGTCGCTGTTCCGAACATTCGCCATTGGCGCCATTGGATGGTATATTTGGCGAGTGGTTAAGACGGGAATTTTCAGTCGTGGCTATATCGTTTGTTTGGCAATGATTTTGGCTGGCGCCGCAGGCAATCTTATCGACTGTCTGTTTTACGGACTAATATTCAATGCTTCAACGCCTTTCAGCGTTGCTGACTTTGTGCCGTTTGGCACCGGATACTCTACATTCCTGCATGGTAAGGTGGTGGACATGTTCTATTTCCCAATTATACGTACTACTTATCCCGAATGGATGCCGATGGTGGGCGGTGAAGATTTCGTATTCTTCTCACCAATATTCAATTTTGCCGACTCTTGCATTAGTGTAGGAGTAGCTGTATTGTTGCTGTTCTTTAGAAACGATTTGGAGCGCATGTCTTTAGCTTGGAAAAAATGACAAATACTAACAATGTAGCCAAAATGGCAGGTCCGTATTGCCGACTTCGTTGGCTGGCTGCCTGCCTGGTGTTATTCATAACCGTTGTTTTGACGGGATGTAAACCTGGAATCCCAGGACGCTATCTGCAGATGGATGAGATGGTAGACATTCTATATGACTACCATGTGGCTGACGGAATGGTTCAGACTAATTTTGATAGTCCAGACTCAGTAGCGATGCGAGCATATCGTATAAGCATCCTGAAGAATCATGGCGTAACGCAAGCCGATTTCGATTCATCGATGATTTACTACACTCGCCACACACGACTGCTTCAGAAGGTGTATGACAAGATTGCCGACAGGCTCGACCGCGAGGCGGTAGAACGTGGCGGACAGGCTGGCTTTACAAATTTGACTGAAAATGCAGATACAACCAATGTGTGGAAACGCTCTACGGCATTTGTACTCTCACCATATTTGGCTACCAACCGAATGTCGTTTGAAATTAAGGCCGACAGTTCGTACCACGAGGGTGATCGTATGGTGCTTGACTTCGATGCTCAGTTCCTCTATCAGGACGGTATGCGTGACGCATTGGTGGTTCTGGCCATCACTTATGCCAATGATAGTGTAGAGTATGTTAATAATAGCATCAGCACATCATCACACTATCATATGCAGATTATGAATGAGGGCCGACTCGCAATTAAGTCGGTACGTGGCTTCTGGATGCTGTCAAGCGATAGGGCAATGCCTACGTCGTCTGCAACTACATTCAAGTTGTTTATAGTATCAAATGTGCGTCTTGTCAAAATGCATGTGACGGAATCGGTAAAGAAGCCTGAAGACGGAAATATGTCGCCCGACTCGCTTGAGTTGCCAAAAATAGACAGCTTAGACCGACGCCGACCGATAAATCTTAACGACCGTAAGCTATGACACTACTTGTTGCAGCCAACAGAGTGATTACAGCCGATGGTAGGGAGATGAAGCCAGGTGTGGTTGAGTTGGATGGTGAACGTGTAGTTAATGTTTCTGCTTTGCTTGGCGAACGTCCGTTCACCGAGTGGCTGGGAGGAACAATCAATCTACAGTATTCTGCCGACGAACAGCTCCGTGCGTATAAGGATGGAGAGATGCTTAAGGAAAAATAATAATAAAGTATTAATTACTAAATAAACATTACATTATGCTTAGTGTAAACGAATTGGAAGACCGCCTTATCGACCTCGCATTTGCTGAGGACATAGGCGATGGCGACCACACTACTCTCTGCTGCATACCTGATACAGCAATGGGTAAGTCGCACTTGTTGATAAAGGAAGACGGCATTCTCGCCGGAGTAGAAGTGGCAAAGCGCGTATTCGCCCGTTTCGACCCTACTATGCAGGTAGAGGTGCTTATCGGCGATGGTACTCATGTCAAGAAGGGCGATATTGCAATGGTAGTAACTGGTAAGGTGCGCTCGCTGCTTCAGACTGAGCGTCTGATGCTTAACATCATGCAGCGCATGAGTGGTATTGCTACAATGACTGCCAAGTATGTGGAGCGCCTGAAAGGTACAAAGACACATGTGCTTGACACCCGCAAGACTACTCCTGGATTGCGTATGCTTGAGAAGCAGGCTGTAAAGATTGGTGGCGGTATGAACCATCGTATCGGTCTGTTTGACATGATTCTGCTTAAGGATAATCACGTAGACTTTGCTGGTGGTATAGCTAATGCCATCAACCGCTGTCACGAATATCTCAAGGAGAAGGGTCTAGACTTGAAGATTGAGATTGAAGTGCGCAACTTTGACGAGTTGCGTCAGACAATGGAGTGTGGTGGCATCAACCGTATCATGCTCGACAACTTCTCGGTAGAAAATACAAAGAAGGCAGTTGAAATGGTGGGTGACAAGTACGAGACAGAGTCGAGCGGTGGCATCACTTTTGACACTATTCGCGACTATGCAGAGTGCGGTGTCGACTTTATCTCAGTCGGTGCATTGACACACTCTGTTAAGGGTCTTGACATGTCGTTCAAGGCTTGCTAATTAATAATAATAACCTCACTCTTACCATTTTTATTATGGAGAGGGTGGGGCTTTTTTAAATCTATTATACTATGCAATTATCAAAAAAACTAAAGGCTATTGCTCTTGCTGCTCTTATGTCGGCTTCAGCAATGGAGGCATCTGCTTGTACTAATCTCATTGTTGGCAAGAAGGCCAGTGTTGATGGCTCGGTACTCGTTTCGTACAATGCCGATGACTATGGTATGTTCGGGCACTTGTGCCACTATCCGGCAGGAACGCATAAGAAGGGCGAGATGCGAAAGATATTCGACTGGGATACAGGCGAGTATCATGGCGAAATACCCGAAGCTCCCGTAACTTATAATGTTATCGGTAATATCAACGAGTTTCAGCTCTCTATTGGAGAGACTACTTATGGCGGACGTGAGGAGATGGTAGATACTACAGGTATTCTCGACTACGGTTCGCTCATATATGTCACCCTTCAACGAGCAAAGACAGCCCGTGAGGCTATATCGATAATGACTTCTCTTGTTGAGAAATATGGCTACTGTTCAAGTGGCGAAACTTTCTCTATTTGCGATCCTAACGAGGCATGGATTATGGAGATGATGGGTACAGGTCCTGGCAGCAAGGGTGTTGTGTGGGTTGCGGTACGAATTCCTGACAATGCTATCTGCGCTCATGCCAACCAGAGTCGTATAGGTAAGTTTGACATGAAGGACAAGAAGAATGTCATATATTCGAAGAACGTCATTTCTTATGCTCGTAAGATGGGATGGTTTACTGGTAAGGATGCCGACTTTTCGTGGAAGAACACTTATGCACGTCCAGACTTTTCTGGCCGTCGTTTCTGCGACGCTCGTGTATGGAGCTTCTTCAATCACTATCAGAAAGGTTTCGATCGCTATTTGCCATGGGCACTTGGCAAGGACCCAAATGCAGAAGATATGCCACTTTGGATTATTCCAGACCGTAAGCTTAGCGTACACGACGTAGAAATGGGTATGCGCGACCACTATGAGGGTACAGCATTAGCTCTTGATACAACCAATGTAGGCGGTGGTATTTATCAGATGCCTTATCGTCCTACACCATTGCAGTTTAAGGTTGATGGCAAGACTTACTTCAATGAGCGACCTATTTCTACACAGCAGTCGGCATTCTCATTTGTTTCGCAACTTCGCTCATGGATGCCACGTGAAATTGGTGGAGTGATTTGGTTTGGTAACGACGATGCCAACATGATTGCCTATACACCGGTGTACTGTGGTAATACTGTTCAGCCAGAGTGTTACAATACTCCTGGTGCCGACGCTGTAACATTCTCTGACAAGAATGCCTTTTGGGTATGCAATTGGGTCAGCAATATGGTTTATCCGCGTTATTCGCAGATCTTCCCCGAACTTAAAACTGTACGCGACTCACTTGAGGCAAGCTATTTTGCACAGCAGGCTGATTTTGAGAAGAAGGCTATGGAACTCTATGTTACTGACAAGCAGGCTGCACTTCGTTTGCTCAATGAATATAGTGTTGATAAGGCTCAACAGATGCTTGCAGAATGGAAGAATCTTGCGATCCGCATTATAGTGAAATACAATGATATGGGTGTAAAGCAGGAAAAGGACGGAAAGATACAGAAGAAAGTAATGCGTCCAGGCTATCCTGAAAGCTTTGCTAGAAAGCTTGTAAAGGAAACCGGCGACTGGTATGCAGTACCAGAATAGAAATAATGACAGATTTTACCGTTTATTCTAAGCTATAGAAATATATTACTTAAAAATAGTCAATAGAACTATATCTTAGTGTAAACTGAACAGTCTCACGGTTCTGTTTTTATTTTACTTCTTTTTTTGTGTGTAGTTATGAAAATTACACACAAAAAAAGAAATCTTGAATCAGTAAGATCATCAGCTATTGTCAAAATATTCTGTAAATGCAGATTTATATGTTAAAGCATTATTTTGTTTTGATTTAGTTTTGACTATTGAAAAATAATATATAATTTTGTTTTCTACTAATCTTAAAGCATAACTATGAATTGGAAAAAAATACAAAATGGTTCAGACATAAGGGGTGTGGCTCTTGATGGAATTGAAGGCGAAAATGTTAATCTTACGCAAGAAGTGATTGAAACAATCGCTAGGTCGTTTGTCTGCTGGCTTAGAAACACCTTAGGTAATGAAACACCTATTATTGCAGTAGGTACAGATTGCCGACTCTCGGGAAAAAGTATTAAAGGCTACTTTGTAAAGGGAGCAGTAGAGGCTGGTGCAAATGTTGTAGACTGTGGTCTTGCTTCAACCCCAGCTATGTTTATGACAACAATCACTGAGCAAGTAAAAGCATCTGCTTCTGTAATGGTAACGGCAAGCCATCTTCCCTACAACCGTAACGGTCTGAAGTTCTTCACTTCTAAGGGTGGATTAGATAGCAAGGATATCGCTTCAATACTTGCTATTGCAGAAAATGGTAATTATACATATAATGGTGCAGAAGGTTGCCATACAACTTTTGATTTTATGACTGTCTATTCTCGCCATATTGCCGACTACATCTGTAAGGGTGTGAATGCCTATGACTATTCACATCCCCTTAAAGGTATGCATATCATAGTGGATGCAGGAAATGGTAATGGTGGTTTTTTTGAAAAGATATTGCGTTCGCTTGGTGCCAACACTGAGGGGAGCCAGTTTCTTGAACCTGATGGTCATTTCCCTAATCATATTCCAAATCCTGAGAATCCAGAAGCAATGGCTTCAGTTTGCAAAGCAGTGGAAGACTGTAATGCTGACCTTGGCGTAATATTTGATACAGACGTTGACCGTTCGGCTATAATTGGTCGTAAGGGTGAACCCATCAATCGTAATTCACTTATTGCGCTGATATCTACAGTCATTCTTGAAGAACATCCGGGAAGTACAATTGTCACTGATTCGGTTACATCAGATGGTTTGGCTGAATTTATAAGCCAAAAGGGAGGAAAGCACCACCGTTTCCGTCGTGGCTATAAAAATGTCATAAATGAAGGTATTCGGCTTAATGGAATGGGAGAGGAATGTTGGTTGGCTATTGAAACATCCGGCCACGCTGCTTTACGCGAAAATCACTTTCTCGATGATGGTGCTTATCTTGCTGCCAAACTCATAATTTATGCAGCCAAGTTATTCAGCCAGGAAAAGCAATTACATGAAATCATTGCTACTCTTAAACAACCAAAGGAGAGTAAGGAAATTAGAATAAAACTGACAGACCCTGATTTTAAGGCTTATGGTGCTAAAGTGCTTGAGGATATGAAGTCTAAAGTTGTTGAGGTATCTGGATGGACTCTTGTTGAACCCAACTACGAGGGACTGCGTGTAAGTTGTTGCAATGCAGACGAAGACGGTTGGTGGTTGTTGCGTATGTCATTACACGATCCTGTAATGCCATTAAATATTGAGAGTAATGTGAAAGGTGGTGTTGCGATAATTGAGAGTAAACTCAAATCGCTTGGCATATTTTAATACAAAGATAAAAGAACTTCTGACTGTATCATAAGGAGTTTAAATCATGCCCCAACTTCTAATTTAATGAAATAGAAGTTGGGGCATTTTATTAAATTAATCTTGTCAGTTCGATAATTTTTGTATCGAATTGAGAAAAATGTTATTCTTCTTCGGGCGTAATAAGTTTGTAACCCTTACCGTGGATGTTAATAATCTCAATCTGGTCGTCGTCCTTGAGATGCTTGCGAAGCTTAGTGATGTAAACATCCATTGAGCGAGCGTTGAAGTAGTTGTCGTCAATCCATATGGTCTTCAATGCAAAGTCGCGCTGCAGAATCTCGTTGGCGTGGCTACAGAGAAGGGCGAGCAGTTCGTTCTCCTTAGTGGTGAGTTTGGTCTGCTTGTCACCGATTGAAAGCAATTGTTTCTGTGTGTCGAAGGTGAAGCGTCCGATGTGATAAACTGAGCTTTCTTTGTTCTTCTTGCCACGTACACGGCGCAGAATAGCCTCAATACGGAATACGAGTTCTTCCATTGAGAATGGCTTTGTGATGTAATCGTCTGCACCAATCTTAAAGCCTTCGAGGATGTCTTCCTTCAGAGTCTTTGCAGTGAGGAATATGATAGGTATCTCAGCGTTGGCCTGACGTATCTCTTGAGCCAGTGTGAATCCGTCCTTTTTAGGCATCATCACGTCGAGAACGCAAATGTCAAACTTCGTCTTCATAAATGCGCGGTAGCCAGCCTCACCGTCGGGGCAGAGTTCTGCAGAGTAGCCTTTAGCCTGCAAGTATTCACGCAGAAGCATACCGAGGTTCTCATCATCTTCGCAAAGCAGAATTTTCAAATTGTCGTCCATAGTCGTAGTATTTTAAATTATTATTAATATTCTGTTTATTAGACGTTTCCTAACGTCAGAAAGTTTAATCCTTGATTATTGGCAACTTAATTGTGAACTTCGTTCCCTTACCCAACTCGCTGTCAATCGTAATGTCGCCATTGTGGAGCATAATTATTTTCTTGACGTACGCTAGTCCGAGTCCGAATCCCTTCACGTCGTGCACGTTGCCCGTGTGTACGCGGTAGAACTTGTCGAACACCTTCTTTATGTTTTCCTTCTTTATGCCCAGTCCTGTGTCGCGCACTGAGAGGTATAGGTGGTTATCATCGTTCCATGTACGCAGGTAGATATTGATGGGCTGGTCGGGCTTGCGGTACTTCACGGCGTTGTCGAGAAGGTTGTTTATTACATTTTGGAAGTGCACTTCGTCAACGTATAGTGTTGACTCTATGGCTTCTATCTCGGTGTAAATTTTTCCGCCTGTGTGTTCTACGCGTAAAGTAAACGAGTTTGCAACGTTCTCAACCATTTCGTTAAGATCAAGACGCTTTTTCTTGAATACCGCCTTCTTGCGATCGAACATCGACATCTGTAGCACTTTCTCTACAAGGAATCGTAAGCGTTTCGACTCATCGTTGATAACCTGTCCAAGGTGTTTGGCCATTGCTGGACTCTTGGTAACACTCTCATCGTTCATCATCTGTGCCGCCAATGAGATGCTGGCAATTGGTGTCTTCAGCTCATGCGTCATGTTGTTGATGAAGTCGTTCTTAATTTCCGTGTAGCGTTTCTGTCGGAATATCACTACTATAGTGAAGATAAACGTTATGAGCAATACCATTGTGAATGCCACTGACGGTATCATAAATCGTACAGATGAATAGATGTACGAACCCATGTCGGGGAAGTGGATGCGCACAACTCCCATTTTTGACTGCGGGTCGTTGCGAAAGAGTACTTGCGAGTAGGTGAACTCTTCGCCTTCATCGGTGTAGTCGGGGCATCGGTATACTTCGCGTCCGTCCTGAGTGCTAACTGTGAAGTGATAGGTAATATTAATACCGTTGTTCATCAACTCAGCTTTGAGATCTTGATCAAGCAACTTGAAGTTGATTCGTTCCTTGAGCGGTTTTTCAGAAGCTGAGTAGAGAATGGAGTATACCACTTCGTCGAGCAGTGCCTTTTGGTAGACATAACGGTTTTTTACTATCTGTTGCATTGATTTTGCTGCCTCACTGAACGAGTTTTTATCAGTGTGCAGAATCATAGCCTTAGGCATCTGCGAGGGGCGTGTGGTAATGGTCTTTAACTCGAACGACGAGTAGATTGTGCCGTCCTTGCCTATTACCGAGTATTGGTGTGACTGCTGTATGCTGCCGTCGAGCTTGCCCGAGATAGTGCCAATGGAATCCTTCTTGAACGAGCGTCGTTCGGTCTCGTTCACGTCTTTCTCAAGATAGCGCAGGGTCTCGTTGAGCTCCAGATTGCGCGAGGCTTGATAGAGTGCGCGGTTGACCGACTCGTCAAACTGTTCCTTCTTCATGTCCACCATCTCCTGGATGTATCTGAGCTGCAGATAAAGCAGGGCGAGGAACGAGAAGCCCATGATTGAGGCGATTGTCCATATAGTTCTTTTCTTCATGCCTGTTGTGTGTATTTTTTTCTTGTTTGCAAAGATAGATTAAAAAGTAAAACGATAGAACGTTTTGTTTAACAATTAACCCTTGGTTGCGGAATATTAACTAAAAAAGGCGTTTATAATTGCTGTATGCAAATTATAAACACCTTATTGCTGTTCTTGTAGTTTTCTTATCGTGTGGAGGTGAAACCCTCGAGATTGCTGTATTTGCGGCTCATCATTCGGTTGTAGATATTGCGCAGCCACAGGCGGTTGGTCAGCACGAATATCAGTCCGATGGCGAGCATTATGCCGTATGTAGTGTTTGCGCTAAATATGGTCTGCAGAGTAGAGACGATGATATTTGGCACGATGAATATTACGCCTACGATTATCATCTGCACGTAATTGCCTTCGAGTCCGCCCTTCGATGTTATCTTTTCGTTCATTGGTATTGTCTGTCGCGTGTAGACTGCCGACTGGAATATGACGAAGTATTGGAATCCCATGGTGTAGACGGCATAGCTGACGAGCATCACAATCGACATCTTGCCGGCAAACACCATTGGCAGCATCAGCACGAACGGCAGCAGGAGCATGGCCGAATAGAAGATGTACTTGGCATGGAGTAGGGCGAGAATGTTCTCGCGTCTTACAAACAGCCCATCTACATAGTTGCCTTCGTAGCCCATCATCTTGACAAGAATTGTGGCTCCCGGAAGGATGAATATGTAGAGTGCCCAGAAGTTGGTCATTACCGGAGAGTCGTAAATGTCGGTTGTAATGATGAGCAGACATAATATTATGGTGAATATTATGCTTGAGACAATTCCCTTGCGTGGGTTGCGGTTGCGCATGAGCTGCTTTATCTCCAGTTGGAGGAACGTGCCGAACTCGCCGTATCGTTCAAGGAAGTTGAATTTCATGACGTGTGTCACGGTCTGCGTCTTCTTGGTGCCAACCGTTTCTTCGCGTACTGCTGCATATTGCACACGGTGGTTTAGGATGATTAGCCCCGACAATAGCGCCACCATCGCAAGCAACGGCCACATGTTATGCTCGCTAATAGCCTCGCCGGGCAACGAATAGATGCGTACGTATTGCTGCAGTCCGGCATCCTTGCCAAGGTAGAGCGGGGCTGCTAGAATGGCGTAGAAGCCAATAGGCAGGAGCCACCACAGATAGGAGCGGTTGACGAGGGTGCGTGACATGCTGTACCATTGGCTGTTAGCCACGGCGGCAAGTAGCACCACCACCACGAGATAGACCATAGTGAGTAGTCCGTAGCTGAACGCCACAGACATGATAGAGTAGGGGACTACGAGCAGGAGCCACGTAAGATTGCCCCACGACGTGAGCGACGAGAATATGAAAGCGTCGACACAGGCATATTTGGGCAACGGTAGCAGCATGTACGGGCGTGCTATCTGCGCAGGAGTCTGCTGTACGGTAAACCTCATCAGGAAGTCGATGCACATGACGGCTGGTAGAATTGTGCACATCAGCTCTACGCTTGTCATAAAGCGCGTGTCGTTGGCTATCAGGGCAAAGAGCACAGCTAGCATAATCAGATAGCCAGCCGTGAACAGGAATGCTATGCCAACCATTACTTTGGCAAAGCGGTTGGTCTCGTAGTCGATTGCCCTTTGGTCGGCAAGCCGGCGATGCTTGAGCAGGCAGCTGATAGTCTGCCATATGGTAAGACGTGTCTGCATAGTGATTAGTGGTTATGGTGGTGGATAGGGGTGAGATGTAGAATTGTGCTTATCTGAGGTCAATAACCTCTGCCGACGGATAGTCTTTTGAGTTGAATGTAAACAAACTGTCTGGCTGCTTCTTAGCCGAGAAGTTGCTTATGGTCACGGTATACCAGCGTCCGTTGTGCTTCATCTTGACGCGCGACGGCACGTAAGTCTTGCTGTTAACCGTGACGTACATCTCCTGGATGCTGCGTTTCTGGTTCTGCGCTACAAGATGCACCTCGTAGTTGGCACCAGCCTTGGCTGACGACATGTTGTAGCCCGTCTTGTATACATTAATAAATGTATAGGGGTTCATCATCTGCTGCTGTGCCTGGGTAGGGGTGCTGATGTTCACCTCGTTGTTCTTCTTCGTGTATGTCCATTGGGTCTTGCCGTTGAACCATACTATTGCCTGCGGAGTGCGTGCGTTGAACTTGCCGCCCTTTACGGCTATTGTGCCCGACACGTTGCCGGTGGTGGGATTGTTGAGGGTGAACGATGCGCTTACGCCACTCTTATGTCCTATTACCTTCGATGTCTTGTCGAGTATGGCACGAGCCTGCGCTGTGTTTGACTGTGCCATTGACTGAACGCTTGATACTACCGCCATGGCGGCTACAAGCAGAATACTTAACAATGTGTGTTTCATAATCGTTTACGTACGTTTTAGTTGTCCTATAATGTTATCCAATTGGCTCTCGTCGGCAATGAGCACATCGCGTGGCTTGCCTCCGTGTGCCGCTCCTACTATACCAGCCTTTTCGAGCTGGTCCATGAGTCGTCCGGCGCGATTGTAGCCTATCGAGAACCTGCGTTGTATCATGCTTGTGCTGCCCTGCTGGCTGACGATAACCGAGCGTGCCGCCTCTTCAAACAACGGGTCGATAGCGCCAATGTCGCCCGACGAACCTGAGGCTCCGTCTCCACCCTCATCGTTCTTTGGCTCTGGCAGCTGCATTGGGCAGGTAGGTCCCGATTGTTTAGCTATGTACTCGTTAATTTGTACAATCTCGGGAGTGTTGATGAATGCACACTGTACACGTGTAGGTTCGTTGCCGTTGAGATAGAGCATGTCGCCCATACCGATGAGCTGGTTGGCACCGGGTCGGTCGAGAATTATGCGCGAGTCCATCATCGAACTTACCTTGAATGCTATGCGTCCAGGGAAGTTGGCCTTGATGTTGCCCGTGATGATTGATGTGGTAGGGCGCTGTGTGGCGATAATCATGTGAATTCCCACTGCACGTGCAAGCTGTGCGATACGTGCTATAGGCATTTCCACCTCCTTGCCGGCAGTCATGATGAGGTCGCCAAACTCGTCGATTACAACGACAATGTATGGCATGAACTCATGACCATGCTCTGGATTGAGTTTATGACGCAAATACTTGTCATTGTATTCTTTAATGTTGCGTGCCCCTGCCATCTTCAGCAAATCGTAGCGATGGTCCATCAATGTGCACAGACTCTTCAGTGTGCGCACCACCTTGGTTACGTCGGTAATGATAGGTTCGTCATCGTCATCGACTTGAGCCATGAAGTGGTCGGCTATAGGAGCGTAAACACTGAATTCAACCTTTTTAGGGTCGATAAGTACAAGTTTCAATTCGTTAGGATGCTTTTTGTATAGCAACGATGTAATGATGACGTTCAGACCTACCGACTTACCCTGACCCGTGGCACCTGCTACGAGCAGGTGAGGAATCTTGGTGAGGTCGGCCATGAACACCTCGTTGGTGATGGTCTTGCCGAGTGCTATAGGCAGGTCAAATTTGGTTTCCTGGAACTTGCGTGAGTTCAGTATGCTCTCCATCGACACGTTGTGGCGCTTCTTGTTAGGCACTTCAATACCGATGGTTCCCTTGCCTGGTATCGGGGCTATGATGCGCACTCCGAGTGCCGAGAGTCGCAGGGCTATGTCGTCCTCAAGGTTGCGTATCTTTGTGATGCGTATTCCCTCGGCAGGAGTTATCTCGTAGAGGGTGATGGTAGGTCCTACGGTGGCCTTTATCTCACGGATGTCGATGCCGAAGCTCTTGAGCACCTTGACGATTTCCTCGTTGTGCGCCTTTACTTCCTCCATATCTACGTAAGGTTTGCCGTCGTTGGCATCCTTGTTCAGAAGGTCAAGACCCGGATAGCGGTATCGTGTGAATGGCTCGAGCGGATTTATTGGGGTGTCAATGTCGTGGCTTGGGGTGGTGATATTGCCGTTGGCCTTATCTTCTTTGCCTACTTCAACAGTCAGATTATCTGCGGCTTGAGCAGTGTTAGCAGCATTGCGTTCGGTAGTCTTGTCTGGCTTGCTTGATATGGCGTTGGTGTCAGGCTTTGTAGACGCTGCAGTCAAGTCGGTCAAGTCAATCACCGAGGCAATATTCGCATCTGCTTCATTCTTGTCTTTATTTTTATCTTTATTGTCGTTTGTTGTACTATCAGATTTTTTGTAATCAGTGACTTTGTTGTCAGCTTCTTCATCATCTGCTTTCTGGTCGTCGTCTGTTTTCTCAACGAAACTTGACATTGCTGAAGTCACGGCTCTTCCTGTGTTGGCAGCACCCTTGGCCAATGGATTCAGTACCCTACGGAACCATATAATTGTCTGGCTGCTGATGAATGTGAGCAATGCAATAGCTATAAAGAACAATATCGCTGCAAGGCCCGGAGAACCTATGACGTTTTCAGAATACTCCACACACATAGCTCCGTGTCTGCCACCAGGATTAAATACCAATTCACCTGCAAATGGAGCTACAACCTTAGCAAGGAATACTGACAGCCAATACATAGCAATAGCCATCCCGAAGAACCATTTCCAAAGATTCACCATACAGATACGCATTAAACGTATACCTGCAAGCACCAAAAAAGAAGGTATCAGAAAAGCTGCAAATCCAAAATTTTTGGTGATGAAGAAGTATGAGAGGATTGCTCCTAATGATCTGCATGAATTCTGGAAAATACGTTCTGTATTAAGCCATTCGCCGGGTCGCATACTTTCTAAAATACTTTGGTCGGCTGCTCCGGTGCTCAGATATGAGGACATCGCCACAAACAAGTATATAGCGAACAATATAACGATTAGTCCCACAAGAAAATCAGTTCTCTCACTTCTTAGAAAACTTGAAAGTCCAAGTGCCTCTTTTAACTTAGCGGGTTTACGTTCCGCTTTTTTCTTTGCCATTTTATTTAGTTTAGATTTTATTCTACTTTACTGCATTCTCTGTAAAAATAACTTTCTCAACAGAATATTAATGACAAAATTAGTGGAAAAAACTCGTAAAGCACCATAAATTCATAACTTTTTTCTAATTTTGCAGTATCTTTAAATGTTCGGAATGAAAAAGACTATATACAACAAGTTTGACAAAGCAACTATTAATGCTCTTCCATTGGTGGAGTATCCCCATAAAATCAACGTTATATTGAATGAATATGAAACAGAACGTGCTGTTGAATATCTGCTGACATGTGATATTCTTGGCGTTGACACCGAGACGAAACCTGCTTTCCGCCGTGGTCAGAACCATAAGGTGGCATTGTTGCAGGTCGCCACGCGCGACCAATGTTTCTTGTTTCGTCTCAATCATTTGGGAATGCCTCAGTCGTTAATAAAGTTGCTTTCCAATCGGATGGTGCCAATGGTTGGACTATCGTGGCACGATGACATAATCTCGCTTCATCGACGCGCAGAGTTCACGCCTGGATGGTTTATTGATATTCAGGACATAATCGGTAATCTCGGTATTGAGGACAAGAGTCTGCAGAAACTCTACGCCAATCTCTTCGGTGAAAAAATCAGCAAACGACAGCGACTCACCAATTGGGAAGCCGATGTACTCACCGACAAGCAGAAAGAATATGCAGCCATTGATGCTTGGGCATGTATAAATCTTTATGACGAGATAATGCGACTCATGGCAACTAAGGATTATGACTTAGTGAAAGTTGCAGAAGAAGCCCCAAATACTTTAACTGACAAAGAATAAAACAATATATGTATAAGAAATTATATCTGAAAAAAGGCAAGGAAGAGAGTCTGAAGCGCTTTCATCCTTGGATATTCTCTGGAGCCGTAGCTAATGTGGAGGAAGGCGTGGAGGAAGGCGAGTTGGTACGTGTTATTACTGCGTCGGGTGATTTCATTGCTGTCGGCATGTTCCAGATTGGTAGCATAGCAGTGCGAGTGCTCTCATTCCGCGATGTAGAAATCGATGCTGAGTTTTGGGAGTCTCGTCTAAGTTCGGCTTGGGAAATGCGCAAGGCCATCGGTCTGATTGGACGTGAGAATAACAACACATTCCGACTGGTACACGGTGAAGGTGACAATCTTCCAGGACTGATAATCGACTGCTATGGCGATACTGCTGTAATGCAGGCGCATTCGGTAGGAATGCACGTTTATCGTAATGAGATTTGTGAGGCACTTGTCAAGGTATCAGGTGGCGAAATTGCCAACGTCTACTATAAGAGTGAGACCACACTGCCATTTAAGGCTGATATTGAACATGAGAACGGATTTATCTATGGTTCTATGGGCAGCGATGTTGCTATGGAAAACGGACTCAACTTCCATATCGATTGGCTTAAGGGTCAGAAGACCGGTTTCTTCGTTGATCAGCGAGAGAACCGTCATTTGCTTGAGACCTACTCTCAAGGTCGTTCGGTGCTTAATATGTTCTGTTATACTGGTGGCTTCTCGGTGTACGCTATGCGTGGTGGTGCCAAGCTTGTACACTCAGTGGACAGTAGTGCAAAGGCCATAGAACTCACCAATAAGAACATTGCCATGAATTTCCCTGGTGATGAACGTCATGCTGCATTCTGTGAGGATGCTTTCAAATATCTTGATGCCAACGATAAGATGTACGACCTTATTGTACTCGACCCGCCTGCCTTTGCCAAACATCGTGCAGCTTTGCGTAATGCACTTAAGGGTTACACACGTCTTAATGTGAAGGGATTACAGCGCATCAAACCTGGTGGAATACTCTTCACATTCAGTTGCTCGCAGATAGTATCAAAGGAGAATTTCCGAAATGCTGTCTTTACAGCTGCTGTACAGGCCAACCGCAAGGTGCGCATCCTTCATCAGATTCACCAGCCTGCCGACCATCCCATAAACATCTACCATCCAGAGGGTGAGTATCTGAAGGGATTGGTACTGTATGTAGAGTAAATCTATTAAAATATCAGTATTTTGAGCAACATAGGACAGAATAATTTCATAGGTAGTGTGCGGGCGTTTGCTTCCGCACACTCTTTGTTTGTTGAGGGTGGTAAATATATTGTAGCATTGTCGGGAGGTGCCGACAGCGTTGCACTACTGCTCGTTATGAAGCGACTTGCTGGCGAGTGGAACATGCAACTTGAAGCTGCCCATTGCAATTTCCGTTTGCGTGGCAATGAGTCTGATCGCGACGAAAACTTCTGCAAGAATCTCTGTGTCTCATACGATATTCCTCTCCATCTCATTCATTTTGACACTCGTGAATATGCTTTGCTGCATCATGTGAGCATAGAGATGGCTGCACGTCGTTTGCGCTACGATTATTTTGAACGTCTGCGCCGTGACATTGATGCAGATGGTATTTGTGTGGCCCATCATCGTGACGACAGTGTGGAGACGGTACTGCTCAATCTTGTGCGTGGTACCGGAATACGCGGATTGCGTGGCATTCAGCCTCGTAACGGGTATATTTTACGTCCACTACTTTCCATAAGCCGTCACGACATTGTCGGCTTTCTTGATTCTCTCAATCAGACCTTCGTCACTGACAGCACCAATTTCGTACCCGATGTGAAGCGCAACAAGATACGACTAGAATTGATGCCATTGCTGCAACAGCTCAATCCAAATGTGTCACAGTCGATATTTGAGACTTCTTTACGTGTAGGCGAAGCAGTTAACATTTACGACAACGCTATTAATAGCGCGATTTTTGATGTGATAGGTCAAAATCCAGAATCCGTTAAGTTGGCTGTTGATATGGCTTGTCCGGTTGTTGCTCCATTGTCAGTGAGCATTTCACGTCTGTTGGCACAAGTATCGGCAGAGAGCGTTTTGTTTCATATTCTCAGTCCTTGCGGTTTCACTTCGTCGCAAGTAGAAATGGTGTATGCTGTTATCAATCAACCGTCTGAACGTACTCGTTTGTTTGCATCGACCACTCATGAGCTCTGCTTCAATCGTGATAGTCTAATAATCCAACCACTTGATTATGGAGTCCATGTTCTCAATAAGAAAATTCCCGAACAAGGACTTTATACTCTTGCCGATGGTGTAAGATTTGATTTTCACATTATGACGGTTTCTGATGATTTCAAACCAAGTACTAGTCCGAATTCTGTTACATTAGATGCTAAGTCGTTAAAGTGGCCTCTTACCGTGCGTAATATTGCTGATGGCGACCGTTTTACGCCTTTTGGCATGAACCACACCAAACTGGTGAGCGACTTCTTGACCGATCGCAAACGTTCTATCTTTGACAAGCGTCGTCAGTTAGTTGTTACTGACGCCAGTGGCAAGATTGTATGGTTGGTAGGCGAACGCACCGACAATCGTTGTCGTACAACAACTACTACTACTCAAGTACTTACTATTTCGATGGAAAAGTAGGGGAAGGAAATTGATTAATAATATTTATTGATAATATAAAAATCCCGAAGGCATTCCGTTTGGAACGTCTTCGGGATTAATATTATATAGTCTATTGTGATTAGTCGAGCCACTTAACGTAGCAGAAGTCCTCACGATAAACGAGGTTTTCATTCTTAGGATACATACGTACGCAGCTCTTGAATGAACCGGCAACGTCAGGCTCGAATGTAGCCTCGAATGTATAGTTGTTGCCTTCGTGGCCTACAACCTCAAACTCACGCTTAGAGAAGATGTGTTCCTCACCGTTCTTGTCGGTCTTGATAGACACGAGCTCAAGTCCGATAGCGTCGTTCAAGCCCTGCTCGTCGATGACGTAGCGCAGAGTGTACTTCTTGCCAGTCTCGGCGCCGTAAAGCACAGAGTCGTCCTTGCTGACTACGCGGATTGAGTCCCAACGCTGAGCAACAGCTTCCTTCCAGGCAGCAAGCTCCTTGGCGAGGCGGTTGTTGTCGGCTGAAAGCTTCTTGAAGTTGGCAGCCTCCTTGGTGTAGAACTTATCATAGTAGTCGTCAAGCTGACGCTTCATTGTGTAATGAGGAGCGATAGTGGCGATAGAGTTCTTGATGGTCTTGATCCAACCCTCGCTGAAGCCTTGTTCGTTGCGGTTGTAGTAGAGCGGCAGAATCTCGTTCTCAAGGAGAGAGTAGATTGTAGCAGCATCGAGCTGATCCTGATAGCCCTGGTTCTGGTATGTGCGCTCCTGCTTGAGAGCCCAGCCTGCACCCTGACGATAACCCTCAACCCACCAGCCGTCGAGTACTGAGAGGTTTACAACACCGTTCATTTCGGCCTTCTCGCCTGATGTACCAGAAGCCTCAAGAGGACGTGTCGGAGTGTTCATCCAGATATCAACACCTGAAACCAAGCGGCGAGCAAGCTGCATGTCGTAGTCCTCAAGGAAGATGATCTTGCCGAGGAACTCAGGACGCTGGCTGATCTCGAAGATACGCTTGATCAAGCCCTGGCCAGCACCGTCAGCCGGGTGAGCCTTACCTGAGAAGATGAACTTAACCGGACGTTCCGGATTGTTCACGATCTTAGACAGACGCTCAAGGTCGGTGAAGAGAAGGTGAGCACGCTTGTAAGTAGCAAAGCGACGGCAGAAGCCGATATAGAGAGCGTTAGGAGTGATGCTCTCGAGCAATGTCACTACGCGTGAAGGATCGCCCTGGTTCTTGAGCCATGTAGCGGCAAACTTCTCACGGATGTAGTCAACGAGCTTCTTCTTGAGAGCCATACGTGTCTCCCAAATTTCTGCGTCGGGCACATTATAGATAGAGTGCCAGAGGCTCTCGTTGCTCTGATCATAGATGTAGTTCTTGTCGAAATACTTGGCGTAAACCTTGCGCCACTCTGTAGCTGTCCATGTCGGGAAGTGAACACCGTTGGTAACGTAGCCTACGTGGCTCTCTTCAGGATAGTAACCCTTCCAGATAGGAGCGAACATACGCTGGCTTACCCATCCGTGAAGCTTACTTACGCCGTTGACCTCCTGGCAGGTGTTGCAAGCGAATGTAGACATACAGAAGCGCTCTGAGTGGTCCTCAGGATTTGTACGACCCATTCCGATGAACTCGTCCCAAGAGATGCCGAGCATGCTAGGATAGCCGCCCATGTACTTGCCGAAGAGCGACTCGTCGAAGTAGTCGTGACCAGCAGGTACCGGAGTGTGAACTGTATAGAGTGAAGAAGCGCGAACGAGCTCAAGAGCCTCGTTGAACGACAGTCCTTCCTTGATGTAGTCGATAAGACGCTGGAGGTTGCAGAGAGTTGCGTGGCCCTCGTTGCAATGATAGATGTCCTTCTTGATGCCAAGCTTCTTGAGTGTGAGCATACCGCCGATACCGAGAAGAATCTCCTGCTTCAGACGGTTCTCGTTGTCGCCACCATAGAGGGCGTGTGTGATAGGCTTGTCAAACTCTGAGTTCATCTCGTTGTCAGTATCGAGGAGGTAGAGCTTGATACGGCCTACGTTCATTACCCATACATAAGCGTGAACCTGATAGTTCATGTAAGGAACGTCAATTACCATAGGCTGACCGTTCTCGTCGAGAACGCGCTCTACGGGGAGAGAGTTGAAGTTCTGAGCGTCGTACTGAGCGATCTGCTGACCGTCCATTGACAAAGTCTGCTTGAAGTAGCCGTAACGATAGAGGAAACCTACGCCACACATGTTGACGTTAGAGTCAGAAGCCTCCTTCATGTAGTCGCCGGCGAGCATACCAAGACCACCTGAGTAGATCTTGACAACCTGGTTGATACCATACTCCATACAGAAGTAAGCCACAGAAGGACGTGTTGCATCAGGAGCAACGTCCATATACTCGCGGAACTTCTTGTATACAGCCTTAACGCGCTCCATGATGGCCTTGTCCTTAACGATAGCCTCCTTGCGTTCATAGCTCAAGCGGTCGAGAAGCATTACCGGGTTGTGACCTACCTCTTCATAGAGGTCCTTGTCAAGGCTCTTCCACATATCACGAGCCTCATAGTTCCATGCCCACCACATATTGTGTGCGAGCTCGTCAAGACACTTCAGCTCTGCAGGAAGGGTCGACTTGATAGTAACTTCCTTCCACTGGGGAGCGTTAGCATAATCTGCTTTAATTTTCATAGATTTTTTTATTTATAATTGATATTTATTATTTTTCTTTTCTCGCCTCTGCCTTGCGCAATGCAAAATCGTAGGCATTGTAATAGTACTCAATGAAATGAGTCCAAAGAGCCTTCTCTGACAGAGAGCGTGCGTTGTTGCGCATACGTGTCTGCTTTGTCTTGGTTGCATTGGCATACTTGATGACAGTCTTCTTGATGTCGTCTGCCACCTCATTGTAGTTGTAGTCGGTACGATGGATTACCTCCACACCATTGTCGAGCGTCGACTTGCCTCCGCACTCTGAGTGTGCCCATAGTCCGAATCCTGCAAGGTCGGTAGTGATGCAAGGCACCTTGAATGCTACAGCCTCAAGCGGAGTGTAGCCCCACGGCTCATAGTATGACGGGTAGACACAGAGGTCGTTGCCGAGAATTACGTCAAAGTATGAAAGATTGACAATGCCGTCGTCGCCTGTGAGATAGCAGGGGATGAAGATTAGCTTCACCTTCTCACCCTTCTGATTGCGCATTCCGAGCCAGTTTATCATACCCAAAGCACGGTCGTTCTGCTGCTCGTTGAGCCAGTGGGTGATGACCGGAGTGTCAAGCGGAGTGTCAAACTTTTCGCCCTGAGCCATCTTTTCAAGACGCTCGGCAAGGTCGTTGCGCTTGCAGTTGACCCAAGCCGGCACCTCAATGAATGCTACAATCTCTTTGTTAAGCTCGTCGGCCGAAAGACGCAGACGATTTACAGCTTCGATGAACACATCAATACCCTTATTGCGCCACTCGTAGCGTCCGCTTGTAGAGATTATTATAGCGTCATCGGCTACTTCGTCGCCTGTGAGGGCGCGTGTGATGTCGAGCAGACGCTTACGTGCAGCCTCGCGCTTGCGGTCGAAAACCTTGCCCTGCGGTACGAAGTCGTCTTCAAATCCGTTAGGCAGAACCACATCAACAGGCTTGTCGAGCAGTTCGGCACACTCGCGTGCAGTAATCTCACTCACGGTAGTGAAGCAATCTACATGGGCAGCTGTCTGCTTTTCGATTGATTGCTTGCTCTGCATATTGAGCTCGTCAGCCATCTGGTCGCCGTTGTAAGCTTCAAGATATTCATAGAGGGGCTTGTTGTTGCCAGCGATGCTTCGTCCGATGCTTGTAGCATGTGTAGTAAAGATTGTGGCAACTTGCGGCAGACGGTCGTTGATATATAGAGCGCCCAAACCGGTCATCCATTCATTGGCATGGTATATGGTCTTGTTGGCACGCTTCTTCTTGCTTATGTAATAATTGTAATAGCTCTCCACTACGAGTGCTGCTGCATACGAGAACATAGAGGCTTCGTCGTAGTCGCCATAAGCGTGAAGGCTGTCTACGTGGTATTTTTCCCACAATTCGCCATCTATTTCGTCCTTTTTGGCGAAATAAGGCTGGAAGTCAACCAATACAGCTACGGGATTGCCAGGAACAGTCCAGCGACCTATCTTTATGTTAAGACCTTGTTTGGCTGCTGCTGTACGCCAAGGCTTAAGAAGTGTGGGGTCTTCCTCAAAATACGGGCTTTGTTTCTCGCCCCAACAATCGGGACCGATGAAAACCAAATTGTCGCCAAGTTTCTCTTTAAGGGTCTTTGCACGTGTGGAAAGAACTGCATAAATACCACCTACTTTGTTGCAAACTTCCCAACTTGACTCAAAAATATAATCAGGAAATAGTCTCTCTTTTTTCATAAAAAAGTTAAATATTTGCTGCAAAAATAGTATATTAAAAGCAAAAACACGAGTGTTTCTGCCTTTTTTTTCGTTTTTTACATCTATTCTTGATTTGAATTCGTTATATTTGCATTGCTATAGGGCAAAAATTGCCGTTGTGCAGACAAATGTTATATTAACAATTGTATATTTTCCATAAAAAACAGAATAAAATATGAGACGATTTCTTATGCTTTTAGTTACGATGGCCTCCATACTTGTCGGGGCAGCACAAAACGTAAATTCCAACCAAGTATTCCACACTTATATATACAACGACGAGTATAAGGTGTATATGGACGTGAATCTGTATGAGGCTAATATTAGCGTTCCTGGACAGGACGTGTTCGGGACGGTTCCTGGATTCTTCGGGGCGTTGCGCGACTCGCGTAAATGGCTTGTGACCGATGCCAAGATTGTGGGCAAGAACAAGGCCGAGTTGGAAATTATTAACGATTATGGGTCGGAAGACCTTACTGCCACGCTCACCTACAATCCTAAGGACAATACGTATGTGCTGAAGCAGACTGGCGGAAGCCGACTAAAGATTGTGGTGAATCGCAAGTGGCTCAAAATTCCTATCGAGATTGTCTTGGTGCCTCACAAGCGAATGGCTGATATGTGGTAATGAAATTTTCTGAATTGAAAGTCCGGAATTGAAAACTTGGAATGATTAGTTCTCAATCCCGGACTATTGTTTGGTTTTTAAAAATTGAAATTAAAGTCGGCGCCAAATGTTATAGGTGCTCCCTTTTGGCCGAAATAGCGCTTGGTGCGCGATGCCGAACTGTCCATGGCAAACGTACAATAACGTGTGTTTGTAAGGTTCTTTGCCCACAGGTTTACTGTAAAATGCTTGAACCCGAACTTAGCGTGAGCGTTGAGAAGCGCATAGAACTTCTGTTTGTAGCTGTTAGCCTTGTCCCAATAGATTTCGCCCTGGGCTGTAGTACCTGCACCTATCACTACGCTCTTCAGAAATGACTGCTGTGGAAGTATTGTATAGTCGGCATTTGCCGAGATTGTGTGTTCTGGAGCGAACGGCACTCTATTACCTCTATAGTCGTTCTCGCCATCGTTGTAGTTGCGGAATGTGGCATTAGTATAGCCGTATGCCAAAGCCCATGCAAGAGCGTTGTTGAACGAACTTCCGCGTAGAGTTATTTCGCCACCAAAACTACGGCTACGACCTGCATTAACCATCATTCTTCCGAATCCGTATGTGCCTGCCATTACCGATAGTTGCTGGTTTTTTATCTGCATATAGTAGGTCGAGAGGTCGAGATGGACAGCCTGATTGAAGAGATTGAGGTGGGCACCCACTTCATAGTTCCAACTCTCCTCAGGCTTGTATGATATAGTATTGTTCACATTTGAGTAGTCGTCGGCAGAGTGGGGGACATCGTAGCTTCCTTTCATTGCCTTCATTCGATTGGCCATAAGCTCGGTCTGCAGTATGTCGGAGAACATCTGTATGTTGTAGCCTCCAGCCCTGTAGCCCTTGCTGACAGAGGCGTAAAGATTGCCAATGTCTCCACCATTTGATGGTGAAACTTTGCCTAAATCATATGTTAATGCCAACTTAGGCAGCAACTGATTGAAGGTGTTGTGTGTACGGCTGTTAAGGTGAGAACTGAGCGTGTTCACAGCTTTCTGTCCCATAATTTTGGCATTAGCTGTCATTATGGCACGAGTGTCGTAATGGATTGATGTGCGCGAGAGGTCGTAGCGCAATCCGAGTGTAGCCCTAAAGCGATTGGACAGTTGCAGGCTCGACTCATGAAACAGGGCTGCGTTGAGCTGAGGAGTACGGAACGTGCCTGGCACATCAATACCAATGCCCATACTGAAATTTTCTCTTTTAACAGCCTTATCTGCAGCAGTCTTTGCTTTTGCTTTAGCAACTTCTTCAGGCATTCCTTTTTCTATCATTTTATTCAAAATCCCATTGTATGTTGAACTATAGATTGATGTATAGATAGTCCCGGCAATAGCATTTCCCATCGGTCCGGTCATGCTCTCGCCAAATCCTACAGGTCCGTCAGTATTGAGCCATTGGTAGCTGAAGAAGGCACCCGTGACACGTCGCCAACGGTTATCGTCATGATTCTTGATGGCAAATTCCTGAGTCACGGCATTCATAAGCTGGCATTGGTGCAGCTGCATAAAGTCGAGCGCCGTATAATCCTGGTCCATCTGCATATTGTCGTTCAGATACTGATAGCTCGTGGTGGAATTGATGTCAGCATTACGTCCCTTGTAGTTCACGTTCAAACCTACAGAGAGCAGATGACGGCGGTAGTTGTTGGGCAGATTGGTAGAAGGGTCTTGGGCTCGACCGGTAGCCACGTCGTATTCGCCGTATGCAAATCCGTTCTGTCTTACCCATTGATAGTCGGCTGTGAGCGAAATCATAGTGCGAGCTGTCTGCTGGCGGATCAGCTTCAGACGTGCTCCGCCTCGTTTCCGTTGTCGGCACGCTTGCCCGTAACTTGGTTGTGTTGAAATCCATTCTGTCCGTTATAGAAAGCAGATACAGAATATGCTCCCAATCCTTCAGCCTTGCCATAATGGCTAAGCTGTGCCATGCGCCAGAAATGGTTTCCAATACTCATCTGTACATCTGTACCTTGATAGTACAACGGACTCTTGGTGTAAATCCTTATTAATCCTCCCTCGGCATTCTGTCCGTAGAGCGTGCCTTGCGGACCGCGTAGCATATCAATACGACTGATGTCGTAGATATGGGTGTTGAAGGCACTCTTGCTTACCAGAGGAATATCGTCGACATACATGCCAACGGCAGGACTGTTGACTCTGGCTCCGATACCACGCACGTATACAGATGATGTGTAGCGCGAGCCATAAGCTGGCATTACAAACGAAGGGACTCTTGAAGAAACGTCCCTTAAGTCGCGTGCTGCAAATGAGCTGAGAGTGCTTGCCGAAAGCGATGTAGAACTGACGGCTTGGCGGCGCAAGCGTTGAATGTCTTTGGGGCGAGAGGCTACTATTACCTCGTCGATGTCGTAGACACGGGAAGTGTCAGATAGGTGTTTTTCGTTGAAGTTGAAGCTGTCGGCTACTGCCATTGAAGGCAGAAAGCATAGCGCTGAAAATATATAAATCTTTGAATCCATCTACTATTATTTAATATGATTTAGTTTGTTAACCGGTTGCAAAATTAGTCATTATCTTCAATCTGCACAATCATAACTTATGATGAAAAGAATGATAAAAAACAAGAGCAAAGCTAATTTGCTACAAATAAAAAATATTTTGATTGCATAAATCAAAAATGTGCTCAAAATTCCGTAACTTTGCACAATAGAATATCAAAAACACATTTATACATACAGGTAATGAAACAGACAAAGATTGTTGCTTCTATTAGTGACCGCCGTTGTGACGTTGACTTCATTCGCAAACTTTTCTTTGCGGGCATGAATGTAGTGCGTATGAACACGGCACACGCCACTCCAGACGGGATACGTACTATAATAAGAAATGTGCGAGCTGTATCGCCACACATTGCACTTATGATTGACACCAAGGGTCCTGAGGTGCGCACCACAGGTGTAGAGTCGCCTATAGAATACAAGACTGGTGACATGGTGAAGATTTTCGGACGTCCGGAGATGGACTCTTCACACGACATCGTAAACGTGTCGTATCCCGACTTCGCTAAAGACGTTAAGGTAGGCGACCATGTACTTTTTGATGATGGCGAACTTGATATGCTTGTTGTCGAAAATGTAGGCCCGATGCTTGTAGCACAGGTGCAGAACGACGGAGTGCTCGGTGCACACAAGAGCGTAAATGTTCCTGGCGAGCACATTGCTTTGCCTGCCATTACCGAGAAAGACCGCCAGAATATTCAGCTTGCTATTGAAGAAGACATCGACTTCATAGCCCATTCGTTTGTGCGCTCAGCAGCCGACGTTCTGGCAATTCAGAAGATTCTTGACGAGCACAATAGCGACATCAAAATCATTTCGAAGATTGAGAACCAGGAAGGTGTTGACAATATTGAGGAGATTATTGACGCTTCGTACGGTATAATGATTGCCCGTGGCGACCTTGGCATTGAGGTGCCAATCGAGCGCATTCCAGGCATTCAGCGCCAGATCATACGCAAGTGTGTGATGATGAAGAAGCCGGTAATAGTGGCTACACAGATGCTTCACACTATGATTAAGAATCCGCGCCCGACACGTGCTGAAGTTACAGATATCGCCAATGCTATCTACTCTTACACAGATGCCCTTATGCTTTCGGGCGAAACTGCCAGCGGTAAGTATCCTCTTGAATCAGTTAAGACAATGGCTGCTATAGCCGAGCAGGCTGAGAAGGACCGCAACGCTATGGGAGAGTGGGAAGTGCCGATGAGCGAAAATTGCTCGCAGCGCGAATTTCTTGCTCATGCTGCTATCGATGCCACTCGTCGTATTGGTGTGGCTGGTATCATAACTGATTCGCTTACAGGTGAGACTGTACGCCATCTGGCTGCTTTCCGCGGACCTAACCCCGTGCTCGCCATCTGCTATAAGGAGAAGACCCAGCGCTGGCTCAATCTTAGCTATGGCGTAATTCCTATCCATCAGAAGGAACAGGCCTCGGCTGAATATATGTTTATAGCAGCCTTACGTATGCTTCGTCAGAAGGGATACATCACTCTCGACGACAAGATAGCTTACCTTAGCGGTCGCTTCGGATTGGGCAATCCTACTGGCACTACATTGCTGGAAATTAATCAGGTCAGCCAGGTGTTCGACAAGTCGTATGAGTTCCATTTGCCACAGAAGGAAAGATAAGCAAAATATTATAGTAATAATAAAAGGGGACACATCTAAATGATGTGCCCCCTTTTGTTATTCGTTATTGTCAACCTTGACTACTGTCAATTTGTTTTCTTCTGTTTTCTTGTCAACGATGAGAGCATCACCTGCGTTGATTTCACCAATCAGTATCTTTTCGCAGACTTCATCCTCAACGTATGTCTGTATAGCTCGTTTAAGCGGACGTGCACCAAACTGCGGATCGTAGCCCTTTGAGGCAAGGAATGCTTTTGCTGAATCCGTTACTGTTACGGCATAACCGTTTTTTGATATGCGTTTGGTAAGTTTGTCAAGCTCTACGTCAACAATTCTTCTAATAGCCTTGGCGTCGAGTTGGTCGAATGTGATTATCTCGTCGAGACGATTCAGAAATTCGGGAGCAAACTGACGTGAGAGTGCCTTCTGTATGATTGAACGTGCATATTCCTTCGACTGCTCATTGGCTGCACTATTTATCGACATGGCAGTGAAACCTATACCATGGCTGAAGTCTTTGAGCTGACGTGTGCCGGCATTGGAAGTCATTATGATTATAGTATTGCGGAAGTCGACAATACGTCCGTTGCCATCGGTCATACGGCCTTCGTCAAGAACTTGCAGCAATAGATTGAATACGTCTCCGTGTGCTTTCTCTATTTCGTCGAGCAGCACGATAGAGTAGGGGTGACGACGTACTCGCTCGGTGAGCTGACCTCCTTCTCCATAGCCAACATATCCCGGAGGTGCACCAACAAGGCGTGAGGTGTTGAACTTCTCTGAATACTCGCTCATGTCAATACGTATCATAGCATCCTTGTTGCCAAACATCTCCTCAGCAAGGCGTTGGGCCAGATAGGTCTTGCCTACACCAGTTGGACCGAGGAACATGAATACCCCAATCGGACGATTGGGGTTACCGAGGCCAAGACGGTTGCGCTGTATGCTTCTTACCACTTTGTTAATAGCCTTTTCTTGGGCAATTACCGAGTTGTTGAGACATTCGCTGAGCCGACGCAGACGGTCGCTCTCTTTTTCCGAAATGCGTTGCAGTGGTATTCCTGTCATAGTAGAAACCACATTAGCTACATCGGCAGAATCAACATTTTCACGATGTCCGTCGTCGTGTGTAGCCCACTCTTCGTTGAGTTTCTTCAATTCAGCTTCAAGTTGGCATTGGCGGTCGCGATAACTTGCTGCAAGTTCAAAGTCTTGATCGGCTGCTGCAGCATGTTTTAGTTGTTCTGCCTGGCGAATTTCTTTTTCTTTATCAACTATAGCAGGCGGAATTACTGCATGTTTCAGGTGGACACGTGAGCCCACCTCGTCAAGTGCATCTATTGCCTTGTCTGGATACTGTCTCTCTGTTATGTATCGACCTGTAAGGTCGACACAAGCCTTCAGTGCATCGTCTGTGTAACGTACATGATGATGGTCCTCGTAGCGTTCCTTGATGTTATGGAGTATTTCGAGAGTTTCTTCGGCTGTGCTCGGTTCTACCATAATGCGCTGGAATCGACGCTCCAAGGCTCCGTCTTTTTCTATAGAGTTGCGATACTCGTCAAGCGTAGTTGCTCCAATGCATTGTATGAGTCCGCGCGAAAGTGCAGGCTTCATTATGTTGGCTGCATCCATTGAACCTGGTGTGCTGCCAGCGCCTACTATGGTGTGGATTTCGTCGATAAAGACAATTATATCGGGATTGTCCTCCAATTCACGTAGCAGGGCTTGAATGCGCTCTTCGAACTGTCCGCGATACTTTGTTCCGGCTACAATCGATGTCATGTCGAGTCGAAGTATGCGCTTGTTGAACAGCAATGGTGACGTGTGTCGGCTTGCAATTTGCTGTGCTAAGCCTTCGGCTATGGCACTTTTGCCAACACCTGGTTCGCCAATTAGTATTGGATTATTCTTTTTGCGACGGCATAACACCTCTGTTACGCGTTGCATCTCATTAGTACGCCCCACAACTGGGTCAAGTTTGCCATCCAATGCTGCCTTTGTCAAGTCTGTTGAAAACTTGTCGAGAACCGGAGTTCCGGTCTTACTACTTGTCTTGTTCATATCGGCATTTCCAGCTGACGGAGTACTGTCGCCACGTTGGCTGTTTCGGCCTGTCATATTTTCGTCCTCTTCCTCTGACAGCCCTATGCCGTCTACAGTTGTCTTAGAGTTTGGTTTCAGCAGATATTTCATTGCCAATTCATAGTTTATTCCGTATTTTCCGAGCACAGCCTTTACGCCGTTTGAGGCGTTGTCGTGCAGAATGGCCAATATAAGATGTTCGACATTAACGGTCTGTGAGTGAGCCAATCGGGCTTCAAGAACCGATAGTTTCAATATATTATTGGTCTTGTCGTCAAGCGTAGTAACATTGTTTGACTGAATCTGAATGTCATTATGTGTCTCAGATTCTGATGATGACAACGACTCTATACTTTGCTTTAATTCTTGTACATTAATATCCAAGTCTGTAAGAATCCCCGTCATCGGATTCTTACGCTCACGCAAAATTGCCAACATCAGATGTTCAGGTCTGACGCTGCTGCATGAGAGTCTTGCTGCCTCTTCGCGGCTATAAGCAAGAACTTCGGACACTAATGGCGAAAATTGATTTGTCATTTCTATATTATCCTGTTTGTAAAAGAGGGAGTGTTAAAACCTTTTTGTCTTGACACTCCCTTATTATGTTCAATTATGTTGTATATGCTCCTATTCTGTGTAGAAGTTGATAAGCTCGCGTAGAGCCTTCTGGCAAGCCGGACAGAATTCCTTAACGTCGTTGCTACGCATGCGACAGTCGGGTGTTGCACGGTACACTCCCTTAAGGCTGTAGCCGGCACCTTCGTAGAGACTTATTTTATTAGCCGGAGCCTTTGTTTTCTTGCCTTTCTCAATCATATTCTCCCACTTGCCATGGAAGTCAACGAGAGTTGTTATGTTCTTCTCCCAAGGCTCCACATCGTGCGGATACATAGGTATTTGCTCTTGTTCGTAGGCATACTCGTCGGCAAGTCCGGCAAAGCTGTGTCCGAACTCATGCACAACGACCTGCTTGTACATCGGATGGTGGGTCATTGACAGATTGTACGAATTCAATATGCCGCCACCTCCATATTCCTTGGTGTTGACAAGCACGATGATGTGCTCGTAGGGAGTTCCTGCCAGTACGTCGTGCAGACTCTTGAGATTGAGCGTTGTAAGATAACGGTCGGAATAGAAAGTGTCAAAATGGCTTCCGAGCGCAGTATTGCGCCAGATGCCCTTTGAAGGCTCACTTGTTCCGCTGTCTACTGAAGGCGACTCGACAGCAACAATATTGAAGCGGTTGCGCATCGACTTGAAAGGCTCATGCTCAAACAACGCTTCGGTTGCAATCTTGGCATCGTCAACGAACACATTCATCTCGTCCTTCTTATATCCCTCGGCTACGTATGCTATATGAATGCATCTTGTAGTGTCAGCAGCCTGCTGTATCGTAGTGTAAGGCGTGCGGTTCTTGAATCCAGTATGTCTAATCAGAATATCGGAAGGGTCTACGGTGTGTGTCATAGTGCCAGTAACTTCATGGCGGTTGTTGCGCAAGTCGACAGTCACGTCAACCTTCTCCTTTGGCATAGGAATCAGAAATACATTCTCAAATGCCTTGTCCATATTTTTTGCCTCGTCGTACGATTGCCACTCCTGAAATAGTGTGGAGAATGAATTGCGGTAGATTACTTCGGAAGTACCATGTTTGCGTACGGTTATCTGACCATTGCCTTCTACTGGAAGTTGGAATAGATGCTTGCGCTTGCCATACCAACGTGGCGACATGTTCAACTTGTCGAGCGAGATGCGCTGTGTTGTGGCATTGCCCGAGAAGATGTAGTCGATGCGTAGGGTAGAGTCGCAGAAAGATTCTGTAAAGTTGACCTCCTGTGGCTTGCTTTGTCCCATTGATTCTGTTGCGCCAATCGTGGCAAGTGCAAGAGCAAATAATATCTTTTTCATATGTTTCAATAAAATAGTAGTTTATACATTTGTTAATTGTAATAGTTGCATTTCTTCCATAAGTGCTTTTACGTAATGACGTTGCCAGTCAGACAGGTGAAAACGCTCTTCGTCATATTTCAGCATGTCTATGTCCATCACTATCTCGCCACGTCTTCTTGCAATACGTGTATCGCCACATAACGCTTCGATATGCTTTAATGTGCTTACGACTTCTTCTGTGTCAAATGTTGATTTGAAGACTACAAGCATATTGGCGAAACGGACATTCGTATTTTCCATACCAATGGGAAGCGTCTGCATGACACGCGAGAACCGACAGTCGGCAAATGTGCTGTCAAGAATCTCACGTGCCTTTGTGATGTTCGATTGATGGTTTACATTTGTCCCTACGCAGGCTGTTATGATATGCTCGTTTGTCTTCTCCATATATTACTGGCAATTATTATAGCATACCCTTGGTTGACGGCAGTTCAAAGTGATGAACATCGCGCCTTACAGCCATATGTAGAGCACGTGCAAAAGCCTTGAATATTCCTTCTATCTTATGATGCTCGTTTGTTCCGCGTGCCTCAATGTCAAGATTCATATGGGCAGCATCACTCAAGCTCTTGAAAAAGTGAAGGAACATCTCGGTTGGCATCTCGCCTATGCGCTCGCGCTTGAATTCTGCATTCCAATTGAGCCATGAACGACCGCCAAAGTCGAGTGCCACCTGGCAAAGACAATCGTCCATAGGCAGACAGAAACCATAACGCTCAATGCCTCGTTTGGATCCCAGACACTTCTCTATACATTGTCCGAGCACTATAGCTGTATCTTCAATCGTGTGATGTTCGTCTACGTTAAGGTCGCCCTTGCACTCAATGTCAAGGTCTACCTGCCCGTGTTTTGCAATCTGTTCAAGCATATGGTCGAAGAATCCAAGACCAGTATTTATGTTGCATCTGCCATGTCCGTCAATATTCATCTCTACACGTATAGAGGTTTCTTTTGTGATACGTTCTATAGAAGCTGTGCGTTCGCCTGCAAAGAGTATTTCAGCTATTTTAGACCATGTCATACCATCGCGACCGAGTATCAGCGACTTACATCCCAAGTTCGCGGCAAGTTGAGCGTCTGTTTCTCTATCGCCTATCACATAAGAATTCTCCAAGTCGTACTTCACATTACATATATATTCGCCCAGCATTCCCGTTCCAGGCTTACGCATGGGCGAGTTGTCTTCGGGGAAGTGATTGTCGATATGTTGAGCTTCAAACACTACGTTCTCGGCAGCCAATGTCTTAATGATAAAGTTGTGAACGGGCAGGAAGGTGTTGGTAGGAAAGCTATCCGTACCGAGTCCGTCTTGATTGCTTACCATTACAAACATAAAATCCGTGTGCTCATGTATGAATCTAAGGCTGCTTATGGCATCTTCTACAAAGTCCAGCTTCTCAAAGCTGTCTACCTGCTCGTCTGCAGGTTCCTTTACTAAGGTTCCGTCTCTGTCAATAAAGAGAATCCGTGTCTTTTTCATTTCGTTTTCCATACTATCTTCTTCTAAAATCTGCACATATTATAGCCGTGGCAACAGCCACGTTAAGACTGTCGGCTGTGTCACGACCTTCGGGATAGTTGGGGATGCGTAATCCCTTTGTTATGAATTGTCTGATTTTGGGCGAGATGCCTTTGCCTTCGTTGCCCATAATTATTATGCCATTATGCGACAACTGCTCTGAATACATATTGTTGCCTTCAAGAAGTGTGCCATAAACGGGTAGAGTAGGGGGGAGAGCATCGAACAGCTGTTCTAATTCCATATACGATACTCTCACTCGTGCTATACTGCCCATCGTGGCTTGTACTACCTTTGGATTGTATGCGTCGACAGTTTCCTTGCTGCAGATAATGTCCTCAATACCAAACCAGTCGGCTATACGGATGATGGTGCCCAAATTACCAGGATCTTGTACTCCGTCAAGCACAAGCGTGAGCTTATCGGCAAGCGACGGCAACTCATCGGAGGTTATTTGTTTAAACTTCCTGAATACCGCAAAAACCTGTTGTGGATGGCACAATAAACTGACTTTGGTCAGCTCGTCTGCTGAAACTGTTATTTTCTCACATGTCAAATCGTCTGTCAGTTTGTTTTCCTGCGCAAACCATTCTTCTGTTGCAGCAATTGCCGATAGCAGTTCCTTGTGTATTGACAATATATCGTGTACTACTTTCGGACCTTCAGCTACAAATACATCATTGGCATCTCGGTTCTTTTTCATCTCTAACGAGCGAAAAGACTTTATCTTGTTCTTGCTTAGCATTATGGCGAATTCTATTTGTCAGTTACTATTTGTTCGACAAAGATAAGCATATTAATTAATAAATTAGTATCTTTGCATAAGTTTTTTCAATGTTTTATGTCACGACAATCATCTCTAAACAAAATACTTGCACTGCCGTTTATTGTAGTCCTGTTCATAGCTTCGTGCTCAACTACCAAGTTTGTGCCTGCCGACGACTATCTCCTTAAAGCCGTAAAGATTGAAAGTGAGCAATCCGACGTTAAGGCTTCTACACTTATGCCATATGTACAGCAACGGCCCAATTCCAAGTGGTTTTCGCTGTTCAAGGTTCCCTTGTCGCTGTACAGCATGTCGGGGCGCGATTCCACGCAATGGGGCACCATGTTTCTGCGTGGATTGGGCGAGGCTCCGGTCATTTACGATTCAGTCAAGGCTGCCGCTTCGTGTGATAACATGGTCATGTATTTGCAGACTGAAGGATATCTCCATGCCAAAGCCAGCTATACAGTAAAGCGCAAAGGTCGTAAGGTTGAAGTTAAGTACAAGGCCATACCTGGCATTTCCTATACCATTGATTCGGTCAACGTGGTAATAGAGGACGACAGCGTACACAACACGTTGCAGAGCCTTGGTGCGCTTGACATGAATCTGAAGCGTGGCATGCGATTCTCTATCCAGACTCTCGACGACGAGCGCAAGCGCATAACCAACATTTTAACCAAAGAGGGATATTACAAGTTCAATAAAGACTTCATTAAATTTGAAGTAGACTCTACTGTTACTCCAGGTATGGTAGATGTCACTATGTACCTACATAAGTATAAGGCTTCAAACAACAGTCCGGAGACAAACCATAGAAAATACTTTATAAACAAAGTAAACTTTATCCCCGTAAATTCCAAACGTATAGCATTGCGTCCCAACGTATTACAAAACAATACTACAATAAAGGAAGGCAACAAATTCTCGGCTGCCGAGGTACAGAACACATATAACAATTTTTCTCGTCTGAATGCTGTAAGGTTCACCAACATACACTTTGATGAGAACGAGGAAGACGGACTGCTTGATTGTGGTATCAAGGTAAGCACACGTAAGCCCAATACTATATCCTTCCAACCAGAAGGTACCAATACCGAAGGCGACTTCGGCGCTGCTGCCACATTGACTTATTCCAACAACAACATATTTAGGGGAAGCGAGCTCTTCTCCGTACAGTTCCGTGGTGCCTATGAGGCAATTAAGGGGCTTGACGGATACCAGAACCAGAACTATATAGAGTATAATGTAGAGACCCGTCTGGCGTTTCCGCGCATAATTGCTCCATTCCTCTCGCAAAATGTGCGCTATGACAACAGCGCAAAGTCGGAACTTATGTTCAGCTATAACATGCAGAACCGTCCGGAGTTTCATCGTCGCGTACTTACATCGGCATGGCGTTACTACTGGAAGGGACTGCATGGCCTGTCTTACCGTTTCGACCTTATTGACATCAACTTTGTACACATGCCTTGGATTTCATCCACATTCAAGAGCAATTATCTTGACGACACCAATTATCGCAACGCAATCCTCAAGTACAACTATGAGGATCTGTTTATTGTGAAGTCGGGCGTAAACATATCGTACAGCTATAAGAACCAGGCATTTAGAACAAATATTGAAGTAGGAGGCAATGTCCTGAATGCCATATCACATCTTACTAAAGCCAAGAAAAATTCTGATGGGCAATACACGCTCTTCAAGATTGCTTACGCACAATATGTAAAGGGCGATTTCGACTACACACGTCTTCTGCAACTTGATGTGAAAAACCAACTTGCGCTTCATTTCGGACTTGGAATCGCTTTCCCTTATGGCAACAGCAATATTCTGCCATTCGAGAAAAGATACTTCTCGGGTGGAGCCAATTCCGTAAGAGGTTGGAATGTAAGGGAACTCGGTCCTGGAAAGTTCCGCGGTTCAGATGGCAAGATTGACTTCATCAACCAGACTGGTGACATGAAACTGGACATGAACGTTGAATTGCGTACGGCATTATTCTGGAAATTTAACGGCGCCTTCTTTGTTGATGCAGGAAATATATGGACACTCAAGAACTATAAGGACCAGCCGGGAGGACAGTTCAAGTTCGATACATTTCTCAAACAACTTGCAGTGGCATATGGATTAGGTTTACGGGTCAACTTTGATTACTTCATTCTAAGACTCGACTGTGGTATGAAAGCTATTAATCCTGCATACACTACATCCAATGGACATTATCCAATCATAAATCCTAAATTAAGACGAGATTTGTCAGTCCATTTTGCTGTGGGAATGCCGTTCTAATAGAATGTCTGAGTTATTTATAACGCCCATTATGATAAACAGGGAAAATCTGTTAAGTAATCGTATATCTTTTCAGATAGACAAAGGTATATTAAAATATTTTTTTTGATGTTTATCAAAAAAACACCAGAAAATTTGTTACGTATTCCACTAAGAACGCACAACAAATTTTCTGGTGTTTACATTTTATTATATCATTTAGTTATTCCTCAGCAGCTTTGAGCTGCTCAGCAACCTCGTCGTTAATGCGCTTTGCAAACTCTTCCTTGGTCATGGTAGCCTGCTCGCCACCACCCTGCTTACGCATTGAAACAAGACCCTCGGCAGCTTCCTTCTCGCCGACAACAACCATGTAAGGTACACGTTTGAGCTCGTTATCGCGAATCTTGCGGCCAATCTTCTCGTTGCGGTCATCGACTACAGCGCGAACGCCCTGCTTGTCGAGGAATTTCTGCACCTCCTTGGCGTACTCGTTGTACTTCTCCGAGATAGGCAGCACAGCCACCTGATCAGGTGTAAGCCACAATGGGAAGTGACCAGCAGTATGCTCGATGAGCACAGCTGTGAAGCGCTCCATTGAACCGAATGGTGCACGGTGAATCATAACCGGAGTCTGCTTAGAGTTGTCCTCGGCTGTATACTCCAGCTTAAAGCGCTGCGGGAGGTTGTAGTCGACCTGGATTGTACCAAGCTGCCAACGACGGCCGATGGCATCCTTTACCATGAAGTCGAGCTTAGGACCATAGAAGGCAGCCTCGCCAACCTCCTCGTGTACCTCAAGACCCTTCTCACGGCATGCCTCACGGATAGCGTTCTCCGACTCAGCCCAAATCTCCTCGCTTCCGATGTACTTCTCGGTATCCTTAGGATCGTGGAGCGAAATCTGAGCCTCGTAGTTGTTGAAGCCGAAGATGCTGAACACTTTGAGGATGATGTCGATGATGTTCTCAAACTCCTGCTTTACCTGCTCTGGACGTACGAAGAGGTGAGCATCGTCCTGAGTAAAGGTACGTACACGTGTGAGACCGTGGAGCTCACCACTCTTCTCATAGCGGAATACGGTACCGAACTCTGCGATACGCAAAGGCAGATCCTTGTACGAGCGTGGCTTACGTGCGAATACCTCGCAGTGGTGAGGACAATTCATAGGCTTGAGCATATACTCCTCGTCCTCCTCTGGTGTGTGAATAGGCTGGAAAGCATCCTTGCCATAATGAGCGTAGTGGCCTGATGTAACATAAAGACTCTTGCCACCGATACCCGGAGTGATAACCTCCTGATAGTTGTAAGGCTTAAGGAGCTTGCGCAGCATGTCCTGAAGACGCAGACGGAGGTCGGTGCCCTTAGGCAACCAGATAGGCAGACCCTTACCTACACGCTCAGAGAACATAAAGAGCTCCATCTCCTTACCAATCTTACGGTGGTCGCGCTTCTTGGCTTCCTCAAGCATCTGCAGATACTCGTCGAGCATGCTCTTCTTAGGGAACGAGATGCCATAGATACGTGTCATCTGGTCGCGCTTGGCATCGCCACGCCAGAAAGCACCAGCCACACTTGTAATCTTGACAGCCTTGATAGCACCAGTGTTCATAAGGTGCGGACCACGGCAGAGGTCGGTGAAGTTGCCCTGGGTGTATGTTGAGATTGTGCCGTCCTCAAGATCCTGCTCAATGTGCTCACACTTGTAAGTCTGACCGTCGGCCTGGAATTCAGCCAATGCCTCAGCCTTAGGCACCTCGCGACGAACCACCGGCTCGTTCTTCTTGGCGAGCTCCTTCATCTTAGCCTCAATCCTCGGGAAGTCGTTCTCAGAGATGACGTCGCCTTCCTTAGGCATAACGTCGTAGAAGAAACCATTCTCAACAGCCGGACCGAAACCGAACTGGATGCCAGGATAAAGCTCCTTGAGAGCCTCGGCAAGAAGGTGGGCAGATGTGTGCCAGAAAGTGTGCTTACCCTCTTCGTCCTCAAATTTGTAAAGGGCGATGGTAGCGTCCTCGTTGATAGGACGGTTAAGCTCCACTGTTTCGCCATTGACACCGCAAGATACAACGTTGCGAGCGAGAGCCGGCGAAATGCTCTCGGCGATTTGTAACCCCGTTACGCCCTGTTCGTACTCACGAACCGAACCGTCGGGAAATGTGATTTTAACCATAACAAATTAGTTTTTTAATCAAAGTTGATGCAAAGGTAATGTAAAAAAGCGAACATGCACAATTTTGAATGCTTTATAATTATTAAAAAAGGACTTTTTATTGCTAATACAATATGCGTACTCATTATTTTTAGGTATTTTGCAAAAATGAAGTCGAAAAATAATGCAACGTATCATTATTTATATGTAATTTTGCGTTTCAAGTAAAAAATAAATAACAGAAATGAAACTATCAGATTTAAAAACTGGCGAACGCGGTGTCATCGTAAAAGTCATGGGACACGGAGGTTTCCGTAAGCGCATAGTTGAAATGGGATTCATCAAGGGAAAAGTAGTGGATGTATTGCAGAATGCCCCACTTCAGGACCCTGTAAAATATAAAATCATGGGCTACGAGGTGTCGTTAAGACGCTCAGAGGCCGAAATGATTGAAATAATATCGACCGAAGAGGCGGCTGCCATAGAGAAAAGCACAACTCCACAGGTGGAATTTCCCGCCGAAACCGACGACGACAACAGCAACGAAACGGAAAACACGGACACATTGACAGACTCGCAGCTTCGTGATGCTGCCATGAAGAAGCGCCGCACAATAAACGTGGCACTCGTGGGCAATCCGAACTGCGGCAAGACCTCGCTCTTCAACTTTGCAAGCGGTGCACACGAGCGTGTAGGCAACTACTCGGGCGTTACTGTAGACGCGAAGGTGGGACACGCTACATTCGAGGGCTACGAATTTAACATCGTAGACCTGCCAGGCACCTACTCGCTGTCGGCATACTCACCCGAAGAGCTGTATGTTAGAATACAGATTATCGAACATACGCCCGACGTAATAATCAACGTTATAGACACAAGCAACCTGGAGCGCAACTTATACCTCACCACGCAGCTGATTGACATGCACCTGCGTATGGTGTGCGCACTCAACATGTTTGACGAAACTGAGAAGCGTGGCGACAATGTAGACTACGCCAAGCTCGGCGAACTGTTTGGCGTGCCTATGATTCCTACTACATTCACTACAGGTCGTGGTGTGGAACTGCTTTTCCACATAATTATTAATATGTATGAGGGACTGGACTTTCTGGATGCCAACGGCAACCTTGACCCTGAGGTGGCAGAGGGCATAAAGCAATGGCACGAACAGTATAGCAAGAGCGAGAAGGGACAACCCGACCATGAGGAAGATTTTGCCTCGGGTGTGAAGCCAAAGCATAATGTGTTCAGACACATACACATCAACCACGGCACCTATATAGAAGAAGGTATAAAAGCCATTCAGGGCGAGATAAAGAAGGAAGAGGGACTGCGCCACAAATACTCGACCCGTTATCTTGCAATAAAACTGCTGGAAAAGGACACAGACACCGAACAACTGATAAAGACCACGACAGCACACCCGGAGGCTATCATCGCAGCCCGCGACAAGGCTATGGCCGACGTAATGAAATACACCCACGAGGACAGCGAGACAGCCATAATGGATGCTAAATACGGATTTATACACGGCGCGCTGCAAGAAGCAGGATATAAGACTGGAACCGAACGGGACACATACCAGATGACGCACCTCATAGACAGCATCATAACCAACAAATACGTGGGGTTTCCAATCTTCATACTGATGCTGTGGGTGATGTTTGAAGCAACCTTCTCGTTAGGACAGTATCCTATGGGATGGATTGAGTCGGGAGTGGACTGGATTGGCTCGGTCATCTCAGAGCGCATGATGGACGGTCCGATAAAAGACATGCTTGTAGACGGCGTAATAGGCGGTGTGGGTTCGGTTATCGTGTTCCTGCCGCAGATACTCATACTCTACTTCTTCATATCGTTTATGGAAGACAGCGGCTACATGTCGCGCGCAGCCTTCATCATGGACAAACTGATGCACAAGATGGGACTGCACGGCAAGTCGTTCATACCGCTGATTATGGGATTCGGATGTAACGTACCAGCCGTAATGGCAACACGCACCATAGAAAGCCGTCGCTCACGACTCATCACAATGCTCATATTGCCACTCATGAGTTGCTCGGCACGATTCCCTATATATATAATGATAATAGGCACGATGTTCGCCCCGCAGTATCGATCGTCGATAATGATGTCGCTATATGTGATAGGTATTGTCATGGCAGTGATAATGAGCCGCCTGTTCAGCAAGACCCTGTTCAAGGGCGAGGACACTCCGTTTGTAATGGAACTACCACCCTACCGATTCCCTACAGCCAAGGCCATTGCACGCCACACATGGCAGAAGGGTAAGGAATATCTGAAGAAGATGGGCGGTATAATACTCGTGGCAAGTATCGTGGTGTGGGCATTGGGATATTTCCCGCACAATGAGAACCTGACACGCGAGCAGCAACAGGAACAGAGCTACATCGGAATGATAGGACATGCTATAGAGCCCGTGTTCAAAGCTCAGGGATTTGACTGGAAATTGGACGTAGGACTGATTTCGGGAGTAGGAGCCAAGGAGATTGTAGCATCGACAATGGGAATACTCTACCACAGCGACGACGCAGCCGAAGAAGGTAGCGAGCAAGCCTACTCACATCTGTACAATCAGATGACAGCCGACGGAATAACACCACTTACAGCCTATTGCTTCCTGCTATTCGTACTTCTCTACTTCCCCTGCATAGCAACAATAGCGGCAATAAAGGGCGAAACAGGCTCATGGCGCTGGGCTGCATTTGCTGCAGCGTACACCACATGCCTTGCCTGGATAGTGTCAGCGCTTGTATATCAAGTCGGTAGCATTTTTATATAACAAAAAAAGTGGACCGTTATAAAATAAATAAAAATAACGGACGTAAATCATTAAATAATGTTATATAATCATTAATATGCAACAAAAACACTTGCCAAGTATAGAAAATAAAGCTAACTTTGCAATGTGTTTTTCATGGTATTAGATTATTAAGGTTAAGAAAGCATAGGTTGTCGTGAGA
>ERZ859937.83-NODE-83-length-49400-cov-22.520255_pt1 | contig 49400 bp, 39 predicted proteins | sample MGYA00509985_ERZ859937 | MGnify/ENA primary metagenome ERZ859937 (study PRJEB30046, sample SAMN00715169) | human gut metagenome | study: EMG produced TPA metagenomics assembly of the A metagenome-wide association study of gut microbiota in type 2... | reverse complement strand
TAGAGGAGGGAGCGAGGTTATGTTTTGGGAACCCCAAAACTCCTCGCTCCACCATGAGGGCGGAGAAATTTTGCTCCCGATGGTCGCAGAAAGTGAGTGTACCAACTATAAAAAGTATGCCGAGTGACAAGCATGTATAATGAAATGTAGCCGAAAATTCCATTATCAGCATAAAAGTGTATTTTGAAAGTTGTAAAAACTTAAAAAATGTACTTTTATGCTGATAGTTTTGTATTTTTGCATTAAGTTATTCTTAGGCAGTATAATTGAAATCTTCGTCATGAGCAATTCACTTATGCCTATATGTTTTATTCTTAATAGAAATAATTATGAAACTAAGAAACAAGGACATGAAGAAATATTTGCTATCTGTAGCCGTGAGTACGTTTGTTGCTCACGTAGTTCCAGCCGTATTCTTTCATGGGGAAGTTAATGCTGGCATTGCTCAGACTATTTGCGTTTGCTTATTGAATGTAACTACCGCTTTGCTTGCTTGGAAGTTTGCCAAATCAGATAACAAAATGTCGCTATTGATTTGGCATTTAGGATTGACTAGCCTTGCCTCTCTACTCTTATTGTTTATAAGCCTTTCAGACGGAGCCGAAGTAATGTTCGTATATTATTTTATTACCATCCTGTTCATTTTGTTTGTAATATTCAATCTCATCACAATTGGCTTTTCGTTTGCCGTTTATTCCTTTATTCAAGATAAATTTGCAAACAAAATCACAAAAGAAAGGGGGCTGATATGATTTGGCATGAGATAGTGAAATATAGTTCTGAGAATTACGACGAGAATGGAGTATATACAAAGGACGAGTGGACAAGCAGAAGCGACATCGGTACTGTTTACGAAGGTAAGACTTTTACCCTTGAAAAGTACTTGGATGTTGAGCAACGATATATAAATGTAGTACTTTCAATAATGGATGTCACCAATTGCAGGTATATGATAATACAATATTTGGAAGCAGACAAAACATATATAGCCAAGCGAATCAAGACCTCGAAATTTCATAAGATAGATTCTCCATTGTTAAAGTCGATTTCATTGTTGGAGGAGAATAAAAGGATTTCTATAGGGCAGATTTCAAATGTTCTGCGCCTTGCTTTGAGAGAATACATCTATGTGGAATTATCCAACAAGGCGCACAAGCTATTCGTCAAATTCGGATACGACTATTATCTCAATGTAGCTTGCTCATTGAGTAATGAGGTGTTGGAGGATATTGTTCGTAAAGAGAAATTGTTCTTAGACCCAAGATAAGGAGATTTATATGAAACATTTTTTATTTATAAGCTTGTCGGCAATATTTTTGTTGAGTCTATTGTTTGCTTGCACAGGCAAACAAATCAACCCAAATTATAGGGTGGAGAAGACATGGGCGAAAGACCATGAGCGAAGTTCCAAAGTTCATGTTTTGAAAAAGAATGCTCAATTTGCAAATGGGAAACGTGTGTTGGAAAAAGGGCAAAAATACGTTGAGATGACCGAAGCCGATATAAAAGAAGTGGATTCGCTCGTTGAGAAATATCTTTATCGGAATGTCAGCATTGAGCATCTTGATAAAGATAGTAACACGTTGTCTTTTTATTTTAGGCAATACTTATGTTATGAGGAGAATCGGAAAATATTCGTCTTTGTGAATCTTTATGCCTACAGAGCAACAAAATATGACACGAGGACGACTAATGCTTTTGCTGACAATCCATCGGAAATAGTCATAAATTCTATGGAAGGTAATATTAAAGGGTATATGATTCTGTTAGTAAACCTTTCTGAAAAAACGATAAAAAGTCGCTGATATGTTCGACGAATTGAAAGGTTATCGCATTTTGTCAAATTCTCAATTTGTAAAAAATGAAGAAACGTAAGAAATCGAAAGACGATTTTTGTCTGGTCTCGCTATTCAAAACAGCTTTGTTTATAGGCATTTTCTTGTGGGGAATTGTTTGTATGTCACGAACCGTCAATTATAATTCATGGGCTATCCTCATTATAATCGGCGTGTCATATTTGCTTGTCAGATTATTCAAGAATGATGATTATGTTGGAGAGAACACAATGTACTGTTCTGCTCTTTTGAGTGCTGTCGTCTTTGCCTCCAATTTTTATTTTTCTACTTCCATACAGCAGCGAAAGGCTGTTGTACTAACGGATTTACATTGATAAAGACATTGGGATACATAGGGTAATCAAATCGACACATTATGTATTGTTCTTCAACGACAATTGGCAAGAAGCAGACATCGCTGGAAGGCTTGCAAAATACAACTATCATGAGGGCGACACTGTCTCCGTTACTTACCAACACGGATGAATAGGTTGGGATGTTGTGGCAGACATCAAAGGCCATAGCTATTAGAGCAAGCCGATGATGCGCCGAGAAAATTGAGTTGGAGTAAAATGGTATGCTTTGGTAAAAGTTTTTTGAAGAACGAAATATTTTTTGCTCCAAAATTGCATAGTCTTATTTTATTTTTGTATTTTTGCAATCGAAAAGAGTTGTTGGTCAAGCGAACATGTGCATATTGCAGAAGTTTGAACTATTGCCAAGTCATTACCTCTATTGAGATGAAACTCTCACAACTCGCTCATTTTAAGCTAATCAGCTAATTTTAGCAGAATTTTTCGGAAAAAAGAATCATGACTTTTGTAGCCTGCCTTTTCCTTAGCATAGGAATGGCACTGGCGCAATCTCGCATTTCCGGTAAGGTCACCTCAGCTGAAGACGGTCAGCCCGTAATTGGTGCTACAGTCAAGGTTGTAGGTCAAAAGAATTCCGGTGCCGTAACAGACGTTGACGGTAACTTTACACTTAACGTTCCCGCTGGCGCAACACTTGAAGTCTCATACATTGGAATGACAACCAAGACTGTCAAGGCTGCTTCACGCATGACAATTATGCTTGAAAACGCTTCGAAGGACATCGATGAAGTGGTAGTTGTGGGTTACGGTTCTGGTCGTAAGATCAGTTCGCTTACTGGTTCTATTGCTACCGTCAACTCAGAGAAGTTGAAGAATGCTCCTTCTGCATCGGTTCTCGACAATCTGCAGGGTCAGGTTGCTGGTCTTAGCGTATTGTCTTCATCAGGCGAGGCTGGTGACAATGCTGTAAGTATGCGTCTGCACGGTGTTGGCTCACTCGGTGCAAGTTCTACTCCTTTGTACGTTATTGACGGTATTGCATCATCAAGCCGTGCTATTATGGCAATGAACCCTAACGATATCAAGTCGGTTACGGTGCTTAAGGATGCATCTGCCACATCTATTTATGGTTCGCGTGCTGCAAATGGTGTTGTTTACATCACAACAAAGAATGGTGGCTACAACTCAAAGGCTACTATCACTGTACGCTCACAGTACGGATGGAACACCTTGGCTAATAAGGGCTTCTATGAGGACATGATGAGTGGCGACGAACTGTATGATTTTTATACTGGTTTGCTCGGCGAGGAAACCATGAAAAAGAGGTATGACGCCAAGGGCTATCGCTACAACACGAAGTGGCATGAGATTTATCAGCAATTTAATACTCCACAGACTCAGAACGACTTGAGCATTCAAGGCGGTGGCGAGCGTATGTCTTACAATGTCAGTGCTTCGCAGTTCCACCAGAAGGGTACCACCATCGGCAACTTCTACGACCGCTACACATTCCGTACAAACCTTGACGCACGTCCTAAGACATGGTTGCGCACTGGCGTAAACATCAACCTTTCTTACGACAAGAAGCAGCGTAACTCAGCATGGGGTAATTCTGAAGGCGCTTCAAACGCCTTGAATGGTGGATTGTCGTACGTGCTTAACCCTCTGTATCCTGCTTATGACGAGGATGGCAATATGCTCGAATTCTTCCCGTTCGGTGCATACAGCGACCAATACAAGACCCGACACATCTCGGATGTTACTTCACGCTATGGTCTCAACGGCAATGCATATGTTGAGCTTGAGCCGATAAAGAATCTTAAGATTCGTTCGCGTGTAGGCACCGACCTCTATTTCAGCCGCAACAACTACTTTGTTAAGCCGTCGTACGCTCCGGTAGGCGGCAAGGGTACACGTGAGAAATCTTCTGCTTACGACTATTCGCACACTATAACAAATACCATCGAGTATGGATTCAATATAAATAAGGTGCATCAATTTACTGTACTCGCTGGCCAGGAGGGCATCAAGAACAGCTACGATGCATTCACAGCATACAGCAAAGGTCAGGTGCTTGACGCACTTAAGAACTTGCAGAATGGCGAGCAGAGTACTTACAAGGTGTCAGAGAGTGCTACTGAGAGCCGCTTCCTCTCGTTCTTCGGACGTGTAGACTACAACTACAACAACCGTTACTTCTTCGACGTGACAGTACGTAACGACGCATGTTCACGCTTCGGTAAGGACAACCGCAACGCTACATTCTGGGCAGCGGGTGCATTGTGGAAGGTAAAGAGCGAGGCTTTCATGCAGCCATATACATGGATCAACGCGCTCGACTTCAAGGTAAGCTACGGTACACAGGGTAATGCCGGTATCGGCGACTATACAGCACTCGGCCTTATAGGCAAGACTACTGCACTCAACGATAAGTTTGCAACAACCTATGTTCAGCCAGGCAATCCTAATCTGACATGGGAGACTCAGAAACTCCTCAACATCGGAGTAAGCGGACGTTTGTGGAATCGTTTTGATTTTGACATCAGCTACTATCTGCGCAAGACCAGCGACATGCTCATGAGCGTACCGTATCCGTACACCACAGGTTTCTCGTCAATGACATCTAACGTAGGCGAACTTCAGAACCAGGGTATTGACATCAAGCTCGGTGTTGACATTGTACGTGGCAAGGATTACTTCGTTAACTTTGGAACTACCTTCAACTACAATGCTATGAAGGTGACAAAGCTGTTCGACGGACGTCAGCGTTGGGAAATTGCCAACACAATGACTGCTTACGTTGTAGGCAAGCCGGTTATGTTCTATCTGCCATTGTACGCAGGTGTAAACAAGGAGACAGGTGCTCCGATGTGGTATAAGGCAGGCGACGATGTGGATGTGACTACAAAGAAGGAAACAACTGAGAACTTTAACGAGGCTGCCTTGACCCAGAATTCAGGCAAGAAGCGTTTTGCTCCTGTCAATGGTGGTTTCAATATAAGTGCAGGCTGGAAGGGCCTTACAATGCAGGCCGACTTCTCATACGTATTGGGCAAGTATCTCGTCAACAACGACGCCTTCTTCTACAACAACCCAGGTGCTGTGAGCTATCAGTTCAACCAGAAGAAGAATACTGCCGACTACTGGACAGAGGACAACAAGAACGCAAAGTTCCCGAACTGGGCTGATGGTTATGTTATGAACTTTGACGATCATTTGCTTGAGAACGCTTCATTCCTGCGTCTGAAGAACTTCCAGATTGGCTATCAGTTGCCTAAGTCGGTTCTCGCATGGCAGAATGCACTGAACGGCGTGAAGTTTACAGCTACAGCTCGCAACCTCTTCACCATAACCAACTATAGCGGTGTCGATCCTGAGGTAGACAGCAACCTTACATATGGTAAGATTGGTAACTCTAAGCAGTTCCTCTTCGGTATCGAACTTACATTCTAAAAGAATTATAGTGTATAACTTATTATAGACTACGAAAATGAAAATGAACAAATATTTCATCATAGCATTAGGTGTGGGGTTGTCAACCCTCACCTCTTGCCACCTCGATGTTGCTCCAACATCTTATGTAGAGGCAACTGACTCTAACAATGCCATAAACAACGACCTTGAGTTGAATGCTATGCGCAACGGTATATATTCCTCGTTCCGCTCGACATTCTATGGTGTCAACAGTCAGCCGTCGGAGGTTATGTGCGACGGATTCAACGCAGCATCAGGCTATGGCAACAACTACGGCGGAATACACCGTACCGACGTGACCTTCAACTCGTCCGACTATGATACAAAGGACTTGTGGGAGTCGATGTACAGTGCCATCAAGGACTACAACATCTTCATCAGCTCGGCACAGAACTATGGCAATGCCAATGCTGAATCACAGGCTGCTGCCAACTACTATGCAGGTGAGGCTCTTTGCTTCAGAGCTTATAGCTATATGGAACTTGTGCGCCACTTTGCAAAGGCTTACAACACTGCTACTGCAAGTTCTGACCTTGGTGTGCCATTGGTGATTGCTTACAACCAGTTGGAGAAGCCCCATCGTGCTACAGTTGCTAAGGTGTACGAGCAGATCAAGGCCGACCTTGACCAAGCAGCATCTTTGGGCGTTGCTAATAAAAATGGTGAGTTGCGCTCGGAATGGGTAACAGCCGATGTGCTCAACATGCTCTATGCCCGTTACTATCTTGACACCAAGAACAATGAGAAGGCAGCAGAGTATGCCGAGAAGGTAATCAACTCACAGGCTAAGTATGCTGTATCTTCAACAGCCGAAGCCATGAAGGCTGAGTATACCAACGACAACGGAACCGAAGCCATCATGCAGCTGCCAGCAAGTATCACAGAGAATGGTTCTGGAACGAACAGCTATTATACCAATGCAAGCAACAACAATCAGTTTGCAGCTTTCGGATTCCCAGGCAAGGGTATCTATCTCGCTCCTTACTACCTGCCTTCAGGCAAGCTGATTGACAGCTACACTGAATCAGACTTGCGTCTTAACCAGTGGTTTACAAAGAATTATTACGTCATAGAAGTCGGAGGTAAGAAGTTTAAGGACATCTATGCGTTCTCTAAGTATCTTGGTAACCCTGCACTCCGTTCAAGCTCTGTACCTAATGCACGCCAACATGTCAAGCCGTTTATGATTGGCGAGGCTTACCTTATCGCTGCTGAAGCTTACTTCAAGGGTGGCGATGCCGAAAAGGCTAAGATAGCGCTCAACGCATTGCAGAGCGCACGTGTGGCTGAAGTAACAGAAGCTACAGAGGAGAATATCGAGAACGAATGGTTCCGCGAGACAGTAGGTGAAGGCTTGCGTATCAGTTGCCTCAAGCGTTGGGGCAAGGGTTATACAGCACGTTATGCTCAACCGGCTGTTGACGAGAAGAATGCTTGTCTGAAGGGCGACTACTATGAGAAGCGAGCAATGTCTGCCGACGACATCCACTGGGTATGGCCTATCCCTTCATACGAGGTTAAGGTTAACCCGAATCTCGAAAACGAGCAGAATCCTGGCTACTAATACATAGTAACAGAATATAAATAGACTAAAATAAAGAAAGCGTATACTCCTACCACGCGATTGGTAAGGGATGTACGCTTTCTTTTTTTGCTATACAAACAATTCGTCGGCTGTGACAACTGAAGTAAAGATGTCGGAATATTCATTATGTACAAGTTCCGTACTACCTATATATGTAAGGTGGAACGTTAGCGAGGGATATTTCCCTTCAAGATATTGCATACGGGCAGCAAGTGTCTGGGCATAGGATTTTGTCACGGCAAAGGGCATTCGATAGAACTTCATCTCACATACATTTACCACATCGTCGGCACGTTCAATAAGCAGGTCTATCTGCATACCGCCTTGTTCGCCATCTCGGACTGTGTAAGCCGATTCGTTGGTTGATACTCCACCGATGTTCAATGCATTCTTGATTTGTGAAATATGTCGTAGGCAAACTTCCTCGAATGCAATGCCCCGCCATGCCGATATTTCACTTTCCTTGACATGACATTGCCAATAATCAGGCTGCGTAATGCGCTTGCTCTCCTTGAAATGCAACCAGAACCAACAGAAGGAATCAATAAGTTTGTAATGCTCGTCGCGCGATGAAGCTCCAAAGGGAACGTACTTCACAACAAAGTCGCTACCAACAAGTGCCTTTAACATTTTGGTCAGGTCGCCATTAGAGCTAAGTCCGGTTTTCTGCACAATCTCTTTTCGGGTGTATCCAGAATGGCGCGTACCCAACAGACGCACAATCTTCATACAGTCGTCGGCATTGTCGAATATGGAATTGAACAGCCGGTCGAACTCGTCACCCAACTTGGCGTTGCGTTCAAAAAACAGTGAATCGATGTTCTGCGGCAGACTATAGGCAGCATTGAACATGTTCAAGTAAAACGGAATACCGCCCAATGCCATATAAGCTTGCAGGACATTGTATTTTGACATCTTTATGCCACGGCACTTGAAAAACTCGTCGCACTCCTTCAGTGTGAATGGCGACAATTTCATCTCGCCAGTAAGTCGTCCATACAGCCCACCCTTATTGTTTATGATGTTGTCGAGCATCCATGATGTTGCTGAGCCGCACACGACAAGAAGCAAATTGTGACGGGTGTTGCCCCAACCGTTCCAAAAGGCTTCGAGTGCTGTCATGAATCCCGAACGCACAGTGTCCATCCATGGCAATTCGTCGATGAATACCACTTGGCGTGTGCCATTGTCGCAGGTTTCAAGAAAGCGTTCGAGCATAAAGAATGCTTCCATCCACGATGTTGGAGGTTGGACATTCTCCATACCATGACGTAGGAGCGAGAAATAGAAGTTCTGCAACTGGCTTTTCAAGGAAGTCTTACGATGACGGTCGTATGGCGACAATCCCGTGTGATGAAACACCATATTATCATGGAACACCTCATCCACAAGAAATGTCTTGCCCACACGACGGCGGCCATAAACGGCAACAAATTCCGCACGCCCACTGTTGTAGTAGCGTCGCAATTCGGCTATTTCCTTTTTGCGTCCTATAATCTCACACATAGTATTCTTATTTTGTTGATATTGCAAATATAACAAAACATCTCCAAATTGCATAACAAAAATGCGTTTATTCCGCTCCGAACTGCTGTTTTAAACCACTCGGGGCGGAATAAACGTCATTTTAACACATAATTAACAAAAACACCGGAATAAAATCCGCATTTCCGCAGTTGGCGTTTTTATATTGTCAATTCATTATCATTTCTCACAAAAAAGTTATACTTTTGCACGGTGCAACTAAAAACAAGTAAGAAATGATAACATTTGTGATTTGTCTTGCAGCCCTCGTATTGGGCTACGCAATCTATGGCCGTTTCGTAGAGCGTGTGTTCGCTCCCGACGACCGCCCTACCCCTGCTATAGCCAAAGCCGACGGCATCGACTACGTGGCGATGCCCTACTGGAAGGTGTTCATGATACAGTTCCTGAACATTGCGGGCACCGGCCCTATCTTCGGAGCCATCATGGGAGCCAAGTTCGGACCCGTGGCTTATCTGTGGATTATATTCGGATGCATCTTTGCAGGAGCCGTTCACGACTACCTTTCGGGCATGTTGTCGCTGCGCAATGGCGGCAGCGACCTGCCGTCGCTTGTACGCCAGTATCTCGGAGGTGCCGCTGCCAAGGTGCTGCTGGTGTTTGCCGTATTCCTGCTTATTATGGTCGGAACGGTGTTCGTGTACAGTCCGGCTGAGATATTGGGACACATGGGCGGTTCGAAGGTTATGTGGATGGGCGTTATCTTCGCCTACTACATCGTGGCTACAATGCTGCCTATCGACAAGATTATCGGCAAGATATACCCCGTATTCTCGTTCTCGCTGCTGTTTATGGCTGTAGCCCTGGTGGTGATGCTGTTCGTGAAGATGCCCGTTCTGCCCGAACTGTGGGACGGACTGGGCAATATGGGACAGAAGACTGACCCTGCGGGCTTCACCGACAGCATCTTCCCCTGCCTCTTCATCACTATAGCCTGTGGCGCAATAAGCGGTTTTCACGCTACGCAGAGTCCGCTGATGGCTCGCTGCCTGAAGTCGGAACGCAAGGGACGCCCCATATTCTACGGCGCTATGATTACTGAGGGCATGGTGGCTCTGGTTTGGGCTACGGTGGCTATGTGGTTCTTCTACGACGCTCCTCAGCCGGGCTACGAGCAGATTGCAGGTGGAGCAGCCAACGGATACCACACGTCAGCCCCGATGGTTGTCAATCTCGTGTGCAACGACTGGCTCGGTGTGCTGGGCGGAATACTGGCTATGCTGGGCGTTGTGGCTGCTCCTATCACGAGTGGCGACACGGCTTTCCGCTCTGCACGACTCATCGTTGCGCAGGCTTTGAAGATAAACCAGCTCCCCAAAGCCAATCGTCTGTACATCTGCATTCCGCTGTTCGTAGCATCGTTCGCCCTGCTTATATGGCAAATCAGCAATCCCGACGGCTTCAACACGATATGGCAGTACTTCGGATGGGCCAACCAGACGCTGTCGGTATTCACGCTGTGGAGCATCACCGTTTATCTTGCACGCGAAAAGAAGCCATATGTCATCACGCTCATACCGGCTCTGTTCATGACCTGCGTATGTACGACGTTCCTCGCTGTGTCGAAGACCGCATTCGGACTACCGCTTGGCGTAAGCTATGCGATTGGAGCAGCAGCCCTCGTGATTGCTGCTGCATGGTTTGGAATGTGGATGAAGAAATATAAGAAGGCATAGAAGAGGGAATCTAAGTTAAAGAGACGCGGGCTGAAAGCCCAAATTGCACATAGGAGAGTGTGTCAAAATAGAAGTTAAAAGAAGTTTGGGCTTCGCCCGAAGTTAACAGAAGTTAGCGGACATATGTATAAATTGCTGAAAATAAAGCATTTGTCTGTTAACTTCCATCCATCGTAGATGGATTAACTTCTTCTTAACTTCCTCTAACTCCTATTTTGACACACTCTCTAAATAGACGTAGTAATCAATACGCCCTGTAAGGGCAAAAGCATTGACGATTAACGCTTTTGCCCTTACAGGGCGCATTGTTTTTGGTGGTTTATTACCCCAGGGTGTTGCCCTGGGCTATGTGCTTCTGCCCCTTCGGGGCGTGTTGCTTAGACTCTTGACACCCCTTGGATATCATAATTTTCCTTCTTCCGAATAACTGAAATAGCGTCCGTCGGTGACGATGACATGGTCGACCAAATATATACGCATGGTTTCGCATGCCTTCTTCAGGCGTAGTGTCAGACGGTCGTCGTCGCCGCTGGGCCGGGTGTTGCCCGAAGGATGGTTGTGGACAAGGGTTATGACGGTGGCGTTGTTGAGCAACGCTTCGCGCAGAATGATGCGCACATCGACAGCCGTTTCCGAGAGTCCGCCGTGCGAGAGCCGCACCGCCTTGATGAGCCGCATGCGCTGGTTCATCAGCAATACCCACGCCTCTTCGGTATCGAGGTCTTGCATCTTGGGCAACATATACTCATATACCGCCATGGCAGAACCCATATCGGGTCGCTCAGCTGCACCTACAGCCTGTCGCCGCTTGCCCAATTCGCAAGCGGCGATTATCGTTATGGCCTTCGCCTCACCAATGCCGTTGTAGCTCATCAGCTCGTTGAGCGACATCTTTCCAAGCGTATTGAGGTTGTTATCACAGTCGGCAAGTATGCGTTGCATCAATCCTACAGCGCTCTCCTTGGTCGAACCGGACCCGATAAGAATGGCAAGCAGTTCGGAATCGGACAATGCCGCAGGACCCTTCGCCATGAGTTTCTCACGCGGTTTGTCCTCTTCAGCCCACTGGGAGATGGAGAAACTGCTCATTTGTAAAAGGTTTTTTCAAAGGCAGAGAACTCCGACTTACCTCTAACACAGCGTTTCCACCACGACTCTATGAATCCGAAGCCGTAGCCCATTAGCTGTATGTAGGCTGAGATAATGCTGAGGAAACCTATTTTTATGCTACGGTTCACGCACGACGAATCTACGAATATCAGCACACAGTAGAGCGCCAGCGGAACAAGTGGAATCCATGCCAACGCCGGACTGACAACCAACAGCACCAGACAGAGCAGAAGCATGGCGAGAACGCCTACCGTGAACACCATAGGAAGCATGTGTACGAGCTTCAAAGATTCGGGATATTTCTTGTAAAGATTGATGCGTGCAATGCCGGAATTGTACACCTGACGGAAGAACTTGCGGAAATCGGTGCGACGCTTGTGCCAAACCCACGCCTCGGGGAACAGACGGCAACGGCAACCAGCCTTGAATATGCGGATAGAGAAGTCGATGTCTTCGCCGAAGCGCATCTTGGAGAATCCGCCCAAACGCTCGTACACGTCACGACGCACACCCATATTGAACGATCGCGGATAGAACTTGTCGAGCTTCTTCTTGCCTCCTCGTATGCCTCCTGTGGTGAAGAACGACGTCATGGAATAGCTAATCGCCTTCTGGGTATCGGTGAATGACGGGTGGGCAGAATCGGGGCCGCCGAACGCATCAGCCTCCTCGCGCTGCAACTCGGCATTGACAGCCACGAGATAGTTCTCGGGCAGCACCACGTCGGAATCGAGAATGAGCACGTATTCGCCCTTGGCACGCTCCACACCGTAGTTGCGACTCTGACCGGGTCCGCTGTTGGGCTTGGCAAAGTAGTGAAGGTCGAGTCTGTCGGCATATTTATTGCACACGTCTTGGCATGGTACAGCCGAACCGTCCTCTACTACTATCACCTCAAAATCGGTCAGCTTCTGCCGTGTGAGGCTGTCGAGCAACTCGTCAACTTCATCAGGACGATTGTATACTGGAATTATAAAACTGAACTTCATGGTTTAAGAGAAAAGTGAAAAACGAAAAGTGAAAAGTGGAATGTGTAAAACGAAAAAGAGTAAAAAAGTAGAAAGCACTATTATGGGGCATACGCATAACGTCATCCCAAATGCTTTTTACTTTTTTACTCTTTTACTATTTTACCTTTAAAAGCTCTTTACTGTCAAGAGTCTCTTACTCCTTAACGCGCTGCAGATAGCTGCCGTCGCGTGTGTCAACCTGTACAAGGTCGCCCTCGTTAACGAAGAGAGGTACACGAATCTCAACGCCAGTCTCAAGAGTAGCAGGCTTCAGAGTGTTTGTAGCTGTATCGCCCTTGATACCCGGCTCAGAGTGAGTAACGCGCAGATTGGTCTTCACCGGCATCTCACCGAAGAGAACAGTCTCAGTAGAAGCGTCAGAAACAACCTCGACGATGTCGCTCTCCTTCATGAAATCAACACCTGTGATAAGATTGCCAGAGATAGGAATCTGGTCGTATGTCTCCTGATTCATGAAGATATAGTCCTCACCCTCCTTGTAAAGGTACTGGTACGGACGACGCTCTACGCGTACATCCTCGAGCTTCTCAGAGATGTCGAAACGACGCTCCAACACGCGGCCGTCAACAACGTTCTTAAGCTTAACGCGCATAAATGTGTTGCCCTTACCTGGTTTAACGTGGAGGAAGTCGATGACGAAGAACAGCTTGCCATCCATACGGATGCAAGTTCCCATCTTGATGTCTTGTGAATTGATCATTGCTGTGTATATTATTGTATTATTAATTATTCGTTACGAATGATTGTCTTACGCGTTACATTCATTCACGGGGCAAATATCTGTAAACAGCCCAAGTGTTTGAGTGTGTCTGTGTTAAGACGATGCAAAGTTACTGAAATTCACTCAATAATGAGCAATGGGCGGTTGTTTTTTTTATTATTATACGTATTCAGCGAGAAAAGAAAGGCTTTTTTCCAAAAAAATACATAAAATCATGGCTAAAAGGACTTTAAATCTTGGTTGTTTCAAAAATAATGAGTAATTTTGCAACCCAAAAGTGTGAACATATAACAAATAAATTAAAATAAGACAATGAAAAGAACATTTCAGCCTCACAATCGTCGCCGCGTAAACAAGCATGGCTTCCGCGAGCGCATGGCTACAAAGAATGGTCGCCGCGTGTTGGCTTCTCGCCGCGCTCATGGCCGCAAGAAGTTGACAGTATCTGACGAGCACCACGGAAAATAATCCGGTGCACGCACTGTAACGGCAGGGTGTGAAACCCAGTCGGTAGCGACGACAAAAGCGGCAGGCCACACCATGCTTGGTGTGGACGGTCTGCTGCTTTTAAAAATTAACCCCACAACGATTTGCGGATAATGCCGCAAACATGTATAACCAAATTAATTAAAAAGTAAAAAAAATGATTATTGTACCAGTAAAAGATGGTGAGAACATCGAAAGAGCACTCAAGAAGTTCAAGAGAAAATTCGAAAAGACAGGTGTTGTAAAGGAGCTCCGCGCTCGTCAGCAGTACAACAAGCCTTCTGTTTTGAAGCGTCTCAAGATGGAGCACGCTATCTATGTTCAGCAGCTCCGTGCTAACGAGGAATAATCCACGTCCCTCACATTCTCACATTATTAATCTTTAATGACCGCGCACACGCACGAATGGCGCAAGCCACTAATGCAGCGACGGATCGGATGGACCAGGAGGTGTATTTCCCCTTTAGACATATAATCATTTATACATAGAAATTAGCCTGCGACAACGGCACGATGCCGATGACGTTATGGCAAAAAAGAGATGACAACACATCTAACCCTTAGGTTGAATGTGTTGCCATCTCTTTTTTTGTGTATTCTATTCTCTGTGGTCGGCTATTGCCTGCTTGATGAGTGCCTCAAGCTCGTCCATGAGTTCGGGATTGTCCTTGAGCAGCGACTTAGTGGCGTCGCGACCCTGTGCCAGCTTCGATCCGTTGTACGAATACCATGAGCCTGACTTCTGGATGATGCCGTACTCTACGCCGAGGTCGACTATCTCGCCTACCTTAGATATGCCTTCGCCAAACATAATCTCAAACTCGGTCTTGCGGAACGGAGGTGCCACCTTGTTCTTGATTACCTTGACGCGCACCTGATTGCCTATAATCTGGTCGCCGTCCTTGATGCCCGTAACCTTACGGATGTCAAGACGTACTGATGCATAGAACTTCAGAGCGTTACCACCGGTTGTGGTCTCGGGATTGCCGAACATCACGCCAATCTTCTCGCGCAGCTGGTTGATAAAGATACATGTGGTGTTGGTCTTGGAGATTGTAGAAGTAAGCTTACGCAGAGCCTGCGACATGAGGCGCGCCTGGAGTCCTACCTTGTTGTCGCCCATATCGCCTTCAATCTCAGCCTTAGGTGTAAGTGCAGCTACAGAGTCGATAACGATGATGTCGATGGCTGACGAGCGGATGAGCTGATCGGCAATTTCAAGTGCCTGCTCGCCGTTGTCGGGCTGCGAAATCCACAAGTTGTCGACGTCAACGCCAAGCTTTGCCGCATAGAAACGGTCGAAAGCGTGCTCTGCATCGATAAAGGCGGCGATGCCGCCAGCCTTCTGCGACTCTGCAATAGCGTGAATGGCGAGTGTAGTCTTACCAGACGACTCCGGACCATAAATCTCTATAATACGTCCCTTCGGGTATCCGCCTACGCCGAGTGCGGCGTCAAGACCAATACTTCCAGTAGGAATCACCTCGACATTCTCCACCTGCTCGTCACCAAGCTTCATGATGGAGCCTTTGCCGAAGTCCTTTTCTATCTTTGACATCGCTGCCTGGAGTGCCTTGAGCTTGCCCTCCTGAGCGAGTGAAAGTTCTTCTGATTTAGCCATATTTTGAATTACGAATTAGGAATTACGAGTTACGAATTACTTTAATTACGAGTTACGAATTAGAAGTTACGAGTTAGGGACGAGGAATTATGGGTTAAGATGTATGTGAACTTGGAACAACAAAAATCCCAATACAATAATTTATAATCGCAAAGCGACCAATTCCTAACTCATAAAATCTTAATTCAAAATTAAGACAACTCCTAATTCCTAACTCGTAACTCAAAAATTACAGTTCCAGGTCTCCTCCGAATATCTCATGCCAAGGCAGACCCTGCTTGTTGAGCTGCTCCATGAACGGATCGGGATCGAACTCCTCGACGTTCCAAACGCCCGGCTTGCGCCACAGACCCTTGAAGAACATCATGGCACCGATCATTGCCGGAACACCGGTGGTGTAGCTTACGCCCTGCATACCGGTCTCCTTGTAGGCAGCCTCGTGCGAACAGTTGTTGTATACGTAGTAGGTCTGCTCCTTGCCGTCCTTCAAGCCACGAATGCGGCAACCGATAGAAGTCTGTCCGTCGTAGTTCTCGCCGAGGTCCTGGGGGTTAGGCAACACAGCCTTGAGGAACTGCAGAGGAACAATCTTCACCTTAACCTTCTCGTTAGGATTGTCGGCGAGCGGAGCCTCGTATGTGATTTCGTCGATGCGCGACATTCCGAGGTTCTGTATGCAGTCGAGGTATGTGAGGTACTGCTGACCGAATGTCATCCAGAAGCGTGCGCGCTTGATGGTGGGATAGTTCTTCACGAGCGACTCAATCTCCTCGTGATGGAGCAGATAGCTCTCCTTAGGTCCTACCTCAGGATATGTGAGCGGCTTGTGGATTTCGAGTGGCTTGGTCTCCACCCACTTTCCGTCTTCCCAGTAGAGACCCTTCTGAGTGATCTCGCGGATGTTGATTTCGGGGTTGAAGTTGGTAGCGAAAGCCTTGTGGTGGTTGCCAGCGTTGCAGTCGACGATATCGAGATACTGGATTTCGTCGAAGTGATGCTTGGCGGCATAAGCAGTGAAGATGCTTGTAACACCGGGGTCGAAACCGCATCCGAGGATAGCTGTCAGACCAGCCTCTTCGAAGCGTTTCTTGTAAGCCCACTGCCAAGAGTACTCGAAGTGAGCCTCGTCCTTAGGCTCGTAGTTGGCGGTGTCGAGGTAAGAGCATCCGCAAGCCAGACATGCCTCCATGATGGTGAGGTCCTGATAGGGCAATGCGAGGTTGATGACGAGCTCAGGCTTGTAGTCGTTGAAGAGCGCCTTGAGCTGCTCTACATCGTCGGCATCCACCTGAGCGGTCTTGATGTTAGGGTTGCCGATAGCCTCAACGATGCGGTCGCACTTGGCCTTTGTGCGGCTTGCGATCATGAAATCGGTGAAAACATCAGCGTTCTGTGCAATTTTGAACGCTGCAACTGTAGCGACGCCACCGGCGCCGATCATAAGTACTTTTCCCATTGTTTCTATTATTTTAGTTTGTTTTTTATCCAGTTAATGGTTTCTGCCATCCACAAGGGTGAGCATTAGAGTTCGTTGCCCTTTATTCCCAAAGCGTTCATGAGCGAGTAGCCCAGTATCTCCTGACGGAAATTGCCACCTTCGAGCGGTTGCATGGCGAAGAGCGTGACGCGCTTGTCATCGTCGTCAACATCGCGCAGGGCGTGGCGCAGGGCGTCCCACAGCGGAGCATGCTCTGCATTGGGTATAGCCATGACGCGGTGTACGTCCTTGTGATTGACTACGGTCTTGAGTATGTCGAGGAAGAAGTCGTCGTGCTTCACCACCTCCTCTACGGGATACGAACTGATGATGAACTCGCCCAACGTGTCCTTGAAGGCACGTGCATTGAGGTCGTTCTCGTACGAACCTGGAGTGAAGTTGTCTAGCGCGGGCTTGTCCTTAGAGTGTATGAATATCACCTGTGTCTCGCCGTCGGCATCGCGCTGCTCGCGCATTCCGCCGTCGAGAGCCACGCAGTCAATCCATCGTGCCGTGTCGGCCTTGGGTATGCGTCGGCCGAGCATGCGCTCGAAGTTGACTATAAGATTGAAAGCCACCGAGTCGACGTAGTCGCCGTCGACGAGTATCACGTTGCGGCTCCACTTTGTATTGTTGAATTCCTGTATGTCCATGTATTGATTTTTGCAGAATTACGTTGCGCCTGCAGGACGTGCTCAGGCACGGTGCATGCGCTCTACAAAGTTAAAAAAAAATTGCGAGATTATCGGTTTTGAATTGCGAGATTATTGGTTTTGAGCGCAAAAGATTTGCATCAACAAAAAAGGTGCGCCAAGACGAAACCTGAGTCTCGTCCTGGCGCACCCATTGCGCTGCCCCGTCAAGGGCTATATCGTAAGATTTGATTACTTCTGGAGAAGGTTCATTGTGTCCTTGGCAATCATCAGCTCCTCGTCAGTCGGGATAACGCAAACGGTAACCTTTGAATCTGGAGCAGAGATTATGGCCTCTTTGCCACGCACTTTGTTGGCCTCTGCGTCCATCTTAACGCCGAGGAACTCGAGTCCTGAGCATGATTCGAGAGTGTGCCAATCTGGTTCTCGCCCACACCAGCAGTCCAAACGATGATGTCAACGCCACCCATTGCTGCTGCATAAGCGCCGATGTACTTCTTGATGCGGTAGTTGTACATCTTCAGAGCGAGCTGAGCACGCTCGTTGCCCTCTTCGGCTGCCGACTCAATCTCGCGCATATCGCTTGAGATGCCGGTGATGCCGAGCACACCGCTTTCCTTGTTGAGGAAGTCGGCCATTTCCTGAGGCTTCTTGCCAAGTTTCTCCATGAGGAACGTAACGGCTGAAGGATCGATGTCGCCCGAACGGCTACCCATCATAACACCTGCCAACGGAGTGAGTCCCATTGATGTATCTACGCACTTGCCGAACTTAACGGCTGACACAGAAGCGCCGTTGCCGATGTGGCAAGTGATGATGCGCTGTGTGTTGATGTCGCGTCCGAGGAACTCGCAAACGCGCTGTGAAACGTAGCGATGGCTTGTTCCGTGGAAGCCGTAACGACGTACATGATACTTCTCATAGAGCTCGTAAGGTACGGCATAGAGGTAAGCGTAATCAGGCATTGTGCTGTGGAAGGCGTTGTCGAACACGCAAACCTGCGGTGTGTTAGGCATGAGCTTGTCTACAGCACGGAGTCCCTTGAGGTGACCGGCGTTGTGAACGGGAGCGAGGTCGCACAGACTCTCGATGCCATCCTCTACGCTCTTGTCTACGATGACGCTCTTCTCGAAGAGGTCGCCACCCTGCACGATACGGTGACCTACTGCGTCTATCTCGTCAAGGCTCTTGATTGCACCGATTTCTGAGTCGAGCAGACACTGGAATACGAAGTTGACACCCTCTTTGTGGTCGGGCATGTCATGCATGATCTTCTTCTTCTCGCCGTTAGGCAGAGTTACCTTGATGAATGCTTCGTCAAGACCGATACGCTCAACACCGCCTGCTGCGAGGACAGAGTTGTCGTCCATGTTGTACAACTTGTATTTGATTGATGAACTTCCGCAGTTCAATACTAAGATTTTCATATTTAGAATTACGAATTAGGAGTTACGAATTACGAGTTATTTTAATTACGAATTATGAATTACGAATTAAGAGTTGTTCAAACATTCTCCCTTGCTTTTTTGGTAGCCGACATCAATATACGTTTCAGTTCTTCGCAATCTGCATAGATTGATTTAAACTGCTTGTCGTTTATATAACGTGTGCGATAGAGCAATCGAAGCCAATATAATGTCTCGTTTGACTCTTTCAAGGAGATATATAATTTGGAAATGAAGTCGTTGCGACTGATGGCACATTGTGCTTCAGCTATGTTTGCGCCTATACTGGTGCCACTTCTAAACATCTGATTAGCTATATTAAACTCGTGCTTCTCTTCGTTTAAGAAATGGCACAACCCCACGATACGAATTGAGAAACCCATACATTTATCTTCCAATAAAGTACCAAACTCACTCATTGTAAATTCTTAATTCTTCAATTCTTAATCGCGTAGCGACCAACTCCTAATTCCTAAATCCTAATTGGATTCTAAAAAGTAATGCAAGGCATTACTTTTTAGAATCCATTGCCTGGCAAGCTGTGATAGCTACCATGTAGTAGATATCCTCTACTGAGCAACCACGAGAAAGGTCGTTGACCGGGCGTGCAATACCCTGGAGGATCGGACCGATGGCAATGGCGTCGCCGAGACGCTGCACGAGTTTGTAAGAGATGTTGCCTACTTCGAGATTCGGAACAACGAGTACATTGGCATGACCGGCAATCGGTGAGCCTGGAGCCTTCTTCTCGCCTACTGCAGGAACGAGTGCTGCATCGGCCTGAAGTTCGCCGTCGAGCTTGAGCTCGGGAGCCATTTCGTGAGCCAAGCGTGTAGCCTCAACAACCTTGTCAACTACCTCGTGGCTGGCCGAACCCTTTGTCGAGAAGCTGAGCATAGCAACGCGCGGATCCTGAATGCCGGCAACTGAGCGTGCAGTCTGTGCTGTACATACAGCAATCTGAGCAAGCTGGTCGGCTGTCGGAACCGGTGTTACAGCAACGTCACCCATAACGATGATGCCGTCGTCGCCATACTGATGCTCGTGTGTGAGCATAAGCATTGCACCGCTGACACATGTCACGCCCGGAGCGCACTTGATAATCTGCAAGGCAGGACGCAGTGTGTCGCCAGTTGTGCTCAATGCACCCGAAATCTGACCGTCAGCACCCTCTGTCTTGATGATCATGCAACCGAGATAGAGCGGGTTCTTCACGAGTTCGCGAGCCTGCTCGATGGTCATGCCCTTCTTCTTGCGCAGTTCGGCAAGCAGTGTGGCATACTCCTCGGCCTTGGGATTGTTCTCTGGGTCGACAATTGTTGCCTTGTCGATGTTGTGGAGATCCCACTTCTCGGCGAGTGTCTTGAGTTCCTCAGGGTTGCCGATGAGGATAAGATTGGCAATGTCGTCGGCCAATACGCGGTCGGCTGCTCTAAGTGTACGCTCCTCGGTAGCCTCGGGGAGCACGATGCGCTGTTTGTCGCTCTTGGCGCGCGCAACGATGTGTTCAAGTAAGTTCATAATTATGTGGAATAACTTTAGTTTTTAATAATCCGTATTTAGTTATTTTGTCACATTGACTTTGCAAAATTAGTAAAAATAAATGAGTTACGCCGTGCGTAACTCATTTATTTTAAAAGTTCATCTCTTTAGAGAGTATATTCTCCAGTTTCTCTGCCGAAAGACGCAGTTGGAACTCGCCTTTTATCGCCACACTGATGCCACCGGTCTCTTCTGACACTACAATGGCAATACAGTCGCTATCTTGCGAAATGCCGAGTGCGGCACGGTGGCGCAGTCCTAATTCCTTTGGAATGTCGTGATTATGTGCAACGGGCAGAATGCAGCCGGCGGCACGTATGCGCTTGCCGGTGATGATCATGGCTCCGTCGTGAAGCGGCGAGTTCTTGAAGAAGATGTTCTCGATGAGCCGCTGGTTGATGCGCGCGTCGATAAGGTCGCCCGTGTCCACGATGTCATCAAGGCGTACGCCACGTTCTATCACCATGAGTGCGCCCACCTTGCCGCGCGACATATCCATACATGCCATCACAATGGGCATGATGGTCTCTTTGTCGATGAGTTTCTTCTTGTCCTTGCCGCCTACCATGAACAACTGCGTGAACTGCTTGAAGCGCTGATGGGCACCGAGCGAGTAAAGGAACCGGCGTATTTCTTCCTGAAAGAGCACTATCAATCCAATTACTCCCACGCTTACCAACTTGTCCATAATGGCACCCAAGAGTCGCATCTCAAGCACCTGGCTCACGAAGAGCCACACCATTACGAACACGATAATGCCAATGAAGACATTGAGCGAACGGCTCTCCTTCATCAGACGGTAGATGTAGTATAGCATCAGGGCGACAAGCAATATGTCGATGATGTCTTTTATTCCGAATGCGAACATATATTCTGAATTACGAGTTAGGAATTAGGAGTTACGAATTAGGAGTTAGGAATTACGAGTTAGGAATTAGGAGTTACGAATTAGAGTTTGGACATAGCAACCAACTCCTAATTCCTAATTCCTAACTCCTAATTCTTTCGAGTGCATCAAAATTGTTCTGCAATTTTGATGCACTCGAAAGCTTCTCTTACATCATGTACACGAAGGATTGAGGCTCCCTTCTGCAGAGATATGGTGTTGAGCACTGTTGTGCCATTGAGCGATGTGGTTGGGTCGCCGCCCAGGAGCTTGTATATCATGCTCTTGCGCGAGATGCCCACGAGCACGGGCAGACCGAACTCCAGCAGTCGCTCCGAATGCTTCATAATCTCGTAGTTCTGCTCGAGCGTCTTGCCGAAACCATAGCCGGGGTCGAGTATGATGTCCTTGGCACCCAGACTATGCAGTCGCTGCACCTCTTCGGCAAAACCCATCATCATCTTTTCGAGCGTAGGCTGCACCGACATTAATATATAAGGTACGCCAAGACGCGCCACCGTCTCAAACATATCGCCCTCTTCGTGTATCGCCTGACCTACAATGCCAGTCAGTCCGCCTTCCGACACATCGTTGATTATGTCGGCACCGAACTCCTCTACGCATCTACGTGCCACAAGCGGACGATAGGTATCGACGCTGACTATGGCATCGGGCTGCTCGCGATGCACTATCTGCAGGGCGCGTTTCAGGCGCGCTGTCTCTTCCTCCACGCTCACTTCTTCAGCACCGGGACGTGTCGAGAAAGCACCGACATCAATGATGCTACCGCCTTCGGCAATGATTTGGTTGGCGCGGTCGGCTATCTCAGCCTCTGTCTGCTTGCGCGAACCACTATAGAAAGAGTCAGGTGTTGCATTGAGTATGCCCATTACCATGGGTTGTGAGAGGTCAACGAGTCGGCCTCTTACATTAATAGTATATTGCATTGTAGATTATTGTTTTCGTTATTAGACGCAAATTACGCAATAAAAATCGAAACAGCCAAATTATTCAAGTGAATTAAGTGTAATTGCATATAAAAAGCAAAAGCCGCCTGGCATCACTGTCAGACGGCCCGATTCAAATTGTCATTATCAAACAATTACAAACTGCTTTTACTTGTTTTCTGTTTCTAAAAAATAATAGCTGCTACTCTTGCAGCCCAAAAATAATGGTCGATTCTACATTACTGATTTTTTAATTCCATAGTTCAGCTCATCAATCTGCTTTGTGTACAACCTTCAGTCTACACGCAACACATGAGCCATATATATATTAAAGTTTCTGTGTCGTCACTTTCCTGCTCATTTTACCTTGTGTGTCCTATCTCTTAGCAGCGATAGCAAAGTTAGAAAAATGTTTCTTCAAACTCGTGTCATTCAGTAAAAATGATGTGCCATAAAGTAAAAAGTGAGACGCAAAAAGCCAAAAGAAGTTGGAGTCCATTTGTCAAAACTTTGCGAAATGCACGTTATGCGACTCTCACAAAGCCATTTCGCTTCGATATTGTTGCGGACTACATCCATTCTTCTGGATGAAAGCGCGTCGGAATGTTGACAGCGAATTGAAGCCTGACATCTCTGCTATTATCTCAAGAGTATAGTCGGTGTCGCTCAGAAGCCCCATTGAATGACGCACACGATAGTTGTTCACGTATTCGTAGAACGACTGTTCGCACGTATGATTGAAATACTGGCTCATATAGGTTCGGTTGGTGCCGATACGTGCAGCAAGGTCTGACAAACGTAGTTTCGGATTAAGATAAATCTTGTCTTCTTCGAAGGCTTTATATATATCAGCAACCATTTGCTCGTCTATATCTGATGTCTGGGTCGAGGACTCCACACTGACGGAAGGTGGAACAGGAGGTTGCGGACATGGTTGTTGTTCTGAACTGTCTGTTGTCTGCGCCTCAATGTCACTACAATCCATCGCCCCACTGCCACTGCTACCCACCACTTCGCGGAACACAACGTCCTGTCTGTTGATGAAATAGCACACCACCGACCACGATACAAGCGAGACTGTCATATAAACCAAGTCGGAGAAATAGCCTTTGAATAAAGCCTGATATATCCAGGCGGCAAGTATAATATAGAAAAATATCATCACTCCACGAAGCCAATGCAGATTGATTTCTTCATCGTACGAGTACTCCTCTTTCAGCCGTCGGTGATATACGGGCAATTCGCGCAAGGTCCACACGGCACACCATGTGCCATAGGCAATAGACATCGCTAAAAGAGCATAGAAAAAGAATGAATTGACAAAGACTATATATAATAAGAAGAATACAAGAAACGGCAACTCAGCCAAGAAGCCACGACGCAGATTGACTGAACCTGGGCGGCATAATTCAACCAATACCGACACATAAACCGGTACGGTGACTATGTCTATACACGTTGACAAACGATCACGAAAACAATCATCGGTATAAAAAAAACTCACCCATGGCAAGTCCTTGATATACTGTATCGCTATCAACAACATGAGAACACCTATCAGTCGTTTGGACAACGGCAGACCACGACGGCAGAATATCCAAGCCATCATCAGATGAAACATGATGCACATGCCGTACATCAAATAAAGTAAATGTTCAAGTTCCATAGTCAAGCAGTTTGTGCAGGCTATGGTCAGAAGCCATAGCCTGATGAATATTCGGTAAATAAGCGTATCAGAACATCTGACTTACTCTTCTCACACCAGCGACAAGAGCGTCGACTTCTTCCTTAGTATTATACAATGCGAACGATGCTCGCACCACACCTTGCACACCAAGACGGTCCATTACGGGCTGGGCGCAGTGATGACCAGTGCGCACGGCTATGCCGAGACGGTCGAGCAGGGTGCCCATATCAAGGTGATGGATGTCACCTACAAGGAACGACACTACAGCATCCTTGCCCTCAGTGGTGCCGAAGAGGCGCATATTGGGTATCTCAGCCAACTGCTTCATGCAGTATTCGGTGAGTTCGTGCTCATGTCGGGCAATGTTGTCCATGCCGAGAGCCGACACATAATCAATGGCTGTTGCAAGTCCGTGAGTGGCTACATAGTCAGGAGTGCCTGCCTCAAACTTGAACGGCAGCTTCTCGAACACCGTCTTCTCGAAGCTCACACTCTCTATCATTTCACCTCCACCCTGATAGGGCGGCATACGGTCGAGCCACTCTTCCTTGCCATACAGCACTCCAATGCCCGTCGGGCCATAAATCTTATGACCGGAAAAGGCAAAGAAGTCGCAGTCCATAGCCTGCACGTCTACTGCAAAATGAGGAGTCGACTGCGCTCCGTCTACCAATACCGGCACGCCGTGGTCGTGTGCTATGCGGATGATTTCATTCACTGGATTGACGGTTCCGAGCGTATTGCTGACATGAGCAACGCTGACAATCTTTGTTTTTTCGCTGAACAGCTGCTCATAAGTCTCCATATCGAGCTTTCCGCTGTCGTCCATCGGTATTACCTTGAGTGCAATGCCACGCTTGGCGGCTTGCAACTGCCAAGGCACGATGTTGGAATGGTGCTCCATCACCGACACTATCACCTCGTCGCCCTCGTGCATAAACTCCTCACAGAACGACGACACCACAAGATTGATGCTCTCCGTTGTCCCGCGAGTGAAGATTATCTCCTCGGTCTTTGGAGCATTGATAAACTTGCGGACGGTCTCACGGGCTGCCTCGTGCAGGTCGGTGGCACGCTGCGACAGATAATGCACACCACGATGTACGTTGGCATTGGCGTTGAGATATTCATCGCGCATGGCATCAAGCACACACAATGGCTTCTGTGTTGTAGCCGCATTGTCGAGATATACGAGTGGGCGGTCGTAGACGGTGCGCGAAAGTATGGGGAAGTCGGCGCGGACTTTATTGATATCGTACATATTGGTAAGGGAAGAGAGAAAAGTGAAAAGTGAAAAATCAAATAGCCTAATAATAGAGAGGTGTGGAAAAGTGAAGAGGGAAAAGGGAAAAGTGAAGAATCAAATAGTAAAGAGAATAGTATATTCTTCTAAACATTTGGATTTTTCACTTTTCTCTTTTCACTTTTCCTTTTACTTGCACATTTTGCAGCCTTCACACTTGCTCAGTTCGCCACGGAATCGCTTCTCTACGAGATAGTGCAGGCGGTCGCGCAGTGGTTCAAGCTGTATCTGGTCTATCACCTCATTGACGAAGGCGAACTCGAGAAGCAGTTTGGCTTCCTTCTCACTGATGCCACGCTGTCGCATATAGAACAATGCGGCATCATTGAGCTGTCCTACGGTAGAGCCATGCGAGCATTTCACGTCGTCGGCGTATATCTCAAGCATCGGCTGGGTGTACATTCTGGCTGTCTTTGTGGTGCAAAGGTTCTGGTTTACCTCTTCGCTGACAGTCTTCTGTGCTCCATGACGCACGAGAACACGACCTGCGAACGCTCCAGTCGACTTGTCGTCGAGCACATACTTGTAGAGCTCGTGACTCGTACAGTGGCTCACCTGATGGTCGATGAGCGTGTTGTTGTCGACGTGCTGTGTCTTGTCGGCTATCACGCAACCGTTGCACCAGCACTCGGCACCTTCACCCTTCAGCATCACGTCGAGACGGTTGCGGGTGACTCCATTGTGCAGAGTGATTACGTTATGGTGGAAACGTGAGTCGCGCTGCTGCTCAACATACACGTTCGACACACGTGTGTTCTTGTAGTGAGTTTCCTCCATGCAGTACAGTTCGAGCGAAGCGTTGGCTCCGACATAAGCCTCGATAATCTGTGTTGTAAGGTACTGGCTGTCGTCGGCAGCATGGTCGCAGAAGAGAAACTTTGCACTAGCGCCTTCTTCCATGACGATGAGTACACGACGGTTTACCATCAGGTCTACAGCAGAGCGCAGAATGTTTATCACCTGCACCGTCTTGTCTACTACGACATTCTTCTTCACATACACCAACAGTCCGTCCTGTGCCAGCATTGTGTTGAGAGCGGTGATGCCGTCCTCGTCGGTCTTTGCCAGACGGGCGTAGTATTTGGCAACAAACTCAGGATTCTGCTTGGCATAGTCGGCAAGCGACGCCACTACGATGCCTTCAGGAAGATTGTCCTTGGGCTGCAGTGCCTGGCGGAACTGGTCGTTTACTATGAAGTAGAGCGATGTACTGAGGTTTGGCACGTCGCAACGGAACGCCTTGTATGGATCAACTGGCACTTCGATACGGTTGATGTTCAATCCGTAGTTTGGTTCGAAGAGCTTGTCGATAGTTGTATATTTATATCTCTCAACCTTTCGTGACGGGAAACCCAAGCGCTCGAAATCGGCAAAGGCTGCGTCACGCACTGCGTTCAATGCGTCGGCGCTGTGTGCGCAGATTTGTTCGCGTGTGTTACGATAAAGGTCGATGTATTGTTGTTCGCTGTTCATTATTACTCCTCTCCTATCTCTGCTTTAATCCAGTCGTATCCTCTCTGCTCAATCTCCTTGGCAAGTTCCGGTCCGGCAGTCTTCACGATGCGTCCCTTGTAGAGCACGTGCACCACGTCGGGTTTAATCATATCGAGCAGACGCTCGTAGTGAGTGATGACTATGGCTGATGTCTCAGGATTGTGCATTTTGTTTACACCGTCGGCAACAATACGCATTGCATCTACGTCGAGTCCAGAGTCGGTCTCATCGAGAATGGCAAGCTTCGGTTCGAGCATAGCCATCTGGAATATCTCGTTGCGCTTCTTCTCGCCGCCCGAGAAGCCCTCGTTAACAGAGCGGCGTGTGAACTTCGAGTCGAGTTCTACAATCTTGCGCTTCTCGTTCATGAGCTTCAGGAAGTCGCCTGCCTTAAGTTCGGGCAGACCCTGATACTTGCGCTTCTCGTTGACAGCAGCCTTAAGGAAGTTGGTCATCGATACGCCCGGTATCTCCACCGGATACTGGAACGAGAGGAAGATTCCTTCGTGTGCACGATCTTCAGGCTTCATCTCAAGGATATTCTTGCCATTGAACCATGCCTCACCCTCTGTCACCTCATAGAGAGGATTGCCAGTGAGCACAGCACTAAGAGTAGACTTGCCAGAACCGTTAGGTCCCATGATGGCGTGGATTTCGCCGTCTTTTATTGTGAGGTTGATGCCTCGTAGTATTTCCTTGCCAGCAATTGTGGCGTGGAGGTTCTTTACTTCTAACATTTTTCGAGTTTTAAAATTTTGAATTCTTATCCAACCGTTCCTTCCAATGATACGCTCAGCAGCTTCTGAGCCTCAACGGCAAACTCCATCGGAAGCTTGTTGAGCACTTCCTTGGCGTATCCGTTCACGATGAGTCCTACAGCCTGCTCGGTCGGTATGCCGCGCTGATTGCAGTAGAAGAGCTGGTCTTCTGATATTTTCGAGGTTGTTGCCTCATGCTCCACGACAGCTGTGTCGTTGTGAATATCCATGTATGGGAAAGTGTGTGCTCCGCAGTCGGAACCGAGCAGCAACGAGTCGCACGACGAATAGTTGCGGGCGTTGTCGGCATTGCTTGTGGCACGTACAAGTCCACGGTATGAGTTCTGGCTGTGTCCGGCTGAAATTCCCTTCGAAATGATTGTCGACTTGGTGTTCTTGCCCATATGAATCATCTTCGTTCCGGTATCAGCCTCCTGATAGTTGTTGGTCACTGCCACTGAGTAGAATTCTGCCTGCGAGCCGTCGCCACGCAGAATGCACGACGGATACTTCCATGTTATGGCAGAACCTGTCTCTACCTGAGTCCACGACAGTTTTGAGTTGACACCGCGCAGGTCACCGCGTTTGGTAACAAGGTTGAGCACACCACCCTTGCCGTTCTCATCGCCTGGATACCAATTCTGCACAGTTGAGTACTTCACCTCGGCGTTGTCGTTGACGATAATCTCCACAATAGCGGCGTGCAGCTGGTTCTCGTCGCGCATCGGAGCGGTGCATCCTTCGAGATACGAAACGTATGCATCGTCATCAGCAATGATGAGAGTTCGCTCAAACTGGCCCGTGTTGCGGGCATTGATGCGGAAGTAAGAGCTCAGCTCCATCGGACAGCGCACGCCCTTAGGGATATATACGAACGAACCGTCGCTGAATACAGCACTGTTGAGCGCTGCATAGAAGTTGTCACGATACGGCACCACCGAACCGAGATACTGCTTCACGAGGTCGGGATGATTCTTTATGGCGTCACCGATAGAGCAGAATATGATGCCTTTCTCGGCAAGATGCTGTGTGAATGTTGTCTTCACCGACACTGAGTCCATGATGGCATCCACAGCCACTCCGCTCAATGCCAGACGCTCTTCAAGAGGAATGCCAAGCTTGTCGAATGTCTTCATCAGCTCCGGGTCAATCTCCTTCTTCTCGTCCTTAGGCTTCTTTGCGAGCGGGTCGGCATAGTATGAGATTGCCTGATAGTCGATTTCGGGCAGATGAACATGTCCCCATGTGGGCTGTTCGAGTGTCTGCCAGTGGCGGAACGCCTTCAATCGGAACTCGAGCATCCATTCCGGCTCTCCCTTCTTCTGGGAGATGAGCCGCACAACGTCCTCGTTGAGTCCCTTCTCTATGATGTCAGTATGCACGTCGGTGGTGAAGCCGTATTCGTATTTCTGCTCAGCCACCTGGCGCACAAAGGCATTTTTTGTATCTTTATTTTCCATTTTTGCAGTAAGTTAGCCGGATGCCGGGCGCTCATTTGAGCCGTGCATTCCGACGTTCTGTTTTAAAATGCAAAATTACTAAATCCGTAGTGATTTAACGAAAAATATACATTATTTTATTATAACAAAAAATTGCCGCGCAAGGAACGTATTCCCGACACGGCAATTATGCTTATGTAAGTATTATTACAGAGTCTGCTTAACCTCAATCTCGGTGAAGGTTTCGAGCACGTCACCCTGCTGGATGTCGTTGAAGTTGACAAGCGAGATACCACACTCGAAGTTGGTGGCAACTTCCTTAACGTCATCCTTATAGCGCTTGAGGGCAGCAATCTCGGCGGTGTGAACCACGATACCGTCGCGTACGACGCGCGCCTTGTCGGCACGGTGTACCTTACCCTCGGTAACATAACATCCGGCAACGGTTCCGACCTTAGAAATCTTGTACACCTCGCGTACCTCAACCTGACCGGTGATAACCTCCTTCTTCACCTTGTCAAGCATACCGATCATGGCTGACTTAACGTCGTCGATAGCGTCGTAGATTACTGAGTAGGTGTTGATTTCTACACCCTCCTGCTCAGCAAGCTTGCGTGCTGCTGCAGAAGGACGCACCTGGAAGCCGACGATGATGGCATCGGAAGCGTCGGCGAGCGTAACGTCGCTCTCTGAAATCTGTCCCACAGCCTTGTATATAACATCAACCTTGATCTTCTCGGTAGACATCTTGATGAACGAATCCGACAGAGCCTCGATTGAACCGTCGGTGTCGCCCTTGACGATGATGTTGAGCTCCTTGAACGATCCGAGTGCGATACGGTGAGAGATGTCCGACAGTGTGAGACGCTTCTGAGTACGCAGACCCTGCTCACGCTGCAGCTGCAGACGCTTGTTGGCAATGTCGCGTGCCTCCTGCTCTGTCTCAAGAGTGTGGAATGAGTCGCCCGCTGTAGGAGCACCGTTGAGTCCGAGGATGATAGCTGGTTCAGCCGGTCCTGCCGACTCGATGCGCTGGTTACGCTCGTTGAACATAGCCTTGATACGGCCCCATGATGTTCCGGCGATGATATTGTCGCCTACACGCAGCGTACCGTTGCTTACGAGCACTGTCGAAACGTAGCCACGACCCTTGTCGAGCGACGACTCGATGATTGAGCCAGTAGCCTTACGGTTAGGATTGGCCTTGAGGTCGAGCATTTCAGCCTCAAGCAGCACCTTCTCCAGAAGGTCGTTAACGCCCTGTCCCTTCTTGGCACTAATCTCCTGACACTGATATTTACCGCCCCACTCCTCTACGAGGAGGTTCATGGCAGAGAGTTCCTCACGTACACGGTCGGGATTTGCGCCCGGCTTATCAATCTTGTTGATTGCGAATACCATCGGTACGTTGGCAGCCTGACAGTGTGCTATTGCCTCCTTGGTAGTAGGCATCACGGCGTCGTCAGCAGCGATGATGATGATGGCGATATCGGTCACCTGGGCACCACGGGCACGCATGGCGGTAAACGCCTCATGACCCGGAGTATCGAGGAATGTAATCTTACGACCGTCCTCGAGCTGAACGTTGTATGCACCGATGTGCTGTGTGATACCGCCAGCCTCACCGGCGATAACGTTGGTCTTGCGTATATAGTCGAGCAATGATGTCTTACCGTGGTCAACGTGACCCATTACGGTAACGATTGGAGCACGTGGGACGAGGTCGTTCTCGTCGTCCTCTACCTCGGTGATAGCCTCCTGCACCTCAGCGCTGACATATTCGGTCTTGAATCCGAACTCCTCAGCCACGAGGTTGATGGTCTCGGCATCCAGACGCTGGTTGATTGACACCATTATACCTACGCTCATGAGAGTTCCGATCACCTGATTTACCGATACGTTCATCATAGTAGCCAGTTCCGAAACAGTCACAAACTCGGTCAGCTTCAGTGTCTTGCTCTCCTTCTTCTCCTCGCGACGCTCCTCATTCATCTTTTCCTGAGCAGCCTCACGCTTCTCCTTACGATACTTAGCACCCTTCTTGTTCTGATTCTGCTTATTAGTGAGTCGTGCGAGAGTTTCCTTTACCTGGCGTGCTACGTCCTCGTCGTTCACCTCAGCAGGCTTCTGCTGTCCGCGTCCGCGATTCTTCTTCTTGTTCTTGCCGCTTCCGCCACCGTTGCCTCCGGCGTTGGTGTTCTTGCCCCCCTGTCCGCCAGGCTGGTTGGCTGCAGCATTGATGTCTACGCGCACCTTGTTGATGCGTTCGCGCTTCTTCTTGTCGCCGCGCTGCTGCTGCGACTTCTCCTCGCGCTCCTTACGCTTCTCTTCCTTCGACTTCTTCTTGGGGCGTGTGTCTGGTTGAGCGCGTTGAGGTCGATCTTGCCGAGTACGTTCACCTTAGGTGTGTTGAGCATCTTCTTCTCGCTCTTGGTGGTGAACAATGTTGAGTCCGTCTTAGTGGTCTCAGCGGCTGGTTTCTGTTCTGTGGTTGCGGCTGTTTTCGCATCCGTTTTTGTGGCAGCCGTAGTAGGCTCCTGCTTCACTTTGGGTTTGTTCTCTTTGTCTTGAACCACTGGCTTTTGTATTTTTTTTGTTTCCGTCTTTTCCACAGTCTTGTTGGCAGTAGCCTCGCTGCCCTGTGTATTTTTTTTGTTTGCCGGCTTCTGACTTACGGCAGCAGTCTTGGCCTGAGGCTCCTTACGAGCCTCAGGTGCAGCTGGCTTCAGCTCGGAAGGCTTCTTTCCGATGCTGTCAAGGTCAATCTTGCCCAACGGCTTGTACTGCTGCTGGGTAGACGATGAAAGGAGTCGTTCGGCACGGTTGTCGTCCTTCTTCTTTTCTTTCGGCTTTTTCTGCAAGAGTTTTTCAGCTTGAGAACGCACCTCCTTGTCCTGCTGGAATGCTCCGGCGAGGGCATTGTACTGAGCTTCACTCAGCTTGAAGCTCGGCTCTGCCTTCACTTCTCCCAGTTCGCTTCTTTTCTCAAGAAACTCCACTGCCGTCTGGAGTCCTATATTCAACTCTCGTAATGCTTTGTTTAACCTGATGCTCATATTTATCTGTTTTAAAAGTAAAAGAGTAAAAGAGTAAAAAAGTAAAACGTCTGCCTACCTCTGCTTTGTCGCTACTCTGTTTACGTCTTTTCCTTTTGCTTTGTTAGGGTTTTATTATTTATTACTTGCAGCATGTCCGCGACATGCCAGAATTGAGTTCCTATTAGATACTCGCTAAGGGAGTTCCAAGAAACCTCGCGGTTTCTGAAGCCCCCTTATATGCAATATCCGCTTACTCGAACTCAGCGCGGAGCACTTTCAGCACGTTGTCTACGGTCTCCTCTTCGAGGTCGGCCTTTTCAACAAGCATGTCGCGCGGTGCGTTGAGCACGGCCTTGGCGGTGTCAAGACCGATGCCCTTGATGGCGTCGATCACCCACTGGTCGATTTCGTCAGAGAACTCGTCGAGATAGATATCCTCGTCGGCATCCTCCTCGCTCACCTCGCGGAATACGTCGATGGTATACTCGGTCAGCATTGACGCGAGCTTGATGTTCATACCGCCACGGCCGATGGCAAGGCTCACCTCCTCCGGCTTCAGGTATACCTCAGCCTTGTGGTTCTCCTCGTCAATCTTGATGGTCGACACCTTAGCGGGCGAAAGCGCACGCTGTATGAAGAGCTTTGTATTGGCGGTGTAGTTGATTACGTCGATATTCTCGTTGCACAGCTCGTGCACGATGCCGTGTACGCGGCTACCCTTCACGCCTACGCAGGCTCCTACGGGGTCGATACGGTCGTCGAAGCTCTCTACGGCAATCTTGGCGCGTTCGCCCGGCATGCGTGCTATGCGGCGGATGGCGATGAGTCCTTCAGCTATTTCGGGCACCTCGGCCTCCAGCAGACGCTGCAGGAACATTGGGCTTGTGCGCGAAAGTATAATCTTGGGGTTGTTGTTCTCGTTGTCTACACGCTCTATGACGGCGCGTATTGTCTCGCCCTTGCGATACTGGTCGGCAGGTATCTGCTCTGCCTTAGGCAGGATGAGCTCGTTGTTCTCGTCGTCTACTACGAGCACCTCGCGCTTCCACACCTGGTAAACCTCGGCTGCGATAACTTGTCCTATGCGGTCCTTGTACTTGTTGTAGAGTGAGTCGTGCTCAAGCTCAAGAATCTTCGATGCGAGAGTCTGTCGCAGGTTGAGTATGGCACGGCGGCCAAACTTGGCGAACTCTACACGTTCTGATACGTCCTCACCCACCTCATAGTCGGGCTCTATCTTGCGTGCCTCCTTCAGGGCGATCTGCTTGTTTTCGTCCTCTACCTCGCCGTCAGCTACAACCACACGGTTGCGGTAAATCTCGAAGTCGCCCTTGTCGGGGTTGACGATAACGTCGAAGTTCTCGTCGCTGCCGAATATCTTTGCCAGAACGTTACGGAAGCTCTCTTCCAGAACGCTTACTAAAGTGGTGCGGTCGATGTTCTTGGTCTCCTTGAATTCCTTGAACGAGTCGAACATGCTCACAATGTCGTCTTTCTTTGCTGCTGCCATAGCTTATTTGAAATTTATTAAGTATTTTGTATATTTCACCTTATCCATCTGGAATGTGCGGTCTACGTCCACGAGCTGCGGGCGCTTCTTGCCTTCCACTTTCTGTTTCTCCTGAACAGTCACCACAAAGTCATTGCCGTCGACGCTCTTCAACACGCCTTTGTACTTCAGTCCATCGGCATCAAGCACCTCAACGTCCTTGCCCACAAAGCAGTGATACTGCTGTGGCACCTTAAAGGGCTGACCCAATCCTGCCGAACCAACCTCGAGTTCGTAGTCTTCCTCGTCGCGGCTCAGATGATCTTCGATGTAACGGCTCAACTCCACGCAGTCCTCAATCCACACGCCATCGGCATGGTCTATCTCAACTACGATGCGGTCGTCGGGGCTTACTTCCACGTCGACAAGAAAGTATTCCTTGCCGTCGAGCCACTCATTAACAATACTTCTTACGGTGTTTTTGTCTATCATATAAATACATTAGAGAATAAAAAATGAGGAGCTCTCTCGGAGCCCCTCATTCCACTGAACGATGCAAAATTACTAATTTTTCGCAACGTACACAAATATTTATTGCATTTTCTATCGGTATAAGCCTATTTCTCCTTATTCGGTCTCCTTCTGCACAGAAATGAGCTTACCGCTACGGTCGACCCCCTCTATGGTTATGCGGTATCGCTTTGCGCCGTTGGGCAGGAACTGCAGCGACGCCTTGCCAGCTTTGACCAGTACCGACGGATTCCAGTAGACGGTCGGACGCAGGGCGTAGTCGTCGGGGGCATCGTACTTGGGGTTGTAGAATGCAGCGGGACGCTGGTAGCCAAGAGGACGAAACAGAACTACATCGGTATTTGAAGCATCGGACTGCTCCTTGGTCGTAACCACGATGGCACTACTAAACATTTCAAATGCCGAATATCCAGCAAGCGAAGGCAGCGTTCCTGTTACCGGCCCTTTTATAATGTCTATTTGCTTAACTTTATTCGCCCTTATACTTTGCAATATAGCAACCATAGTAGGACCAACCATATTAGGACCAACCATATTAGAACTAACTTCCGCAGACAGACTCCATACAGTTCCATCCACGACCAAGTATGAGGGTATTTTGTTGTAATAGAACCACTCTTTTTGGAAATTGTAGATGAGTCCAGTATAAAACGTGCTTTTAAGATAATCAAATACACTCTTGCTGCCTTCATCCTTAAGCATTTCAGAAGTTATAGACCGTCCACCAATTTTTGCAAGCATTTCATACTCCGTCCTCGGGCGATAACGTTCAGTCACAGTCACCTCAGGCAGAAACACCATACGTTCAACACCATGCCTTGCCATCGCATATTTGTCTTCGTTTGAAGCATTCTGCTTTTGCTCCATCCATGGCTGTGGAAACATGTTGATGCAATCTGGATAATATACACTATCAACACGAATTACATTGTTGGCACTACCCTTAGCGCTACGTGCCAGCAACATATAGCCGGTACTATCTGGCATCTCAAACCCTTCAAAACAGAACCGTCCGGCATTGTCAGTCGTAACAACCTCCGCCAGCCCTCCACGGCTTGACGACATAGTGACACTTGCCCCTTTTCTGCCATGAGAGATTAGGTTAGACACCACCTTACCACTTATGCACATACTTACTTCAGGCTTCACTTTGGGCATTTGTATCTTTCCACACAATACACCACACATATCGTACCTCCGCCAACCTTGTGTCATCATAAGCAAATCAAGTTGTCTTTGCCTGCCATTACCCCAAAAATACCACGCCGGCTGTTCTATAAAACCGCGTAATTCCTGCGACAATGTCAATGACGACACTATATTCTGTACAGTATCGGCACAAGACATGCCTGCATCAACAACACTTACCGCACAGTCTGCGTCAACAGTGTCTGGCAGAACTATCTCCACATTACGCATAGAATCTATCCCTGATGTAAAATGCAACATGGAACTATCGTCAAAAGCCCCATCCCCATTCCACATGAAGGCCATGCGCTCACTGACAATATTCATATTACTATCAGCCAAAACAAAATGCACAATTCCGTTGTCGAACATTCGACGCGCAAAAACCAAGCTTCCACTTTCCACCTTCCTAACATATAACGGTGCGCCACCTTGATGGACGACAATCCACAATTTGCCAACGTCTGACAATCCGCCATAGCCAACAATATTAGCTATAACATTGTTGTTTGTCTGCGTAACGCACAATGAGTAAGAATCGGTTTTTGCCTCAGGTAATAGAGCCTCAGCAGTTTGACCGTCAACAGACCTACATGACACTTTATACACCCTACCTTTTTGTGGAGTAAAATAGAACATGCCCATACCAAGATGCGTAGCACCTGATTCTGCAACAACATGTCCGCTATCATCCGTAACAACAGCATGCATGTCTATACCAAGTCCATTATCAGCGACCGTCTTGTATGCCACTCGGCAGCGCTGTTCCATTATAAGGTTTCCGCCTTCTGGCATGAGTTGCAGATCTATGCGTCCATGTCTAACGGGAACAAACTCCCTATAGTTGCCCACTTCTACAAGAAGACAACACCGATTACGTCCAATGTCAGCCATATGTAATCTTACGCCCTCATCAGTGTTCCCCGTTGTTACAATCTCGCCATCAGCAGAAGAAACCTTAACGCTGCCATTATGTATTGAACGTCCTGTCTTCGGGTTTATAAACGACAGGCGTAACTTACCATTACGACTATCCGCAGTTATCCTAACGGAATTCTCTATAGCACTACGAAAACGCACCGTACGCTCGAATAGATATTCAGGAGTTGTCCTTGACATGTATCGTGTATAGGCACGAAACATATAAGTACCTGAAGGCATGTCAAATTCCGTCGGAATATATCCACACACAACACCTTGTTCATTCTGACGCATCATATATCTGCCAACAAGTTTACCAAGAGGATTTATCAACTCCACATAAACGTATCGGCTTACATGCGACGGCATTCCCGTCAAGGCATCAACCACATGATGGCGTACCCATATAGTGTCTCCGCACGTATATTCCGCTCGGTCGGTCTGAGCATAAAGTTTCTCCTGCGGAAACACTGACAACTGTCTCCACATGCGATTTGCTATCGTATCGGAACAAAGGGACTGGGCTACAGACACAGTGAAGCCATACAAAGCAAAAAGAATACTGATTATTAATTTTCTTTTCATTAAACCAACTAAAAAAATTAATTATCGTTTATGAGTCATAAATCTTCGCGAAACCAACTGCCCGCTCCTGAATAATGCATCGTAAAACCACTTTGATTGTTTGCAAGATCGACGCTTCCAGTTGCAGCCAACTTTATCGTTTGTCTTGCATATAATCCACTTTGTAAGTCTGGAACTAAAGTCCATTGTCCATCAATAAACTTATACACCATATTATTATAAAACAACACTACATAGTCGGCTCGCACAACATCAACCCAGATTTTATCAGCAGAAGCTGTACACAAAAATCTGTGACTGTTGACTGTATACCAGCCATTGGTATAGTTTTTTGACGCCCCCTGGCCCCAAAGCCCTACATATATGCGTGGTTCATCTGCTATCTTCCTATTGGTATCAACGTCATAAGATATTGTTAAATTAATGCCATCTAGTTCATAACTGAGAGTAGTATTAAACGACTCTGTCTGCACTCCTGTACCTCTACTTCTACTTGGCATACTTATACAACTCATCTTCATTGGAGATTCTTTCATCGCCCCAATAAACCTGTAGTATTCCTCCAGATTCTCAACAGCTTCTCTTGTCAAACGTTGTTTGTAGCTTGGCGCAAATTCAACTTGTGACTCCACATTATACTTACGCTGCAAATAATTTATCACATTTTGGTTGTATTGAGCATAATCAACGTCACGCCTTTCATCAACATCAGTACTGCAACCTACAATGAACGAATATAAAATAGCAAACAAAAAAAACATTTTTTTCATAAGATTTTAGTTTTAGAGGTTAACAAATAATTATTGAACGCATAACAGCACAAATATTGACCTACAAAAGTCATATTGCAAATTTAATAAAAAAAATATATATACCCAACAAAATGATAGATTTTTCAATGCAAAAACTCCTTTTTGCAAGTTTGAACATATAATATACTTAACATTTTCAAGACTCCTTGCCACAATAAAAAACTCGTTATATATCCTCACAAGAACATACAACGAGTTTCTAATTATGTATATATTGTTTGCAGTGCATACCATACCACTCCCCTCCCTACGGGGGAGGGGCTGGGGGTGGGGCTTTGTGTTTTTTTATCTTCCTATCCACGCCTCAGGGTTCAAGCGGTTCTGCATTTTGCGCAACTGGAACTGCATTATGTTGTCCTGCGCCACTGTGCCCAGACTCTGGCGTGTAGCCACTTTCTGACCACGCTGCACAGCCACCGAGCGCAGATTGCAATATACCGATATGTAGGCTCCGTGGCGCACCATCACTACGTACGAACCGCTGTAGCCGAACACGGCACTCACCTCGCCGTCGTATATGGCGCGTGCCTGACAGCCCGGCTGACCCATGATGTTGATGCCCTTGTTGTCGATGGTCACGCCCTTGAGTCCTGCCACACTGTTCTGTCCGTAATGACTGACTATGCGCGCACTGCCCGTGATAGGCATTGGCAGACGACCCTTATTGGCCTCAAATCCACCCGACATCATACGGTCGACCGACGACATAGTGGTGGTCTGCTCCACCTCCTTGCGCGCCTGGGCTATCTCCTTGGTAGAGCGCTGCTCGTCGGCGCGTGCCTTACGCTCCACAGCCTCGCGCTGAGCCGCAGCCTCGCGTGCACGCTGTTCGGCGGCAGCCTTCTGTTCGGCAGCCTCGCGTGCCGCAGCCTCAGCCGCAGCCTGCGCCTTTCTCTTAGCCTCGGCATCGCGCTGGCGCTGTGCTTCGGCACGGGCGGCAGCCTCACGTTCCTGTGCCGCACGTGCCTCAGCCTTGGCACGTGCCTCAGCCTCGCGTGCTTCACGCAGTCGGCGTTCGTTCTCTATACGTGCGCGTTCAGCCTCAGCACGCTTGCGTGCCAGTTCAGCCTCGCGACGTTTCTTGGCAGCGGCAGCCTCAGCCGCACGGCGCTTTGCCTCCTCGGCAGCACGTACACGAGCCTTCTCCACCTCGATGGCAATGAGTCGGTCAATTTGGGCGTTTATAGCCGAAGCGTCCTTGCGCTGCTTGTCTATGACGCGCTGTATGGTCTTCTGCTGTTTCTGCAGCGAGCTTACCACCTGCTGCTGCTCCTGCTGCTTGCCCTCAAGCTGTTTCTGCTCCTGCTGTCCGCGATAGAGCATGTTGTTCTTCTGCCCCTTCACCTGCTGCAGCTGTTGATGTTTCTCATTAACCTGCGCCTGTTTCACCTTCACCATCTCGCCCTGCGCCTTCTGCCATGAGGCATACTCACGCACAAAGCGCAGTCGTCGGTACATCTGGGCGAAGTTCTTGGCGGAGAATATGAACATCAGGCGGTCTTGCAACGTATGCTGGCGGTTGATGTATCGCATCGACTTCACATACTTAGCCTTGCGGTCCTGCAGCTGCTTCTGCAATGTCGTAAGCTGGGCGTTGAGCAGTCCGATATTGCCGTCAATATGATTTATATCCTTCTGAATACCGTCAATGTTCTTCTGATGCTTGTCTATCTCGCTGTTGATGACGAGCAGGTCGTTGAGACGCTTCTTCACATCCGCCTGATTGGCACGCAGCGCTGCCTCCTGCTTCTTTATCTCCTTCTGCATGGCTGTGCGCTTGCTCTGCAGTCCGCGTATCTCGGCTGTAGAGTAAGTGTGGCGTGCCACCTTCTTGGTTGTTTTCTTTCGGGCAGTGGCCTTCTTGGCGGTAGTCTTTCTTTTTGTGCTGGCTGGTCTTCTTGCGTGAGTCTTTGCTGCCTGCTTCTTCTTGGTCTGCGCCGTGGTGTGCTGGCGCTGCTGCATGAGCGTCAGAGCCGTGGCATCCGTAGGAGCGGCAAGCATGGCTGTGGCGAGAAGTGCCATTATAAATTGCTTCATTGGCTTTTACTGTATTGACATGAGTTTCTTGAGTATGTCCTGTGCCTCTATCTTCTTGTATTTGCCCGACAGCTGAGTCTCCACATCCCAGTCGGCTGAGTTCTTGGGCGACGACATCTTCACCGTCAGCTGCACTGCCTGCTGGCGTCCGGTGATGTCGGTGGTCACGGCAAACTGCTGCGACAGCGGATACTGTCTGCCTGCAAACGTGCGGAAGTTGTCGTAGGTCCAGACGAGCGACGACTTGCCGTGGCCCGCACTCTGGTAGTTGGCACCGGCTCCTGTTATCAGCGCTGTAGCCTTCGATGCCTTCCACTGATATTCTATCTTGCCGCTCTTGTAGCCCATGGGCACTGTTGTAGCCACGTCGGTCAGGCTGCACGTGAATCGTTGCAGCATCTGCTCGCCCACCGTCTTCTCGCCGGGCAGGAACAGCTGGTTCCAGAACAGAGCCTGCAGCGAGTAGAACGACAGTCCGTTGTCAGCCAGGAAGCTCACGTCCTTGTACGAAGCCTTGATGTATTCCTTGTGAAAACGGTCTACGAGAAGCACATAATCGGGTGTAAAGTCGATGCGTGCTATCTCCGTACGTATAATGGGCAGCAACAGCTGCAGTCGTATCACCTCGTCGCGACGCATGCTTATCTTGCCGTCGCAGCTGAGGTCTTTGTTGCCCGCTACCAGTCGGAAGTCGGCGCTTGCCACGATGTTGCGTGCCTGCACCTGATTGTCGAGCACACGCTTCATGAACGCCTGCTGTTCTGACTTCTGTGTCTTCGACAGTCCGGTAGTGGCGCTGCCGTCGGTCACAGCCTTCTTGCTGGCACACGAGGCGAGCAAGACGATTACAGAGATTATCGTTATTAGTCGTTTCATTTTTTTCTTTATTGTTCCTCTATCTTCAGTTTCTTTGTCTTTATCTTTCGTGTCAGCACCGCCTTGTCGCCTCCTGCCTTGAGTGCGCGCTGCCACAGCTCAACGGCACGGTCGGTGTCGCCGCACATGCAGTAGATGTCGCCGGCGTGTCCTATCACCACTGCGCTCGGGCCGTTGACGGTGTCGGTGTCGTTCTGCAGAGCGCGGTCGATGTAGGCACGTGCCTCGTCATATCGCTTCTGCAGGAACAGAATCCAGGCGTAGGTGTCAAGATAGGTGGCGTTGGTGGGTTCAGCCTGCACCGTCTTGAAGCTCATCTGCTCGGCACGCTTCAGGTCGCGGCGCAGTTCGGAGAGGTAGTAGGCATAGTTGTTGAGCACAACGATGTTGTCCTCCTTCCATTTCAGGCTCTTGTCGTAAGCCACGAAAGCCTCCTCCTGCTGGTGCTTCTTGAACAGTATGTCGCCCATCGCGCCGTAGAAGTCGCTTGCCATGTCGGGGTCGGCATGGTCGTCAATCTCGTCGGCACCTCGCTTCAGAGCGTCGAGAGCGTGGTCGTCGTCGTCCTTCTGGAAGTAGGCGAGTCCGAGGAAGTAGTAGAAGGTCATGTCGTCGGGGTTGTATTGCGTTCCGGCGGTGCTCAGGACTATCACCTCGTCCCACTTCTTCTTCTCCCACTTGTCCTGTATCAGCTTGATACGCGCCAGATTGTTGTCGGGCTCGAAGGTGAGCGTGTGCTCGAAGGCGGCGTTGACGGAGTCGACGGGCATGCCCTTCAGCTTCATGTACATAGCCTTCATGTTGGATATGTCGGCATCCTTGGGCGACGCTGCCATGGTGCGGTCGAACAGACTGAGCACCACCACGCTGTCGCCACCGTTCTGCTCCGACTCCTTTATGGCTTGCTGCAGCATGGTCACCTTGGTCTTCGACTCGGTCTGCGAGCTGAACAGTATCTTCTCGCGCAGCTCGTCGGCAGCCGCATTGTCGCCGCCAGCACGATAGTAGTCGTACATCGAGTTGAGGGCGAAGGCGTTCTGCGGGTCGTCGGCAAGTGCGCCCTGGAAGCATTTGAATGCCTCGTCGCGGCGGCTGTGGTTCATCAGCCAGTTGCCCAGCATCACCTTATAGTTGGGTTCGTTGGGATGGGCGTCGTTCAGAGCCTTGAGCATGCGGTAGGCGTTCTTGGTGTCGTGGCGCATCTCGTATACATTCATCTTCATAAATGTCAGCTCGTCGCTCTCGCCGTCAATCTTCTCTATGCGCTCTATGGTCGACAGCATGCGCGTGTAGTCCTTCTTGGCACCATACAGGCGCACGAGTATGTCGAGAATATCGGTACGTTCGCGATAGTGCGAGTACAGATTTTCGTATGCCTTGATTGCGCTGTCGTAGTCGCGCTGCTGTATATATGTAGCTGCTACGCTCTCCTGATAGGTATCGTTGGCAGGTTGCAGACGTGCGGCACGCTCCATATACTGCGTGGCGAGCGAGTCGTTGCCCATGTCGGTGTACTGCTGTGCCAGTCGGTAGAAAGCCTCAGCAGCGTTGGGGTTGACCGTCCGGCACGAGTCGAGCAGGCGCAGCGCTGTAGAGTCGTCGCCCCTTAGCTGGCTGCACACCGCATCGAGAAAGAGCCTGTCTGCCAACGGTGTGGCGTCGAGCAGCTCCTTGGCGCTGATGGTCATCGTGTCGGCATCGAGTCGCTGAGCCACGCCCCGCGTACGATTGTCGATGCCCGTAGCAATGGCTGGGGCAATGGCGAGCAGGGCGGCTGCTCCGATGCCGATTATCTGATTCTTGTATGGGTTCATTGCGTATGTGTGTGTTTGCTTCTTTACTTCACTCCGGTGTGGCCGTATCCGCCCTCACCGCGTTCGGTCTGGTCGAGTTGCTCAACCACCTCAAACTGTCCCTGCTCATGGCGTGCTATCACCATCTGTGCTATGCGCTCGCCCTCGGTGATGACAAACGGCTCGGTAGAGAGGTTGATGAGCAGCACGCCTATCTCGCCACGGTAGTCGGCGTCGATGGTGCCAGGCGAGTTGAGCACAGTGATGCCGTGCTTCAGTGCCAAGCCTGAGCGTGGGCGCACCTGAGCCTCATATCCCGGAGGCAGCGCAATGTACAGACCTGTGGGTATGATGCGGCGCTCCATAGGGTTGAGCGTGATTGACTCGTCGATGTTGGCACGCAAGTCCATGCCTGCGCTCAGCTCGGTAGCGTATGCCGGCAGTTGCTGACGGCCACGGTTCACTATCTTTATTTTCACCATATTATTATTGTCGTTATCTTATGTTTCTTATACAATCAATCTGCAAAAATACTGATTATTGACGAGATAACGGACGTTTAGCCACTAAATAACATTAATTTAGAGAATGCAAATATTGTACTGGCAGTAAAAAAGTGTTACAAATAAAAAATTGATTCTAGAGATTTCTGAAGCGATTTTTATAGGTTGACGAGGGGTCTTTCACTCGTTTTTTCTTAATTAGGAGCTTCCTTGCTCTCCAAAAGGACTACATTTGGTGTGCAAGTAGACCCTAATTGCAATGCAACGGGAGTCCTATTGCAGTGCAAAAGGACTACATTTGAAATAAAATGTAGGGTTTTCGCACGGCCTACTATTGCACACCAACATCCACCATCGTCATAACCCTCTGAATACTAACGCAATAAGCGCTGCACGCGCAAAACTCACGATTTTAGAGCAAAAGATTTTGTTGTGCGCTCAACTAACAGTTTTGAGCGGTTAAAAATGCAAATATAATTTTCGTCACGAATGCACACGAATTATTCACGAATTATTTTAGTCACAAACATTCATGGATAATTCATGGCAATTCGTGACCATAAAGCAAACATAGAAACCATCCTACTACAGAAGCCACGAATCTCTTAACGGCAATAACATTAATCTCTCCGTTTATCGTTTTTTCGTCACGAATGCACACGAATTATTCACGAATTATTATAATAAACAAGCTTTTTCATATAATTCGTGCCCAATGTGAAGTAAATTGACTACCTTTGCTATCAATCTTTCGTTTAGTTTGATAATTAGTAACGTTCAATCAAAAAAATGAAAATAACGGACCTAATAAGTGAGTGTACAACATGTGATTTTAAGTTAATGCTTGAAGAAAAAAGACCTAAAAGTTGGCTGAAGAGCGTAAGTGCTTTTGCCAATGGAATTGGTGGTTCTTTATTTCTTGGTGTTGATAATGATGGAGTCATTAAAGGACTTGATGATATACAATATGTGTGCGAAACTGTTAGCAGTAAGATTCGTGACTATATGGATCCATTGCCAGAAGTAGAAATGATACCTCATAAAACTGATGAAGGTCTTAATGTCTTGCAACTGAAAGTCAATGCAGGCTTCTATACACCATACTATTATGTCGGTGATGGACAACGTGTCGCTTTTGTTCGTATTGGTGACGAAAGTATGCCAGCTACAGCCGAGCATATGGTACGGTTGGTTCTCAAAGGCTCAAACAAGACATACGATTCACTTGTTACAGGCTATAAGCAAGATAATAATACTTTCATCATCTTGGCTAATGAGTTCAAAAGACGAACTAAACAAGATTGGAATAAAAAATATCTGATTTCATTTGGTCTTGTAACAAGCAATGGTTTTCTTACCAATGCAGGAGCTTTGTTTGCAGATGATTGCCCTCTATGGCAATCGCGCTTATATTGCACACGTTGGGATGGAAATGACAAGAGTGATGCTATAAATGACGCTGAATTTACGGGTAACGTTATTATGCTGTTGCGTGAGGCTATGAATTTTGTAAAGTCTAATACCCGAAAAGGTTGGGAGAAGCTACCTAATGGTAGAAAGAATAAACCTGAGTATGCCGAACGTGCCGTGCTTGAAGCAATGGTAAACCATTTTATTCACCGAGATTATACGGTGATGGGTGGTGAGGTTCATCTTGACATATATGATAATCGTCTTACTGTCACCTCCCCTGGAGGTATGTACAATGGTATGCTTATTCAGAACCTTGATATAGCCAATGTATCATCTGAAAGACGAAATCCTATCCTTGCCAATGTTATGGCTCAACTAGCCTACATGGAAAAGCGAGGCAGTGGACTCACTCGCATCTGTAACGAGACAAAAGCCTTAGATGGCTATAAGGACGAACTGAAACCAGTATTTGAATCTTCTCATGCTCAATTTCAGACCGTCATATATGCTTCTGTCAATACATCAAATGTCGGAGATAATGTCGGAGACGTGTCGGAGATTAAACTTACTGAGCGTCAGCAAAAAATCATTAACCTTATAAGACAATCTCCATCAGTTACTGCCAAACAAATGTCGGAGACTTTGTCGGTAAGTTCACGTACTATAGAACGTGATCTTTCTGCTTTGAAAGAAGCTGGAGAACTAATGCGAGATGGTAAAGACAATGATGGGGTGTGGGTAATAATTAAAAAAAACGAATCTCTTCACGGCAATAACATTAACGACAGATTAATGATCGATTAACGACGATTAACATGAAAAACATCATTGGGCGTTCTAAAACATTAATCGTACATTAATCTCTACGTTTATCGTTTTTTCGTCACGAATGCACACGAATTATTCACGAATTATTTTAGTCACAAACATTCATGGATAATTCATGGCAATTCGTGCCCATAAAGCAAACCATAGGAGGGTATGGCATCCCTGCCGTATCCACTCAATATACTGTAAATAAAGGCAGAGTGAGTAGGGCAAGGATAAAGCGCCCTGCAAAGGCAAAAGCACTAAATTGGTTAATGCTTTCACTCTTGCAGGGCGCTTCGTTGTTTGAGCTATTTATGTTTTTAACCTGTTATTTCGTCATCCAGGTCATCTCCCTCCTCATAGATACCAATATTATCACCTTCTCCAGGATTCCATTGCATTTCGTTGGATGCAGCGAGAATACAATTCTGCATCTCGCAATCCAAAACAATGATTGCCGGGGCTATATATTTTTTCTTAGTCATAAAACTTATTTTTTTTAACATTTTTACTTCACCACCACTTTCTTGCCATTCACGATGTAGATGCCTGGCTGTACACCCATCATGTCGTGTATACGCTGACCGTTCAGGTTATAAACCTTTGTGCTGCCTGAGTTGTTGCCAACAGATGGCAGATGGATGCCCGTTGTATTACCATCTCCTACGCCGAAGGTAAAGAGGGCTGCATTTGTTGAGATCGTCAAGGTAGGATTGAGCCAGCAGCGGTAGCCTTTCATCCAGTGATTATCTTTCGTAAGGTGATAGAGATTGCCGTTGTTCCAGATGTAATTGCCAGCGGCAAGACTCTGATGTGATTCATAACTACCTTTTATCGCCAGGCTAGACAGATTCCACTTTGAGGTGATATCGACGGGTATATCATTGAATAGCTTCTCTACAGGACCATCAACTACGCTTGCATCATATTCGAAGCTAACACCAGCAACTTTATCATTATCCTTTTCCACTACATATATCTGACCCTTGATAACTCCCACATCATAAGTATCATACTCTTGATTCTTACGGCTCTCCACAAAGTCGTTGTCCATATAGATGATGTATGGAGTATTGGCAATCAGATAGTTGTCACTCCCAGCCAAAGTCTTGTTTTCATCCACCAGTTTGAATCCGATAACCAGATTATTAGCTTCTTCGCGAACCTCGTCTGCCTCGGCAAGTTTAGCCTTATCACCAAATGCTTGTACAAACTGTTCTTTCGTCAAAGTTACAGGCATCATGAGCGAATTCCATTTACCACCTACGAAAGAACGTCTGAAATACATGGTCAGATTCTTCTTGTATTTCTTCTGACTCTTTTCGCTAAGATTTACATCCTCATTGAAAACGAGGTCTTGCTTGCAGTCTTCACCCGGCTCATCAACGTCAGGTGTACCGTCTGCATCCTTGTCGTTACGCAGCATGAGTCCATATACAGCCAGTCCGTCAAGAAGACTTACACCATTACCTTCTGTAATTGCCACCTCATCGTAGTCATCCTTCGGATTGATAAAGATATATCCCTTATCGCCTAAAGTGATGACATTGGCACCAAGCACGCTCCAATCGCTGAATTCTTCTACGGGATCCGTCACACCAGTCTTATAGGTCTTCACAACAATAGCACCAGCAACATCGAGTCCTAATCCCACGGCTTCCTTGTTTACTACCACTACAAGCTGCTTATTGCGTGTTGCTGTAACACCAAGTTTTACGGCAAGTACCGAACCTGAAATAGCCTTTACTCCTGTAGGGAAGGTTGTCTTAGTATCGAGGTTGCCGTCGATACAGTTGGTGATGTCTTTCAGACCATTACCTACATTAGCCACACCAATAGACTGTGTTCTGTCGGCGTTGATGCTGGCATTGTTTTTTTCGAACGATATGATTTCAGCACCCACAGTTGGGTCGTCGAGAATAGCCTCTGCATCTGCTGTATATGCATAGTAGATGTTCATCACGCTGAGGTCTGCACCAAGCAGACCTGATGAGTAGAGTCGGATTTCATCGAAAACGGTACTTGCAGGAACCTTGATAAAATATCTCATCTTATGTGTATCCTGACTGCCAATCAACTTGGCTGAGATAGCAGAAGTAGTGATACCTCCACCTACCTCTTTTCCTTCGTTGTAAATTCTTACATTCATCAGCTTAAGCACATCAGCACTCAAGGCAGTTCCCTTAGCGGTTACTACGAAACCAACCTGACGTTCACCACTCTGACGAGTAGTTCCGTCAGAAATCTTACCATTCTTTTTCTTAACGCTACAAATATAAGAATCGCCAATACTAACACCTCCGAAATAAGAGGCATAGCTATTCAGCTTAGGCGAGATGATATTGTTATAATTCTTTACGATACTCAGAATGTTGATTCCGGCACTATTGCCATCGCCCAATTCATATTCCGGGTTGGTAGGGTCTGCATTATAGAGTACGGTTTCCGGCTTATTTTCCGGCTTCTGCTCGGTAGAGCCACCATAGTTGATAGTGATAATCTGAGAGCAACCATCAGTATTTATCAACTTCATCTTTACTGTCACTCTCTCGTCAGAGCCATTTTGGTAGCTATCTGTCTCGCTGAAGTCGAGAGTGTTGTTGGTTGAGTCGAACTTTACACCAGTTGGCAAAGTTTCTGCTTCTTCCCATTTTGCATTAGGGAAATTCTTATTGTCCCATTTAAGCTGATAATGAGAATCGCAGTTGCAAATGTCAAGACTGGCGGTTGGGCTCATTTCGCATTGATGACCTGCTGTGATTGGTTTGGGAACGATAAAGGCGTATTTGGCATTGATAAATGATCCAACTTTTGCACCCAACACATTAAGTTGTACACTTGAGAAATCACATGGAGCTATAATAGAAACTCTTTTGTTCTCCACTCCTAATGAAAGCGCCAAAATTGTTGTCTCAATTTTTTTCTGACATACTTTCTCGCCGTCTTTGTTATAAAGAGTTATGACGGGTGTTGCGCCAATCTTAATTAAGTCTGCTGCAGTAAATACAAAACCTGCCTCTGTTCCTTGGGGAAAAGTTTCGTTTGTAGAGCCTTTCTTTGTGGCTGTGACCTTTGCGTAACCCGCCCCAAAACTTAGTAAAATTGCTAATGCTGAATCATCAGTAAGGTCTTCATTTATAAGATGACGTTCTCCAATACTACCAGCACTCGCATCTGCTTTCAAAGTTATGTCACCATCATATTTCTGAATATGTCCATTTGCCAATGGATATTCTGCATCACCTACGAATGCATAATATATCTTGAGACCATTTACGGCATCCACTGTGATACCGGTTTTACCAACGAGTGCAATCTCATCATAGTCTTGTTCCGGTTGCTTTGCAGCAACGATATCAACAGCATTATTACCTAAATCGATATTACCTACCGCCAGATTGAGCACGGTAAAACCAAGTTGTTCCACTTCAGATGACAGCAAAAGCTTACCGTCTCTGTAGAATCGAATATGGTAATTGCCTTTCAACAAATCAAGTTTCAACACATTACTTTCACCCGAAATCTTAAAGCCAGCCTTAGTATCCTTGTCTATGTAGTGCTTCATGTCTTTTACGGCTACAATAGGTGAGCCTGCAAGGAGCGTAACGTTTGCTACATTTGGAAGAGCATAGCAATTATCAAGATTCTCGTCACATAAGTTAGAGAGGTTCTTCGCTCCAGAACCTACTTCAATACCATCAGGAAGACGGCTTACCATACAGTTATGGCCTACCAACGCCATTCGCTCTTTCAGAGTATAGCGTTGACCATTCTGTCCCTTATCGTAGTAGGTATTAGCCTGACCTACAGCCTTCAAAGGAAGCAGCATAAAGATGACTGCCACCAGTAAGACAGCCTTAAGTTTTTTAAAATTCATAAGATTAATCATCGTATAAACTGAATAACAATTCTTTCCTTTATAAATTAAACTATTTAATAATCAAGTTTGGTGTTCCGGCTTTTGCTGTGCAAAGGTATATATATCCTGGAGGTTAAAGTGCATTGAGTAAGTTTCCAGTAAGTAGAAGTAAGGCAAGAAAATCACAACTATCTTATAAACAATAACTTACACAATGGATGGGGGGGGGTAAAAAGTAAGAATCAGAAAAAAACGATTTTAAAAAAGTAGGAAGTTCATATAATATATCTAATAAAAAATCTATAAATTTGCAGATAAAAAGGTAAGATCTAAATATTTCAAGACCTATGAGAACATTGATATTGACCATTACTATCTGTCTGTCGATAATTAATGTTTACGCAGACAATAAGAAACTTTACGAAAGATTAGACTCGGTAATAGCCCATAGTGCTGATTACGATGTCATAAAAGAAAAAAGGCTAAAAGACATTAAGCTTGGAGCTAAATTCGTGA
>ERZ859937.77-NODE-77-length-52815-cov-1.989424_pt1 | contig 52815 bp, 34 predicted proteins | sample MGYA00509985_ERZ859937 | MGnify/ENA primary metagenome ERZ859937 (study PRJEB30046, sample SAMN00715169) | human gut metagenome | study: EMG produced TPA metagenomics assembly of the A metagenome-wide association study of gut microbiota in type 2... | reverse complement strand
TTTATCCATGAATAAGATCCCTTGGTATCCTCTGCCAGAAAAGGTGTTATCAACAACAACAGCATCATGCCTCCATATAAAATGTAAGCAAACATATCATATAACTTATCCTCTAACATCATCAGGATAAATCCGAGCCCCAAAGAGCAACAGATCCATACAAATTGTTTTCCTGCACGAGTGTCGAAACTAAAAAAATCAATTTCACCATAATCATAGCTGGCTCCACATACACTGAACCATCCAAAGATAACCAGCATCAGATAAATGCAGATAGTCATCCAGTCCACTGATTTCCATATACTATCGTTCGTGTATGCCATAATCTATTCGTCTGTTTTGTATTTCCGCCGCTTTCGCCTCACTTTCCGGTGAAAGTTCTCCTTTCAAATATTTCTCCATAATCAATGCACCGATAGGTACACCATAAGTTGCTCCCCAACCTCCATTCTCTACATAGACTACCACGGCAATCTTAGGATCATTCATTGGTGCAAACCCCATAAAAGCAGAATGGTCCTTTCCACGGTTTTGCGCCGTACCTGTCTTGCCACACACCTCAATCCCCGGAATATTCGCACTACGGCAGGTTCCTCCCAATACTGCCGAACGCATACCTTCGACTACTGTCTGATAATGTTCACGGCTTACTTTAGTATAATGTTTGGTCGTATACAGGGTATCCAACGGCTCGTCTTCCACTTCTTTCACTACATGCGGAGTTATATAGTAGCCCCGGTTAGCAATAGTAGCCCCAAGGTTAGCAATCTGCAACGGAGTAGCCGTCACTTCCCCCTGACCGATGGAGATAGAAATAATCGTCAGTCCGTTCCATGATCCCCGATAGTTCTTATCATAATAAGCAGCATTCGGGATCATCCCACGCTTCTCACCCGGAAGGTCTACTCCCAAAGGATAACCAAATCCCATAGAAACCATATAATCACGCCATGTATTCATGGCAGCCTGTACAGAACCATACTTCTTCTTTGCCCCTATCATGTGAAACAACCCCCAACAAAAATAACCGTTACAGGAAGTTGCAATGGCAGGCACCAAAGGCAGGGGCGACCCATGGGAGTGGCAACCCACCCTAAGACCGGCATACACAAAACCATGATAGCAAGAATAGGCTGTCTGAGGAGTAATAATCCCCTCTTGCAGAAAAGTCAACGCCTGAGTAGTCTTAAAAGTAGATCCCGGTGGAAATTGCCCCATAATAGAACGGTTCAGCAATGGTTTCCAACTGTCACGCGCCAGTTCCAGATGATTTTTACCCCGTTGGCGCCCCACCATCAATCTTGGGTCAAAAGTGGGAGCAGATACCATACAAAGTATTTCTCCTGTGGATGGCTCGATAGCCACTATACTGCCTATCTTCCCTTCCAACAAACGCTCTCCTAACATCTGAAGCTCTATGTCTATACCTAGTTTCAGATTCTTCCCCGGAACGGGAGTCTTGTCATATTTCCCGTCCATATACCGTCCCTGAATACGTCCACGGGCATCGCGCAGTAATATCTCCACTCCTTTCTCCCCCCTCAACTGTTTTTCGTATGAGCGTTCCACCCCCTGTTTCCCTATAAAGTCACCGCGTACATAGTAATCATCCGCTTCAATATCCCCCTTGGACACTTCTGCAATATCTCCCAGAACATGAGCAGCCGAATTGTAATTATACTGACGGATAGTACGCCGCTGAATATAGAAACCGGGAAACTTGAACAGCTTTTCTTGGAAGACTCCACACTCTTCTGCCGAAAGCTGGGTCATAAATACTTGATGAGTATATGGAGAGTAACCCGGATTGGAACGTCTGTCCTTTATCTCACGAATACGCTTCTTGAAATACCCGGGAGTAATATTCAATGTTTTACATAAATCAAGCGTATCAAGATTATGCACCTCTTTCATCACCATCGTTACATCATAGGCAGGTTGGTTGTATACCAGCAGGTTACCGTTCCGATCATACATTACCCCACGGCTAGGGTATTGTGTCTTGTTCAGAAAAGCGTTGCTATCTGCATTCTTTTTATAATCCTCACTCATAATCTGCAAGGTAAAAAGACGTATCAAGTAAATCAGCACAATAACGATTACCGATGCACCGATTACATATTTCGCTTCTCCAGATTATAATCTCTTTCCACTATTTTTTCCCCTGATTGCCTCAGCACACAATATACAAATGACGGTTATTGAGGCATCTGTCAATATTTTCAACAATAAGACAGGCAGATTGAAGAATGAAAAAGTATCTATGACAAGTAAAATGGTACAAAATAAGAAAGTACATAATAAGATATACCGGAAGAAAGGCGAGAATCCCATACTTTTGATACCTGGTTCAAAATCCTCGACGCTATCGCGGAGTGTGACTAATCTTAAAATAGGTTCACGCATAAAAGCCAGTACAGTGGCCGCAGCCGCATTCATCCCCGGAGTGTTGCCAAATATATCGACTGCCAATCCCAACAGGAATGCCCATATCATAAGGACATTACGGCTAACTCCCGAATTGTACTTCAAAATAAAATAGATAAAAAAGAAAGGAGTGGCATACCCGTTGATATGCATATGATTCAGCACCAACACCTGCAACAGTACCAGTCCGATAAACCACTCTATTCTTTGTAGATAAGTCAACATCAACCTTCTTACTTAATCGTTTTTACCTGCTTTTCCAACTCCAATTGTTCCTCCTGCCCTTTTTGAGCAATTACGCGCACATCATTCAAACGGGCGAAGTCCGTAAATAGTTTCACCCGCAGCAAATAAGACAAGCCATCGTGACTATCGGCAATATCATCTACCGTACCCACCGGAATGCCGGAAGGGAAAACAGCGCTGTGTCCACTGGTTACAATAGTGTCACCTAAAGAAAATAATGAATGACGGGGCATATCCTTTATAAAAGCAAATTCGGATGAACCGCCATCCCATTTCAAGAAGCCGAAATAATCACTCCGTTTTATCTTACAGCTAATACTGCTTTTGGAATTCAATACCGGAATGACAATGGAGTAATGTGGAGAGGTGAGATAAACAATACCAACCACACCGCTTCCATTTACCACTCCCATCTCACTACGAATGCCATCTACTTCTCCTTTATCAAGTGTAATATAATTATCAGCATGGGTCACACTGTTATTTATCACGCTAGCCTTAAAGATATCATATCCTGCCAGTGCTTCCTGCTTAAGCTGTTCCACACCACTGCTGTCTTCCGTTGCTTCAATCAAAGCTTTACGAATACTCTCCAACTGCAATTCCAGTTCCACATTTTTCTGTACCAACTCATCGTTAATCGTTTTCAAATGAAAATATCCGGTAACATTATTGGCTGCATCATACATAGCTCCCGAAACAAAATTAGCAGATGTAAAGAACGCACTTCCCTGATAACTGTTGAAGCGGAATAATAAAGCAAAACTGATTATCTCCAAAAGAACAAAGAGAAACCAGTAATTATACTTTAAAAAGAAATTCAGCAGATTTTTCATTAATACTAATTGTTCAATGTGCTAATTTGCCAATGTGCCAATGTACTGCGCTATCCATACCGCATGGCATTAGCAAATTAGCAAACTGCCTCATTAGCAAATTATTTACCGCATCAAAAAAGAGAAACGATCTACATTCTTCAGTGCAATACCGGTACCTTTCGCCACACTCAGCAAAGGATCTTCGGCTATATGGAACGGAATATTGATTTTGTCTGTCAGACGCTTGTCCAAACCACGCAGCAAAGCACCACCACCAGCCAAATAAATACCGTTCAAAACAATATCAGCATAAAGTTCAGGCGGAGTCTGTTCCAATGCACTAAGGATAGCTGTTTCAATTTTTGCAATACTCTTTTCCAAACAATGCGCCACCTCCTGATAACACACTGGAACTTCCATGGGAAGAGCAGTGATACGATTAGGCCCGCGTACAATGTAATCTTCAGGAGCATCATCTCCCAAATCAGTCAAGGCAGCACCTACATGTATCTTGATACGTTCAGCCATACGTTCACTAACCTTCACATTATGCTGACGGCTCATATATTCCTGAATATCGGCTGTAAGATCGTCACCGGCAATACGTATCGAATTGTTGGAAACAATACCACCCAATGAAATCACGGCAATTTCTGTAGAACCACCACCTATATCAACAATCATATTACCTTCAGGAGCCTCTACATCAATACCGATACCAATAGCCGCGGCCATAGGTTCAAAAATCAAATAAACGTCTCGTCCTCCCGCATGCTCAGCACTGTCACGTACCGCACGAAGCTCTACTTCAGTGCTACCCGAGGGGACTCCGATCACCATACGCAAAGAAGGAGAAAAGAAACGATTACCATGTTCACTTTCTTTATTAAACCGCGCATCATCTGTTCACAGGCATTAAAATCGGCAATAACCCCGTCGCGTAGCGGACGTACAGTACGAATATTCGGATTTTCCTTCTCGTACATCATTTTAGCCCGTTCGCCTACGGCAATCATCTTGTCGGTACGGCGATCAAGCGCAACGACCGAAGGTTCGTCCACTACAATCTTCCCGTTATTTAAAATGATGGTATTGGCAGTGCCAAGGTCCATCGCAATCTCTTGTGTAAAGGAGAATAATCCCATAAATTCATTTACAATTTAGCAATTTACAATTGACATTTGCAATTGACCATTTACTGAACAATGCTGTATAAACAGTCCGATTGTAGCCACAAATGGTAAATTGCAATGATCTTAGTGTTTAAAGTGACGAATCCCTGTAACGACCATAGCTACGCCATGTTCATTGCAGTATTGGAAAGTCAACTCGTCTTTTACAGAGCCTCCCGGCTGGATAACAGCTTTCACACCCTCCTTATCCGCTATCTCTACACAATCGGGGAAAGGAAAGAAAGCATCACTGGCCATCACTGCGCCATTCAAATCAAACTCAAATGACTTCGCTTTTTCAATGGCTTGTTTCAATGCATCCACACGTGAAGTCTGACCGACACCGCTAGCCAGCAGTTGTTTGTTCTTGGCCAGTACAATAGCATTACTTTTACTATTCTTCACAATCTTATTTGCAAATAACATATCCTCTACTTCAGTCGCCGTAGGAGCTTTTTCAGTAACCTGCTTCAAGTCGGCAGGAGTTTCCACATCCAGGTCTCTTTCCTGAACCAAAACCCCATTCAATAAAGAACGGAATTGTTTCTTCGGCAATTTAGCTTCCTTACGAACCAAAATAATACGGTTCTTCTTCTGTCCCAAAATCTCTAATGCATCTACATCATAATCCGGAGCAATAATTACCTCAAAGAACAGTTTATTGATTTCTTCTGCTGTTTCTTTATCAATCACGGCATTAGTAACCAACACACCGCCGAAAGCCGACACCGGATCGCCTGCCAACGCATCTTTCCATGCTTCCAGCACAGTAGGGCGCGAAGCTAATCCACAGGCATTATTATGCTTCAGAATGGCAAATGTCACCTCATCAAATTCATCAATCAAATCAACAGCTGCATTGATATCCAACAAATTGTTATAGGAAATTTCTTTTCCATGAATCTGGTCGAACATCGCATCCAGATTTCCATAGAAATAACCTTTCTGATGAGGATTTTCACCATAACGAAGTTGTTTTTGTTCTTCCACCGCGCAACGGAAAGCCGAACCTTCACCACCATCAAAATAGTTAAAGATAGCAGAATCATAATGAGAAGAAACAGCAAACGCTTCTTTTGCGAACCAACGGCGTTCCTCGCGTGAAGTAGTAGCGCCATGTTCCAGCAACATATCACGGAACGGCTTATATTGTGCCTGACTAGCGATAATCACTACATCATTAAAGTTCTTAGCAGCAGCACGAATCAAAGAAATACCACCTATATCAATTTTTTCGATGATAGCTTGTTCTTCGGCACCCGAAGCCACAGTTGCCTCAAACGGATACAGGTCAACGATGACCAAATCTATTTCGGGTATCTCATATTTTTCTATCTGTTGCATATCTTGTTCCAAACCACGACGGCATAAAATACCTCCAAAGACTTTAGGATGCAGTGTCTTCACACGTCCGCCCAAAATAGAGGGATAAGTAGTAAGATCCTCCACCGCTTTGCAAGGGAAACCTAAAGATTCGATAAACTGTCTTGTACCTCCTGTTGACAGGAACTCTACTCCTTCTTCGTGTAGTTTGGTTATAATCTCGTCCAAACCTTCTTTGTGATAAACCGACACCAATGCGGTTTTAATTCTCTTAGCCTCTGACATTTTTTATAGATTAAGTATTTGGGCTACAAAGGTATAAATTTTCACTCTATAAATTCCACACATAAACGTGAAATATTATTTATCCACTCATATTTGTCTCAAAAAAGAAGAGATTCGCCACTAAATATGGATAATAATAAATTAAAAATCAAGTTGTGTGAATCCGTGCAATCTATGGTGAACAAAAAACACCTGTAACACAAATGTAACATATATGACATTTTATCATAATATACCTCCCGTACCTTTGCGCCCAATAAAATAGAGAGACAAAATTATATGGAAACTATGTTTTTGGGAATCGTTGTATTCCTTTTTCTGCTAGCCATATTCGATTTGGTAGTAGGCGTCAGCAATGACGCAGTGAACTTTATGAATTCCGCCATTGGTGCTAAAGCCGCGTCATTCAAGACCATCATCGCCATTGCCGCTTTCGGTATCTTCATCGGCGCCACACTGAGCAACGGTATGATGGAAATCGCACGACACGGTATTTTCAGACCTGAACAATTTTATTTTCAGGAGTTAATGTGTATCTTTCTAGCAGTTATGGTAACAGACGTAGTCCTATTGGATATTTTCAATTCCTTAGGAATGCCTACCTCCACTACCGTATCCATGGTATTCGAACTATTGGGAGGAACTTTCGTTCTAGCTCTTATCAAAATAGCAGAAGACGAAACCGGAATGCTAGGATTTGCTGATCTGCTGAATACGGAAAAGGCATTATCCGTCATTTTAGGTATCTTCCTCTCAGTAGCAGTAGCCTTCTTCTTCGGCACATTAGTACAATATCTCTCCCGTCTCCTCTTCACATTTAATTATACAAAGAAACTGAAATACACTATCGGACTGTTCGGCGGTATCGCTGTTACGGCCATTATTTACTTCATGTTGATAAAAGGCCTGAAAGATTCCGCCTTCATGACTGCCGAAAACAAACATTGGATTCAGGAAAACACCTTGATGTTAGTAAGTTGCAGTTTTGTGTTCTTCACCATTCTGATGCAAATACTGCATTGGTGCAAGATAAATGTATTCAAGGTGGTGGTAATGTTAGGTACTTTTGCCTTAGCTATGGCTTTTGCAGGCAATGACTTAGTAAACTTCATTGGTGTGCCTTTGGCAGGCTTCTCAGCTTATACAGACTTCATGGCTAATGGAAACGGTGAACCAATGGGATACTTGATGAATTCACTGAATGGTCCGGCTAAAACCCCATTCCTTTTTTTATTTTTAGCAGGCGTCATCATGGTATATGCGCTGATTACTTCAAAAAAAGCGCAAAATGTAGTGAAGACTTCGGTAGATCTCTCGCGTCAGGATGAAGGTGACGAAATGTTTGGTTCTTCCGCTGTAGCACGCAGTATTGTCCGTTCTACCATGAGCGCTTCAGAAAATATAGCCAAAATATTGCCCGACAATCTGAAACGATGGGCCGACAGCCGTTTTAACAAAGATGTGATGATTATGGAGAATGGGGCAGCATTTGATTTGATACGCGCTTCTGTCAATTTGGTACTGGCCGGTCTGCTCATAGCTTTGGGAACCTCTTTGAAACTCCCTCTTTCTACCACTTACGTAACTTTCATGGTAGCTATGGGTAGTTCATTAGCCGACCGTGCCTGGAGCCGTGACAGTGCCGTATATCGTATCACCGGTGTGCTTTCTGTTATCGGTGGATGGTTCATTACTGCCGGAGCTGCTTTCACTATCTGTTTTGTGGTTACGCTCATCATGTATTATGGAGGCACATTCGCCATGTTGGCTCTTATTGCACTTGCCATCTTCCTATTGGTACGCAGCAACATACACTACAGCAAGAAACAGAAGGATAAAGGCAAAGACGACATATTCTCCCGCCTCATTGCCAGTAAAGACAAAGAAGAGCGTTGGACATTACTTCGCCAGCATGTAAATAACACATTGGTAGCCGAAATGGCATTCACCAATGAAACCTACCGGCAGATAACCGACGGGTTCATCAACGAAAATCTGAAAGCTCTGCGCAAGGCCGTGAGCAATACTGACAACCAGAAAGAAATGTTAAAAAAGATACGCCGTAAAGAAATACTGGGCCTACGTCGCATAGACAACTTCACTGCTATTGAGAAAAATACTTGGTTCCATTTAGGAAGCAACAGTTGTGAACAAATGCTTTACTGTCTGAAACGTATCTGCGAGCCTTGTAAAGAACATGTGGACAATAAGTTCACCCCATTATCGGAACGTGCCACTAACGAGTTCATCCCTATCCGCGATGAGATGACGGCATTAATGGCCAAAGCTACTGAAGTACTTGCTAACAAGGCCTACGACCAGACTGATGCTTTGCTACGTGAAGGCGCCCTTCTGAAAGGCAAGATCTCCACCTTGCGCAAGGAACAGATGGACCGCATACAAGAACGGGATGTCAATGTAAAAGCTTCTATGGTGTACCTCAATGTATTGCAGGAATCACAAGAATTGGTTTCCTACTGGCGTCATCTGTTACGCGCTGACCGTATGTTCCAGACTGATTTAAAAAAATAAAAAGATTTATATTCCTATTATATGTTTTTTAAGATAACTTCTTTCCTCCAATTGAAGGAAAGAAGTTATCTTTGTTTCATATATAGACATTATTCAAACAAACCTATGGAAAACCTCAAAAAAATTATCAAACAGTTCCCCAAAGTGGGTGAAGTGAAAGAAATCAAAGCTTTGACATCCGGCCTCATCAATCAGACTTATCTGGTAAAATCGGTATCTCCTGAAGAGCCTGACTATGTATTGCAACGAATCAACCATTTAATATTTACCAATATTGAAATGCTGCAACACAATATAGAAGTAGTAACCAGACACATCCGCCAAAAGCTGGAAGCCAGACACGAAGAGGACATTGAACGTAAGGTACTCCATTTTCTACCTTCCACCAATGGCAAAACCTATTTCTATGATGGAGAAGGTTATTGGCGAATTTCAATATTTATTCCGCGTTCACAAACATTGGAAACAGTTACACCGGAATCCTCCTATCTGGCAGGACTGAAGTTTGGTGAATTCCAAGCCATGCTGGCTGATGTACCCGAACAACTCGGAGAAATTATCCCCGATTTCCACAATATGGAATTCCGTTTAAAACAATTACGTGAAGCCGTATCTGCCAACATGTCTGGCCGTTTGGCAGAAGTACAGGACATAGTGGACGCAATAGAAAAAGATGCTGATACGATGTGCAGCGCTGAACGTTTTTACCGTGAAGGCAAATTGCCCAAACGCATCTGCCACTGTGACACAAAAGTCAGCAACATGTTATTTGATGAAAACGGAAAAGTGTTGTGCGTCATTGACCTGGACACAGTAATGCCCAGTTTCATTTTCTCCGATTTCGGTGATTTCCTCCGTTCGGCAGCCAATACCGGCAAGGAGGATGAGGCTGATTTAAATAAGGTGAAGTTCAACATGGAAATCTTCAAAGCATTTACCAAAGGTTATATTGAGTCGGCCCGAGCTTTCCTGACCCCTCTTGAAATAGAAATGCTACCATACGCTGCAACTCTGTTCCCTTATATGCAAGCTGTACGCTTTTTAGCAGATTATATAAACGGAGACACGTATTATCAAACCCGGTATAAAGACCATAATCTGGTACGTACCAAAGCGCAGTATAAACTGTATCTGGAAGCAAAATCCGCGACACCGGACATGAAGGCTTATATCAACAGTCTGCTATAAAAACAAGGAGCACAAAGGTATCTTAATGACACGAACCCTCTGTGCTCCTTTCATATTCGTCCGGCAATTATCCTAAATCTACCGTTTCGGTATATCCACCGATTTTTCACTTCTCCCTTTCAGATGTTCGGAGAAGTAGTCTACCAGTTTCCAATAGAAATATTCATTCATATCGCCGAATCCATGACGCTGTTGAGGAAGAATCAGCATATCAAAACGTTTCCCGGCACGAATCAATGCATCAACTACCCGTAAGGTATTGCCTGGATGTACATTATTATCAATATCACCATGAATCAATAACAAATTTCCTTTCAATTGCTTCGCTATTTCAGGATTAGTAGCAATCTTATAAACGAAAGTTGTATCCCCTTTCTCACTCACTACTTCTTTTACGCCGTGATGCGTTTCACTCCACCAACGGTTATAGATATTATTATCATGATTTCCGGCACAAGAAACAGCCACTTTGAAGAAATCCGGGTATTGGCACATAGCCGCCGTACTCATAAATCCACCTCCCGAATGTCCATGAATACCAACCTTATCTATATCTATAAAATGATGACGCTGCGCCAATTGCTCGATAGCATATTTATGATCGGCCAGCGGATAATCACGCATATTTCCATATCCATAATTATGATACCATTTAGAGCGGCTAGGGTGCCCGCCACGTTGTCCTACAGAAATAACAATAAATCCGGCCTGTGCCAAACGGTCGGTACGGGGACTCATACGGGTAAACGGATAATAAACACCTTCCACCTGTGGCCCAGGATAAACATAATCCACAATAGGATAAACCTTAGTTGAGTCAAAATTAAAAGGTTTATACATCACACCATACAAATCTGTCACACCATCAGCCGCCTTTACTTTAAATATTTCCGGAAATTTATAACCGGCAGCAAAAAGCTGTGAAAAATCACTCTCCTGAATATCCATTACTTTATTGCCATTAGTATCCAGCAGGATGGCGCAAGGCACTGTATTTACACGCGAATAATTATCCACCACAAAACGAGCATCATCATCCACTTCCACACGATGGAAATAATCCCCTTTAGTCAGTAGTTTCAAACCGCTGCCATCCAAATTCACACGATACAAATGTTCATAATAAGGATGTTCTTTAGCATTCATTCCATTAGCAGTAAAATAAATCACACGCGCCTTATCATCTACTTTCAAGATTTCCTCCACGTGCCAGGGACCTTTTGTGATACGATTTTTCAAATTACCCTGATCATCATATAAATAAAGGTGTGCCCAACCATCACGCTCACTCCATTGAATAATTTCTTTTCCACCATTCAAGACTCTTAAAGGACGAGTTTCCTGATAGGTATTCATCCGTTCTTTTATAACAGGTACAACGGAATCCTGTCCTATCGTATAGGAACAAACATCAATCCGATGTAAATCACGGCTGCTGCGAGTCAGGAAAAAACGGTTGTTATCACCCTGCCAAACGACGCCTGATCTTCCATATCACGCTGTTTTTGCATCATTGGTTTGTATTCCAGGCCAATGCTTTGATCTTTATAAGCTGCTACTTTAATTTCCTTACGTTTATTATCAACCAAGTCAAACAAGTACAGATGTTCTATGGGAGCTTCCTTTTCTCCCGGCATCTGGTATTTATAAGTTTCCAATGTGGGACGCGGATGGGCCATCGAATTTATTACCCATAATTCTTTCACAGCGCGATCGTCAGAAACTGTCATAGCAAAATAACGGGAATCCGGAGACCACGCTCCACCTACCGACGACGCTTGCCATTACATAAAGTATCTGTATTAAGCATACTATAGGGAATACCATAGCCAAAATCCTTCATGCCATCTGTAGTAAGCTGGATTTCCACGATCGTACTATCCTTTTCATTTTTTTTCGCTTTTTCATAATCTTCACGACTCATGCGATACAAATTCAAATCCTTGGCATAAATCACCGTTTTACCATCAGGAGAAACTGATCCCCAATAGATTTTCTTCAGGTCGTTTCTTTATCTTTCAAATGAGTCAATTTACGAGTAGGATAGTCATAAGAAAAATAAAAGATTTCCTTCTCATTCTTTTTGTCTTTCTTATCCTTACCTTCTGTCTTTGGTGTCGCATCTTTTGTTGATTTTACTTCAAAAGTAAAGGTACGCCCATCTTCTTTCGCTTTCAGATTTATAATTGGCAAATGGCGTGCCTCAAAGGGATCTTTTACAATTTCAGTAAGCTGAGAAGCTAATTCATCCCTATCAAACAAAAGCTTCTTTGTCCGGGCAACCGGATCAACCACATACCAAAAGGTTCCTTCACTTGTTTTGTACTCGAACCAGAAATTATTACCTTTCTGGAACCAATGCGGATCCACCACAGTAGAAAACAACATGGTGTTCAATTTTTCTTGTGTGTACTTCTCTGCCTGCAGGTATTCTGGCAAGCGTTCCTGTGCCTTTGCAACAGAGACAGTCGTACACAGACCGCCCATTAAAAGGGTAATGAATAGCATTTTCCTCATAGATTGAACTTTTATCGTGTTTATGAAAAAACAAACATACACAAAATTCTTCATTTAACAATCTTAAACAAGAAATTTTGTGTATGTTTGTTTCATTTATCCTTTTTCTTATCAAAAAGTATACCCTGAAATAAAGCTAACCATATGATTCCGTATCCTTAAATCATTCTGTTCCTTATTATATTTTCCCCAAGCCAAATCATACCCGATAGTAAATGAAATCCGTTTAACAGCAATCCCGACAGAAGCCGTTCCTCCCCAATCCAAACGAGGGGACGCCTCAAAACCAAATTCCTCATTTACTGCTTTTCCTTTAAATGTGCCAAACCGGTAATAATCATTCCGATATTCATACTGTCCAACACCTGTTTCTTCATCTATATTATATTTTGAGGAAGAAACATAAGCATGAGTGCGTCCACCAATTCCTACAGCTACATAAGGCCCTACTGCTAATTTAAGACGCACATCATCACAAAGTTTAAAACCCCAATGAGCCATAACAGGCAATTGCAAATAATAACGCGTGGACTCAACATCCGTTTTTTCATAATCCATGCTAAATCCTCCCCCTGTTGATATGTTTCCCCAACTCATAGGATGATACCCACCTTTCTGCATTAAGATATAAACTCCGGACTTCAAGCCAAAAGAAGGCTTTTTTCCCACCCCTTCCTTTAACTGATACAATACACCGGCCCAGCTTTAAAACCTAATGTAACTGATGTCCCTTCATTTTCCTTATTCACTACCAAGCCGGCTTCCGGCGTAACACTCCAACGAGACTGAGCACTCAACATCAGACTCGCCAAAACACCTACCATAAATAAAATTACTTTTTTCATCTTTTTCCTCTTTTTAGTTCATTATCTATGTAAAAGACTAAAAATTCAGAAAAACCCCCATTACATATTCGAAAAAATAATAAAATAACATGAGCAACTCACTCACATAACAAAAGAAATACCCGACACTTAAACATACCCTTTAAGAAATCATTAAAAAATAAACGCTGCAAGAACTAACAAATAGCAGCAAAAGTTATCGCTTATTTTTTGCATTCTCTTTATATTCAGTAGGTGTCATACCAAAACGTTGTTTAAAACATTTGCTGAAATAACGAGGATCATTAATACCTACCATATAAGCAATCTGCGTCATATTATAATCACCACTTTCTATCAATTGCGCGGCACGTTTCACACGCATCTCTTTAATAAACTCAATGGGGGCAAGTCCTGTCAGGGTTTTCAGTTTCTTGAAAAAGACAGAACGACTCACCGCAAGTTCTTGTACCAAATCATCCACTATCAAATCGCCATTATCCATATTCTTCTCCATTAATTCCGTCAGTTTTTCCATAAATTTACGGTCATGCGAAGACATCTCAGGCTGTGTTTGCTGTTCTTCCTCCGGAACAGGCTGAATATTCATCAGATTCGCACAATACAACTGTTGTAACTTGACACGTTGTGTCAAAATATTCTCCACCCTAGCCTTCAGGTAAGTGGCACTAAATGGCTTCGTTATATAATCCTCAACTCCCAGCTCCATACCCTCCAACTTACTGTCCATATCCGTTTTAGCCGTCAGTAAAACCACTGGAATATGACTGGTCGCCATATTAGCACGCAAATCTTCTGTCATAGTAATACCATCCTTTTCCGGCATCATGATGTCACTAATAATAATATCCGGAACAAACTTCAAAGCTTTATCCAAACCATCAGCCCCATTAACAGCCTCTATGACGTTGAAATTTGAGATAAAGATACTACGCAAAAAGAAACGAAGTTCCAAATTATCTTCAACCAGCAACATCGTTTTACTTTCATTCCTTTTCTCTTCATGTCCCTGAACTGGTTCTTCCACCTCTTCCGGCCTCATTTCGACAGAATCAGAGAGAATGAACTCCACATTCTCCGTATAGTGCTCTTTACCTTTCAAAAACTCAACCGTGAAACAGCTGCCCTCCCCCTCTTTACTATCCACACGGATAGTCGCTTTGTGCAGTTCCACCAATTCCTTAACCAAAGAAAGACCGATGCCTGAGCTTTGCTGATTAAACAAATTCTTGTCCAGCAGATTTTCAAAACGGACAAAAAGAGAAGCTTTCTTGCTTTCAGAAATTCCTATACCTTGATCCTGTACACCAATCGCCACATTATGCTCATTTTCATGAATGAAAAGCGTAATCATCTTACCCTGTGGAGTATACTTAAAAGCATTGGAAAGCAGATTAAAGACAATCTTTTCCAGCTTATCCGCATCTACCCACAGTTTCAAGGAAGGCATTTCACTTTCGAATACAAAATCAATATGATGCTCTTCGGCCAACGATTCAAAATTATCCATGATATGGCGTACAAAAGGAACAATATCGATCTGTTCTATACGCAACTTCATTTTATTTTTCTGTATTTTGCGGAAATCAAGAATTTGGTTCACCAAGCGAAGCATACGGTCGGTATTACGTTCTACTACATGCAATTGCTCACGTACATCATCTGGCAAAGTCTTGTTTTTCAAAACATATTCTACAGGACCTGCAATCAACGTTAGCGGAGTGCGAAGTTCGTGAGAAATATTTGTAAAAAAACGAAGTTTTATATCAGAAACCTGCTGTTCCACAGACACTTCATGTTTCAGACGATAAATAGTAAACAATATATATACTCCTGAAAACAGAATCAACAGAAAAGCAAGAATATAAATTGCCATAGCCCAAGCTGTTTCCCAAAACGAAGGCTGAATGGTGATTCTCAAACTGCGCTCGTTCTCTACCCAAACACCATCACTATTGGTCGATTTAACCTGAAAAACATAATCTCCTTTCGGAAGATTAGTATATGTAGCGGTACGCTGTCTGTCTACATAATTCCATTCTTTATCAAATCCGCGTAAACGATAAGCATAACGGATATTTTCAGGATAAATCATATCCAATGCAGCAAACGATAAGGTTACAATATTCTCCTTATGTGAAAGTACCAGATGTTCTGTATTATTGAGTGATTGCCGCAACAAACTTCCTGATACCCCTGGAACTACCTCTTGATTGGATATCTTCAAAGTACCTAAAATAATGGATGGTACATAATTACTCTTCTTAATATGCTCTGGTTCAAAATAAAGCACGCCACGACTGGTACCAAACAAAATGGTGCTGGAACTAAGATTCAACGACGTTCCCTCCTCAAAACGTATCTTACCACCAAAATCCCTTTCATTATAATTCTCAAAACGTTGTTCGGACGGAATAAATTTACTCAATCCGTTTTCCGTACTTATCCACAAGCTTCCTGTGTCATCCTCTTCTACAGACAACAGGATATCTGAAGGCAGACCATTCTTCACTGTATAGGATTTAAATACAGCTCCCCCTTCTCCGTTCATGGAAACAAGTTGGTTAAGGCCACCACCAAATGTAGCTAAATAAACTTCTCCTTGAGAAGTGGTTACAACCCGATATACGTTATTGTTGCTCAGACAATTCATATCATCGGGGATACGTGCATAAAGATGGAACACAATCGACTCCGGATCCTTAAAATCCTCTTTAAAACTAAGTGCGCCATCACTGCTCCCCACCCATATATTCCCCTTCTTATCAGAAGTGATATGGCGTACACGATAACAACGGTCATACGGAAAACCTTTCAGGTTATTTCTAGAACTAATAAACACATATTTCCCTTCAGGAGTTTTCTGAATATAATTCAACCCTCCACCAAAAGTTGCCACCCAAATACGTCCATGCTTGTCTTCATGTAACCAGTAAACACTATTATGACTCAGGCTATAAATATCATCTTCATCATATTTGAATCGAGTAAACTTAAAATGTGCCCCCTCCTTTTCTGCCAGAATAATACCATCCCCTTTAGTAGCAATCCAAATGTTTCCGCGAGAATCTTGCATGATATGATAAGGAACTCCACTTAACGGCCTACCAGATTTAGCTATAATCCCCTCTTCAGTCAGAATACCCTGAAAATCTAAATCAGAAGAATAAATTTCAATCTGACCGTCCCGTTTTCCCATCCAGATGCGATGTTCGCTATCTTCAAACAACGCACGTACCGTATTGGCATTCAAGTCATAACTGTGCCCCATGCGGGGATAAATATGGAACTGGCTTCCTAAAAAAGTAATCTTCTCCAACCCCTTAGAATGAGTACATAACCAAAGATTGCCTTGTTTATCGGATAACATAGAATGTAATTTGTTAGAAAAGTGCCAATCAGGTGAATCGGGGTCATTGTAGAAAGGTAACAGCCGATTTGCCTCCCTGTCATACCAAGAAAGCCCTCCTCCTTGCGGATGTACCCACAAATTACCGTTCAAGTCCTCACAAATATGAAAACTGGGATAGGAACGATCGGCACCACGAGGCTCCACTTGCATCTTTTCTTGCTTAAATACTTCCGTCAAAGGATTGAAATGACAAACCTTTCCCCATTCGGTCATCTCAAACCATGCTTCCTGCTTACTGTCAACATAAACAGAACGGAAAGCGTCTGCCGGGAATTCGGGACAATTGGATTTATTATAGACTTTACACTCTTTTGTATCCGAATGGTACAATATCAATCCTTCATGGGCAGTTGTTATCAACAGTCCCGTACCTTTTATTTCATTTATAGCAATCACTTTATCCTTTACCGGCAATTCCCAAAGACGAAAGATTTCATTTTGCAAAGAATAGCACCATATCCGTCCCCTGTCTGATCCAAAATAAAGTTCGTCACCATAACTGCAAAAAGAGTAGAAAGCCTGTACGGATTCATCTTTGCCTGATTGGATATTCACAAAATAAGAAACAGGCTCTTCTTTATCATTCGTAATCTTTAGCAGACCGTTATCAGTAAGTAACCACTCTTGATTATAAGCATCGCTAAAAACCTGATTAATGTGAGCGGCATTTCCTCCATGACTATGAGTAGCATATACTTGAGTGGTTACACTGTAATCCTTAGGATTTGTTTTCACACGGACAGCCCCCTCATTTTCAGAAAGTAGCCAAATGACACTGTCGGGCAATATTTTAATAGAAGAGAAACGCATGCCCTCCTCTTCACCTTCTGCAGGAATTTGTTCGAATTTCTCTGTTCTTTGGTCAAAACGATACACACGGTAATCATACGTTTGCAGCCAAATATAATTATAAGGGTCTACTTCCAATAAGTCTACCCGGTTGTTAGTCATAGTAATTTTATTCCCTTGTCTGGCTTTATAAACTTTGAAGTCATAACCATTGAACCGGTTGATTCCATCCCAAGTAGAGAACCATAACACTCCATTATGGTCTTGTACCATGCTCATGATAGAGTTCTGAGACAAACCGTTTTCCGAAGAATAATGAGTAAAGATACAATTAGGCTGACTTTTTGCATAAAAAAAGAACAGCAAAGTAAGTATAAACAGAATGTGTCTTTTCATTTCGTAGATTTTCATATATAGTATGGCAAAAATACATAAAAAACGAGAGATACCGACATACAAGTTCCTAAAAAAATAAAAGGGGCAAAGTTAAATACCCCTTTTATCATTCCACTCTTCCTTGACATTTTCCATAGGGGTAAATAAGATCCATCCCTACAGTGACAAAGTATTATTACATGAAGAAAAAACAGCTTATCTCTTTAAATTCTGCAACAATACATTTCCATTTTCCACAGGATTCCATCCGTCATCACCTGCCAAAATCTGTGCTTCATTATAATTACTGATATCGTTCAGTTGCTTTCCAAACGAAGCACGCGAAGCGGTAGCCGCCCCTTCTCCTGTATTCTGATATTCAGCATAGAATACGGTTTCCTCATTTTCTTTTTTGCCCCAGTTGTTCCACCCCACCGGAAGAATATGCTTTCCTAAATCACAATGAATAAAGACAGCCTGTGCATAAGGACGCCAAGGACGGGACAAATACACCTTCTGAGCCTCAACCACACCCGTCAATTTACAGCCAATAAAAACATAACCATATTTCTTGCCTTGATCTGTAGAAGGAGCGGTAACATAACCATCACCCAAGCTATGGATGGTGCAATCCTTAAACAATGCCGTAGACCAGCCAAAAATAAAATCCACCGTACCCTCTATATAACAATGGTCATAGAACTGACGACTGTCTTTGCCATAAGTATACAAAGTATCCTGATTTCCCAAAAAACGACAGTTTTTGAAATAAGCGCGATCTCCACTAACAAAACAGGCCACTGCCTGCCCTACTCTGCCGGCACTATTCTCGAAGGTGATATTCTCAGCATAGAAATCGGGAGCATAGATATAACAGGTTGATGAACCGGAGGTAGACATTTCTTCTCCGAAATAGTTCTTTTTAGCAGCAAAATCATCATTTGTCAGAATTGCTCCGTCCTCACCTATCAAAGAAATACTAATCTTACTTTCAGGAATAACCACTTTCTCTTTATATACCCCTTTACGGACTAGAATAGTAGTGCGTCCTGCTTTACGAAAATCGGGAACAGCATGGATCGCTTCCTGAATGGTAAAGAAATCACCACTGCCATCTTTTGCCACAACAAAATCATAATGACGTATAAAAGGCCCCAATACAGGAACCTCTTTAGCTATAGCATCCACTGTCAAACCTGCAATAGTACGCGCCCCATATACATTCAGGTGCGTATTATCCTCACGGCCTTTCGGACAAGCTGCACACACGCCTTCAGGAATCCACATGAACAATTTTTTTGAGGCCTCCGGCCCCATTCTCTGCACCAAATCATGCGTTATCTTATTCATATCCACAAAAGGCACATCCAATTCTTTTGCCACATTGCGCGGAGAATCCAAATATTTTCCATGAGTGTCAATCAGCACTTCTCCATCTTGAGAAACACCCCCCTTTGACAAATCCTTGCGCACATCATCTTCGGCCACCGCATTTTTATTATTCCGAAAATTACGGCGAACTATAGCATTGAACAAAACGGGAATTCCTCCTTTGGCACGTGTTTCTTTTACAAAACGGCGTAGATTGGCATCAAAAGTAGATCCGGGATCAGTATGACGTTTCTCATCTACCTTCTCATCATTATGCCCAAACTGAATAAAAACATAATCACCCGGCTTTACTTTATTAATTACTACCTCCCATAATCCTTCATCAATAAAACTTTTAGAACTCCGACCATTTCTAGCATGGTTTTCCACACGAATATTTTCACTGAAATATCCTCCCAGCACATGGCCCCATCCACGTTCCTGATTACCTCCCTCTAAGGATTTGTTGGCCATAGTCGAGTCACCTATCATAAAGATAGTAATTGTGTGGTCTGCCGTAAAAGCAGAAAATAACAACAAGGCAACAAATGCCATCAACATCTTAATTTTCATCGCTTTCTATTTTAAATTTTGATTAAAGAACTCAAGTATATCAGCCTGTATCTCCTTACTGCAAAAATGAGGCAAATCATAGAACTTGGTAGTCAATAGATTTTCTACCGATTGACCCTTCCATACATCCTGCATGGTAGAGAAAGCGCTTTCAACGCCCTTTACAGGAAAAAGTTTGTCCCGCAAACCATTGATGAACAACATCGGTTTGGGACAGGCGATAGATGCCACATGAGGATAATCCATCCAATTCCGTATTCCGGGAATAATCATGGAATAAGCAGACCCGCCTTTGTTCTGATTATTGGTAAGTGTCATTAAGCTATCTGTAGTATTCATCCAGCACACAGCAGCGCCTGCCTTCACCACATCTGTAGCGGCACTGACCATCCAAGCACGATGTGCTCCCATAGAAAAGCCCATAGTACCTATTCTATCTTTACTGACCATAGGCAATGTAGCCAAAAACTCAGCACTACGGATATCATCCCAAACAATCAAGGCCCCCCATGACATTCCCATCTGTAGCATATTGGCAGCCAACGCTTGCTGTGAGTCATAGCGCACTCCTTCCTTACGTCCCCGTTCCCCCCAAAACAAGGCATCCACAGCAAGCACTACATATCCATGGCTTGCCAGATAATCACCCACATACTGTTTATCATAACATCTTTCCGCCCAATCATCCGCATCGGCTGGCACAGATGCTTCCACACCGAACGGACGTACCATCTTCTCTTTCCCTATTGAGAAATGGGCCCCATGGTCGTGAAGTAATAACACTGCAGGAAATGGTCCCTTCCCCTCAGGGACCAACAGATAAGCGGGAACACGGGAATATTCCGAAACATTAAACAGAATTTTTTCCACTGTATACCCTTCCCTCCGCTCAATATCTATCACTTCTTTATCAAAAGCCGCTACAGGAGGAGCAGGCTGCATACAATCCAACAAAACTTTTCTAGCCTCTTCACGCCATTTTTCAAAATTTCGGATAGAAGAGTTCCCCCATGCCATAGGATAAGTCAGACTTTCTTTCAGCTTCTGATAAAACAGCGGCATATCATTCTGCGTTTCATAACGCATAGAGACGGTTTCCACCTTTTCTTGAGCAGAAACCGTCAGACATATCCCGAACAACAATAAACAAATTACAGCATTCTTCATAAACCTATACCTAACAAACTTTTACTTTTCAAGGTAACTAATTAATTTTATCATATTATCAATATAATCCCCTACAGAGATGCACAATTCTCCGGTAGTACACGGATAAGGTGATGTATCGTGCTCGTCCCCTACAAAAGTAGCTATATATTTCGTTTCCTCACTAGGTCCTGAAACAGTATATGGCTTATACGGGTTCGAGGTTGACTTTAAAGGAGAGAGCCAGCAACCGTCCTTAGTCAGTGATTGCACCAATTTCCGGGCAACTTCTTCCGTAGCTTTTCCACGTAAACGAGTATAATATTTAGGTAAAGGAACCAAATGATCCTGTAGCAAAGGTGAATTCTTCGCCAACTCGGATACAGGAAGTTTCTTCACTTCCTCATAACGGCGACGCAGTTCACCAGGATTCACAAAAGTTGCCGAATTATAATGAGCTATTGTATTTTCTATATTCTGATCAATATAATACGTTCCATTTTTCACATTACTTCCCTTACGATGGACATACAGTGGTTTACCTGTATCAGGATCAACAAAACGAGGAACCAAAATAGCTTCCGGATTAGTCGACTGACGCTTCCATTTCTTCACATCCGATTCCGGTAATTTCATTGATTCCAAAAAACGAATTGCAGCAGGAATCCCCGACAGGAAACGAGTATCAGCTGTAAGTTTATAGTAATCCATCATTAAATTGATAAGACGGACGGTAGTACCGGTATTCACACTGCGCGGTTCATAAGAACGGGCATGAGCCGGTTTCAAATCATCTACTGTATATTGGTCCGCCCAGCCTGCATAAGGTTCCCCTTGTTGAAGAGAAATCATCAAGTACATAGCACGCATAATAGGCTCCTTTACCCCTTGCAACCCCATTGCTTGATAGCATTGAATCAAAAACTCGGTCGCATCAGGAATCACATCATCATTCAGAGTAATAAAAGACGAATAATCTTTCTTACCTTGAAAAGGGTGATCATACATCAAAGGATAACGTTGAGGCCATCCACCCACCGGATATTGACTTTTCAAAACAAAATCAATGGTTTTCTCCAAAGCCGGACGGAAAGCAGGATCATTTTTTTCCACATACATACGAAGTAGAAATTTAGCAGCCTCCATAGTACCCGCATCATCATAAGTCGCATTTCCATAATAATGTTGAAATTCCTCCAGACGCCAGCCATTTTTACCAACGGTATCATACCAGGACTTTAACGAGTTCTCTCCTGCAAAATCAAATACATAATTCCATCCTCCACATTCAAGCTGCCCCCAAATCAAAGTGTTAGCCACTTTTTGGGCAGCTTCATAATAGTACTCATCTCCTGTAGCATATAAGCGTCAAGCAACAAATGACCGACAGAAGGAGTTCCCGGTGGCTGAATCCAAACCATTGTCCTCTTGGCTTCCATCTCTCCCCATGAACGGGACATATCCGGCAAATAATTCCATACAAAACCACCATTATAACTCACTTTATCCATCATAAACTGAGTGGCGGTTTTCATTGTATTTATCACTTGGTCATCTAACTTTTTATTAGTTTGAGCCATACCTGCGCAAGCAAAATTTGCCATACACAAGCAAAGGGCAATTCTTCCCCATCTCTTCTTTAATGTGCTTTTCATTGTTGTTGTAGTGTTTTGATTCAAGTTTGAATATCATTATGAAGCAAAATAAGCCATTTTTTAGGGTATGGGATTGTAATATTTGGTCTTTTCCTCGTATATTTTAATCACGGTGAACCACTCTCCTTATATATTATATATATTTGAAGAAAAGTTTTAGTTATTCATTTTATATTAAATGCAAGATCATGAATCGTAAAGTAAGAACCGCATTGTATGCTTGTGCCCTGATGGCACCACTAATATTGCAGAGCTGCAATGCACAAAGTGAAAAAAAAGAGAGCGACAAAGAGTGTACTGAAGAAACAAACAAAAACACTGAAAAAAAGGTTATGAAAACAGGTAGTGAAAACTTCATTTTTGCAGAAGGCAAAGAATGGGAACCTGCAGGCGAAGGTGTAGTGCGCCAAATCATGGGTTACAATGATGACATCATGGTTGTTAAAGTAAAATTTGAAAAGGGAGCTGTAGGAGCTGTTCACCATCATATCCATTCACAAGTGACTTATGTAGAAAGTGGAAAATTTGAGTTCACCATCAATGGTGTGAAAAAAATTGTATCGGCCGGTGACTGTCTGTATAAGGAACCAGATGCAGTGCATGGTTGTGTATGCCTGGAGCCGGGTATGCTGATAGATTGTTTCAGCCCGATGCGTGCTGATTTCCTGGAAAAGAAATAGACAAGCCATATATTCCATCCACTGCAGGAGCAGATTGTTGTGCCTTCAGGACATTTAATATGCTCCTACAGTGGAGATGAATTCTGTTTTTTAATCTGCAAAACGGATGGGACGATTGCTTAACCTTATCAAATCCGGTAAATCATAATATTTCAAAGCACCATACAACACATTAGAATACATATCCCACTGCATAGGCTTCTCAATGTATTCCTTCCAAGTCTTCACACTATGTGTTATCTCCACACTGTTGATTCTTTCATCCAAATAAGCAGCATGAATTACAGCTGGACCATAAATACCATTGGCAAATACTTTGACGGGATGTCCTTTCAAAAGTTCATGTTCTGAACAAAAATCAAGCAAAGTCAGGATATCGACTACCCGTTGTCCCATAATAGGACGCCCTATATGCATACTGATCATTGCATTACGATATTCACGGTTCCAATATTTAGCATCCGTATAAAATGCAGGATCTGTTGTTTCCCCCAATCCGCGCAAGTCTGCCAACAACAAAATTTTTCCTTCCGTCAAGGCAGCAGCAAAATTCGCATATTCACTCAAATAAGTTCCTTTCCCCTCTTCCTGCAACCTTAACTCAATAGGAGAATCAGCATTCGCTCTGGACGGCATGATAAGAATACAAGGAACAGGCATCTCCCCTTCCCTTATGAGCTGAAACTTATATTGTTCATATTCACGCATTGAATCATGTCCGGTTGCCTCAATTCTTATTTTATGGTCAGGAAGACCTTTAAGACCTAACAAATCCAGCATCTTTGTTTGAACAGTTTTCTTTCCTTTCGAAAGAAACGTCTCACGCTTGGAAGCCCACTCATCCAGCTGATTCACATTTTCCTGCATAATACTGAGTGCTCCAGGCATAGATACATTCACCTGTCCTTTAGTCGTACAAAGCATATCTGACAACTGAAAACGGTCTTGTGCCGCTTTCTTCACCGGAGATTGATTATCTTTCAACCAACGCTTGAACCAACTGGCCAACTTTTGCCTTTTTTCAGCTCCAAGTCCATGACCGGTTTCTACTGTCAGCATATCCACCTTTTCGGGAACTCCCAATACTTTATAGCACTGTTGTAATTCAGCAAATCCTTGTTGCGCACCCCATAAATCGACAAAATCATATTTACCGCTTAAAATCAATAAAGGCCGTGGAGCCATCATTAAAGCAAAATCAGGTACCTCCAGTTGTTCACGCCCTTCGTATGGTATATGTTGGCAACCATCGGAAGGACCTTGCAACTCCATAGTACGTTCTCGGGTAGAAAAGAAACTACAAATAGCCGCTACCTTTACACGGGGATCCAAACCTATATAATAAGCGGTCTGAGTGCCACCGCCAGAAGATCCATATACTCCGATATGCTCCGGATCAATATCCTTACGGGTCAGTAAATAGTCCAAAGCCCGATGATTATCCCAATATTCCTGTGCTGCCAAACTAGTACCAAGCAAGTTAAAGCCCGCATTCAGTAAGGTATGTTCCGTGGTAGCCCCCCGTGTCAGCGGCTTTCCTTCCCTATCAATAATTTGCAACCGTTCTCCCTGGCCTATGGGATCTACCACCAGCACAGCAATACCATTGGATGCCATCAACATAGCGGCATGAGACGAAGGACCTTTGCCATTCAATCCATGTCCGCAAAGTTCCAATGTCGCCGGAACAGGAACAGTCGTGTTCTCTGGCATATAAAGATGTGCTGTGACATAGCGGCCGGGCTTGCTTTCAAAAATTATTTTCTCTATATGATAACCCGTACCTTGTACCTTCCCTACCACCTGAGCATTTAAACTCCCTTTTTCAGGAAAAGTACCTACTATTTGTTTATATCGTTCACGGCAACCCTCCAGATACTTCTGCATCCCGGCAGGAGAAGCAAACGCTTGTTGAATGGCAAACTGCCGGTCGGCAAACTGCCGATGCACATCACGCATCAGATAAGAATTATAAGCGGTACTTTGACTCCAAGGTAATGCCTTAAACTCACCTTGAGCAGATACCACCAAAGTCCCCACCCATATTCCCAAACTTACACACAAAGTGCGAAAACCGATGATTTTTCTCATAGAATCAATCCTTTAAGTTATTGTACCACAATTTCAATTTTCTGATGGTTATCTCCGGCTGTCTTCACATACAGACGTTTATGCTCCGTATCATAAAACCAGCCTGTATTCCGGTCTGCATCTGCAACTGATGAAAGAACGGGCAACGATTTACCATTTTCTATCACAGATTGCGGAGCGTTCTGCAAATAAGCCTTCACCAGATAAGTGTGTCTGACAGGTTTGTACTTCCCTACCGGTTTATCTGCAGTAAACGTCCAGCTATCATCAGCGAGCCTGCTGGTAAAGCGGGTCAATGAACCAATCCCTTTTTGATAATCCATTGATATACCATCATCTTCATACATCTCATAAGAAGAAATACCTGACGGATAGACATCCAATGTTATCACATCTACAGGATGCTGATCTACCCACTGCATAGCAGGTTGCATGGGAATAATAGCTCCGGCTTTTATATAGACAGGCAACACATCCAACGGAGTAAGAAAAGACTTATATTGGCGGCCCTCGTAACGCTCACCGGTTTCATAATCAAACCATTCTCCACCGGGGAAATAGACATGTTGGCTCAGTGCACCTTTGGTAGTGACAGGACAAACCATCATCCATGGCCCGAACATATATTGACGCGCCAGCTGATAGGTATTCTCATCCTGAGGATAATCCATCACTAAAGGGGTCATCATGGGACGTGCCGTTTTATAAAGCTGATAAGCATTACTATAAATATAAGGAATCAATGTATAACGCAAACTATCGTACTTGATAAAATTGGCCAAAGCCTCCGGACCATAAGTCCAAGGTTCATGATAACGGGGGTGATCCATACCGAACACCATGGCGATAGGTGAAAACATACCGAACTGTACCCAACGAGTATATAATTCCGTATCGTAAGGAGAATACTGTTCAAATCCTCCCATGCAATGAGTCCAGTTACCCACGCCACTCATACCGATATTAAGTCCCGCACGTATCACCGGTTCAAACCACTGCCATTCACTCCCCCAGTCTCCGGCCCAAATATAAGGATAACGCTGAATTCCCGCATAACCCTCACGGGTATGTGTCACCCCCCTCATATTATTATATTCCTGAAATTTACGATAGGGCGCTTCCGCATAAGCTAAAGGAAAAATATTATGAAGTCCTTTTAGCTCCATCGTCCCTCCGACATCCGTTTTCACAAACTTAGCCCCGATGGAAGCCACTTTCATTACTCCGTTCTCCCACCACCAATCCACCGCTTTCGGGTCAAAGAAATTCACCACCCCTTCTATCTTGGCTCCTGGATACAGCACATTTCCCTGTTCACGCGCCTTATCCAATAGATGATATTCAGGGCCATTATCTAATATGGAACGGATATGAAGCCCCACCATTTTTACATTTTGCGCATAGCAACTATCAAACATGGCTTTCGGATCTTTGAACGTATTGCGCCATTCAAAACAACAACCACCATTTCCGTAAGTGGTATTAAACAATCTCCAAGTAGAATCCAGCCAAAGCAAATCAAAAGGCACTCCTTCCTCACGCAAACGTTTACATAAAGCAGGCGGGTATTTATCGGAAGTCATCTCTTCATTCTTCCAAGTTCCACCGGAATAAGTACCAACATGCAACCCCATTGCAAAACGAGGAAGCATAGGGGATTTTCCAGTCAATTCCGTATATCGGTCAATCATGGTATAAAAATCGGGACCATACATAAAATAATAGTCCAAATCACCGCCAAAAGCTTTAAACGAATAATAATCACTACTATCCCACCCCATATTCCATTCGGTAGCAAACGGAGTATGAAAGAACAAACCATATCCTTTGGTACTCATCATAAAAGGTACGGGACAATAATTGGCACGTAAAATATCTTTTCCTCCTACAGCCGGTTTTATCCCTCTTCCCAACTCTACATTCAGATAAATCTTACGCCCTCGCTGATCCATGAAATCCATACGTTCCCCAAAACCAAAGAAATGCTCATCCGGCTGTAGAACAGCTTTCATCTTGACAGAATCCTTATAAAAACGTTGTTCCTCAAGTTCTGTATAAAGCATCTTACCGTTTTTATCAGAAACAGACAGACAGAATGGATTCTTGGTAGCCTCTATAATCAGTTTTCTGGTCGTAATCAACCATGCAGTACCTCTATCTTCCACCGTATAGTTGACAGAAGAAAAATCATATTTCCGAACCATCCACTGTTCATTCTCAGCGAACACAGTACCTTGAGAATGACGTACACGGAACATATCATCTGTACAAAATTCCAATTTCACATTTCCCTGAGGCAAAAAAAACAACAAATCATTTCCTGTCTTCTTAAAAGAAGCACTAGCCGCCCATACCCCTATACAATACAGGCATAAACAAAAGCATAGGATTGTTTTTTTCATGGTATCTGTTATTTTATTTAAAATCAATCATATTGAAAATCAGCTTTTTGGCTACAAGTCCGGCAGCCGAATCATTAATGATGTTCCCATAGATATCCAATGTAGAGAACAAAACACTACCCTTACCCATAGGGACAATCCCCATAGCAGTTCCGATAGCCATAGGATAAGTATGATAGGCTCCGACCAGCAATTCTTCACCTTCCATCACTAATCCTATACGCTCCACCCCTGTATGTATCAATGCCTGATAAGGCCAGTTGAGAGCATTTCCGACAGGAAGTTCCTTGAAAATATCATGCGGCTTATTAAACATCACCCCGCCCAGCCAGTTGGTTCCAACAAAAAATTTGTCCTTAAACACCGCTTTACTATTAACCGCTATAAATTCCGACCATTCATCAGCACTCTGAATAATAAAGATTTTGGTTCCATCATTTACTGCACGTTCCATTAAACGCTGTGCATCCGGCATCTTATCATTAGGAACGGCCCAATCCAGACGACAACGCGCGTTACTACGAGGATGCCTGAAACGGATCTCTATATCGGCAGACTTGCCTCCTTCCAAATAGACTTTTCCATCGCCCAAATGCTTTTTCTTTCTGGTTATTTCATATATTTTCTTACCATTGACAAAGACTTCAATCATACTACGGTCATTACTTTGAGGAATAATTGTATATTCACCACTGACAGAGGGAAGTACTTTACCACTCCATTTAATACCATAACCATCAAGCATATACACAAAAGGACTTGGTGTAGCTCCCTCAATAGCACTCAGATTAACCACCTTGGCCACTTCATGATAAACTTCCTTCTGAAATTCCATATCCTCATAATAGACCACATCTAATCCCGGTTTGCCATCGGCAGAGCGTAACGCTTCCATCGGCACCATTGTCAACTGATCTTTCCTAGGAGGACGGGCCACCATAATCCAATCCAACTTTCCTAAATTATCCTCATAAGCTGCAACCGCTTCTTTCGTTTTACCCTTCAAGAAATTCTGTAAAGCACTCCCATCTTCCCAAACGGCCCCTTTACCATCCAACATATTGGATGCCAGATTTACAGACAATATATCATCATACCCAGTTGTAACAACAGAATTTTCCTTACATAGTTTTGCTTCAATTCTACAAAGTCCTCCAGCTGTAGGAACAGGTATTTTTACATCTTTCACCAACAACTGACCATAAACCTCACCTCCGGCAGCTTCCGTTTCATAAGTCCCTACCTCCATCACTTTTCCTTGAGAGTCTGTCACCGAGATTTTCAATTGATGGTTTCCCCGGACATTCTTCTCATTAATCAGATAAAAATCAACGGTCACCTCTCCCCCTGCGGCTGCAACCTGTTGCCTGGTCTTTACCGCTACATACAAAGGCTGATTATAACGAGCTATGATAGCCGGATCTGATTTGGGATAACGAAAACAATCGACAATTCCCGAATAATTCTCCGTCAATTCCGATTCCCATCCATTAACAACGTATGCATCCGTCAAATTATTCATTCTGGCCGATTCTATTTTACGTCCTTGGTGCTCATAGGATACAGTCCCCATAGCCACACACAAATCATCTACCGTAGGATAAACTGTCCTTAACTGTTTAGCATCTAGGAATTCATTAAATTCATCATACCAACGTAAAAACTCTCTACCATCCCATCCTTTATAGCTATATTTTTCCAAATCTTCTTTATTCTTTTCCAAACGAGGAGGTGATGATAAAGCCCCTTCCTCACCAAAGAATACAATTTCACGCTTATTCTTTGTATCATTATAATAATCTTCAGGGCCTTTGTACAAACCTTCATTCCAAACAGCAGGTCCTCCGGCACGATGATAATCATACCAGCCACTCCAATACACTTTTTCATCGTAAGGACGAATATGAATTTTAGCCTGATCTTCTATATCATCCCCCTTTGCCCAAGCCGAGGTACGAAGAATCAGCCGGGAAGGATCCAGTACACGCATATCCTTCATCGCTTGAATCTCCAATTCTAACTTTTCAGGAGTAGCATTTCCCGATTCATTCATCATATTGTAGATAACCAGACAGGGATGACTGCGATCCCTCTTTACCATACGGATGACCTTTTCATGCAAAACAGCATTCATAAACGGCTGTTTCACATCCAGACGGAAGCCACCAGGCTCTTCAAAATAGAGCAGTCCCAACTCATCAGCATAATTCATTACGTCAGTATTACCGATAAAACGATGGAAATTCAACATATTCAACCCTAACTCCTTAGCTATGCGAATTTGCCTTTCAGCCAATTCTTCCGATGGGAAAATACCATTGACCGGCCAAAAACTCCAACTGATGGCCGAGCGAAGCATGATACGTTTTCCATTTAAACGAAAAACAGCATCCTCACCTATACCGGAAGCCTCGAACCAACGAAATCCAAAACGGCGGGAATCTTTATCTACCCAGTTCTTTCCTTCGGATAACTCCACCTCACATACATACAGATTAGGATCATCCACACTCCATAATTTCGCATCCGGAGCTGATACAGGAATCTTCAGTTCATTCATGCCTTTATTTAATGAAACACCCTTTATCTCTTTAGAATAAACTATTTTTTCTTTATTTTGCCACTCGTACACCGTTATACGAAGATCCTGCTTCGTAGTCTTTCCTTTTTCATTCTGTAATGTCAGAATAGCGTTGGCGGTGGTTATCTGAGGAGTGTTCTGCATATAAATATCCGCCACATAAACAGCATTACAGACCTTCATACCAACTTTTCCTGTTATTCCTCCAAAGCCATGACCGGGAGGCAACATTTTATCTCCCCACGGAATAGTTCTGGAGTCGCGCCAATCATGGTTACCACCCGCATCCGTTATACGTACAGCCAATTGTACTTGTTCTCCCGATTTTATATAAGGAGTAATATCCGTTTCGAAAGGAACATTGTCCACAATCTGATAATCCACTAATCTCTGATTAATAAAAATCTCCGCCCGTGAACGTATAGAGCCAAAATTCAAAAAGACTTTTTGTCCTTTCTTCAACACCGGAATATCCATTGTACGACTCCACCATGTAACTCCTGTAATATCTCCTTCGGGTCCGGACTGAGTTTGAAGATATTCTTCAGCTGTTCCGGGAACCTGTACCGGAACAGCCTGGGCAGAAGTCAATATATCCCATCCCGCTGTAGGAACAATTACAGGACTTTTCCGTGCCTCTTCCAATGTCAAATAAATATCCTCTATCTGCCAAGTCGCTTTTTTATCCTGCCATAAATGCCATCCTTTTCCTGACAAATCAAAAAATGGTCTCTCCTGTGCTCTCACCCCATAAAATGGACATAACAACAAAAATGCTATGGCAATAATACTCTTCTTCATAATGATCTATTACTTTCTTTTATTAAATTCAATAATAACTGTTGGCCCACTACATTAGCCCTATTCTCGCTTTTGGTATTAAAAGTATTCATCGACTCGTTCATGCCATCAAGATCAACAGGAACTGTATAAGCTTTGACATCCTTTATACATGCAGGAATATCCAATGTAGTAATAATTATTTTTCCACGACCTGCCGGAATAACAGACAAGGCAGAATAAACTTCTTTTTTATGATCGGAAACACAAGCAACCAATGTTTCCCCATTAAAGCAACGCAACCCTACACGATGACGGTTGTAAGTAGCAAAGCATTGATATTCCCAATTAAAGACACAATTGACAGGCAATCCATCAAAAATAGGATGTTCTCTATTGAAAAAGTTCCCACCATACCAAGCCGTACCTAGTTTCTTTGAACCACGATAATCCAAAACTTCTTTATCCGCTAAGAACTCAGCCCACCTTTCCGCATTATCCACAATAATCAATGTATGTCCCTTGTAAACCCATTCCATAATATCACTCATACCACTTCCCCATTGAGTAGGTTCAAAGGCGCCAACCAACAAATAATCTCCCGAAGGTGTCCCTTCTTTATATTCCGGAATATCAAAACCAACTGTTTTCATAAAATTGCTCAGAACGCCCGTAGTATCAGCAATAGAACCATTAGCTGTAATTCCTTTCGTATTCAAACTTACAGCAAACAAAGAATCGTCTCCAGTTGCAAAAGTTTTTTTGCCTTTGACCAACTTTGCTTCAATACAAACATAGCCTGTTGCCCGAGGAACAAAATTCCAGCCGATCTGTAAACATTGACCATATACATTCCCCCCTTTAACATGTACACTAGATACATGGGTAGCCAATACAGTACCTTCCGCATCTTTCGCTATCAATTGAAGAGAATAATTCCCCTTCAAATTCTTTTCATTTACAATATAAGTATCTACTATAGTCGTATCTCCAACATTCAGCACTTTCCGATTCATTTTTACAGCTAAAAATAACGGTTGGTTATAACGAGCCATTACTTCCACATCTCCTTTAGGATAACGATAATTATCAACAATGCCGGAGTGATTTTCCAGTTTCATACTTTCCCAACCATTTACAGCATAAGCATCCACCGTATTACTGATACGAATATTCTCAATTACCCTACCTTGATAATAGAAAGCCACATTCCCCATGGCACGGGTCAAATCATCCACTGTAGGAAATGCTTTGGCAAATCCATTGTGTTTAAGAAACGAATCATATGCATCATACCATTTCATATAATCCATCGCTTCCCATCCAGAAGTAGTGCCAGATTGCAGGATGGCATCCCGAATGAGCTGAAGACGCGCGGAGTACCAATAGCCCCGTCTTCCCCCCAATAAATAATCTCATCCTTATGATCTGAAAAACGGTGATAGTTATCTTTACCCCAATATAAATTATCATGATAGCAACCCGGACCACCTGCATGATGCCTGTCATACCATCCATAATCATAAAAAGTAGTATCGTTTGGCATCAAGTGCAATTTAAAACGGGCATTCGCCTCATTTTCCGGGTTCTCTCCATTACTGGAATTATAAGTTAAGATACGGGTAGGATCCAACGAATGTGCCATACGCATCTGCGCATAATCCTGTACCTGTGGCCAAGCTCCCCGTTCATTATGCAAATTATAAATAACAAGAGACGGATGGTTACGGTCACGTTTAATCATTCGCACCAATTTTTCATTCCGGTAAGCAAAATAAAACTTGCTTTGCTTGTTATTATCATTAAAGTGACTGATAGGATACTGATTGCCTCCCGGTTCTTCAAAGTATAATAATCCCAATTCATCAGCATAATCCAAGACATTGCTATGCCCGATAGTACGGTGAAAATTCAACATGTTAAGTCCTAGCTTTTTAGCACTCTCCACTTGTCTCCTAGCCAACTCATCAGATGGAGTGATCCCATTATCCGGCCAGAAACTCCATGAAATAGCTGTACGTAAAACAATTCTTTTTCCATTCAAGAAAAATTGCTTATCTCCATGAATATCCTTCACTTCAAACCATCTGAATCCAAAACGCTGCGTATAATTATCCGTACCTACTGAAACAGACAAATCATAAAGATGAGGAGAATCCGTACTCCACAATTTTGCCGCTGGCAAATGAATATGAAAAGTTTGTTTATTCTCTCCGACAACAAGATTTTCAACAGAGTATTCTTTTCGGTAAAGTACTTTCTCACCTTTATGTTCTTTTACTGTTAAAAGCATTTTCTGAGCCTTCATCGGGTTCTTTGTTTCATTACAAGCCGTCACTTCAACTTCAATAGAATGAGGGTCCGGTTGGTTTTTAATAAAAACATCTCCAATATATAACTTATCCGTAGCAACCAACTCCACTTTTCCAGTTATACCGCCAAAACCATGAGAAGGATTAGTTCTATACTCTCCCCATGTATAGACTTGGGAATCTTTCCAATTAAAATTACCATTTGGATCAGTAATGCGGAAAGCAATCACATTTTCCTGACCAGGTAGAATAAAAGGTGTCACATCTACAGCAAACGGCGTACTATTCACCAAATCATATCCCACCAATTTTTTATTAACAAAAATCTCAGCTCTAAAACGGACAGAAGCAACATTCATCACTATCCGTTTATTTCTCCAATCAGCAGGTACATTTATTTTTGTATCAAACCATGAAACCCCTACATAATTTCCGGTAACTCCAAATGTTTCTCCATTCCATCCCCATAGGTGTTGCTCTACGGTAGCAGGAAGTGTCACCCCTATCTTATCGGGTGTATCAAGCAAATTCCAGCCTCCGGTAGGTATATGGACAGGGAGGTCATGAATATTGACAGGAGGAACGTAAAGAGAATCATTTTGCCATACAGCCGAACGATCAAGAGTGATATTCCATAGAGTTTCTGATAAATTGAGACATGCCCTCTGTGCTCTCATAGATGTTACAAGCAATAGTACACAACCCGTTAAAACGAATATTTTTTTTATAGCTGATTTCATTTTACCTCTATTTTTCTTTATGGTATATTGTAAAAGGAGTATGTTAAGAAGAAATACTTCAATATACTCCTTTTACAAAATTACTTTATTTTGTATATCCGGGATTTTGAGTGAATTCATCTTTATTAGTCACCGCATCCAATTGATTTTGGGGTATCGGACGTAGCATATGATATTCTTGAATATTATCTTTTGCATCCATATTATGCAACTTAACGTATTCAACTAACTTTTTAGTTCGTTTTAAATCAAACCAACGTATTTGTTCTCCACACAATTCCCTAGCCCTCTCATCTAAAATAAAATCGATAGTCAGTTCCGATTCAGTAATTCTCATGTCATTTTCTTTACTTGGTATTGCACGTTTCATCAAAAATTCATTCATCAAATCCACTGCTTCCTGTTTATTCGTTTGCAGCATCGCTTCGGCTGCAATAAAATACATTTCCGGCAAACGAATGACAAATGCATCCCGTTACACCAATCCTGATTATAAACCGCCGTAGGATCGGCAAACTTATGCATTTCTACAAATTGCGACCTTAAGATAGCTTTACCTTCCGAAGTGTACACGTCATTAACATCCAGCAAACGATACCGCTTTGACGCCCATACTTTTTGTGAATCAGTAGCAGCCGTTTTCATGATATATATGGCCGTATCTCCTGTAGCCATTAAAGGATAAACTTTTAAATCACTCTCAGATAACGGATTCTTGTTTGCGTACCAGGCATCTTTAAACGTCACTTTATAACGCTGATCTATATTCTCATTATATAATTGCAGCAAATACCTGGACGGCATATATCTTTGGAAAGGACGAGCATTCAAGACATCGCGTTCCATTCCGGCTTCCTTATCATATTTCATTACAAAATCAACAATCCCTTTATTACCCGAATTAGTAGCAGTAGCATCAAAAGCATTATTTTCTAATTCTGAGTTGGTGTAATTTATAGAAAAAATTGCTTCTTTGTTTGTACCTCCATCACAATTGGCAATATCCCACATATCACTATAATCAGTATAGAAAGAATAGCGTTGACTATTGATAATATCCTTTGCCAACATAGCGGCCTCAGCATAAAGCGAAGCCTCGCCCGTTGCACAAGCTCTGGTCAAACAAGCTCTTGCTTTAAAAGCTTTAGCTACATCCTGAGTTATTCTACCATCTGTTGATTTGCCTGGTGCCAGTTGATTGACAGCCACATCTAAATCATCAAAAATAACTTTATAAAAATCTTCTACAGACGAACGGTGTGCTTCAGTAACAGCACCCGTTATAGGTTCTGTGTTCAATACCACGTCCCCCAAGTTTCTGTTATCAACCACAAATAGAAGGCTCTCCAAAACTTAGCCTGGCCTTCAAATGACTTATTTTCAGCTTCGGTCAATACTTCACTTGGCAACAAAGAAATAGTCTGATTACAAGCACTTAATGACAAATAAAGATTTTTCCAAACATTTCCGATAGTTGATTGGGAGCCATTTAAGTCAATAGTATAATCAGCCAATTGATTTGCTTTATTATCTCCCCCACGCAAAAACAAATCAGTACCAGATTCTGTCATACCAAAACCATCTTCCTGACCATAAAATGTCCTTGCACCCGAATAACAGGAATTCAACGCACTCTCTATTCCAACTTTCGTTTTCATAAATGGATCCGTTGTCAATCCACTTTTATTAGTTTCTTCTAGAAAGTCTTCACAAGAGACATGACATAAACAAAGAAATAATATGCTTATATAATAATAAAATTTTGTTTTCATAATGATCATAATTAAAGATTACAAACTAAGATTGATGCCAAACAACACTTGCTTCGCCAATGGAAAGTCCATACTTCCATTGCTTTCCGGATCATAATTCGGGAAATCCGTGAAGGTAATGAAGTTATTCAAAGAACAATAAATACGCAACTTCTGCACCATCATTTTGGATGTCCATTCTTTAGGCAGTGTGTATCCCAATGTAATATCTCGTATTTTCACAAAAGAAGCTTTACGGAATGCCAATGAAGACTGTAACAAATAGCTGTTCGTTGAATAACCACTATTGGGACGAGGATACTCATTGCTAGGATTCTCAGGTGTCCAATAATTTACAGGTGCGCTATTTTCCAACGCACTTGGCTTGTATAACTGAGTATAGGCATCTTTTACATATTGTCCGATACGACCATAAATAAAGAACATTAAATCAAAATTCTTATAGGTGATATTATTAGTTATACCAAACGTATACTTAGGAACTCTTGAAAAAATAACCCGGTCATCCGTAGAGAAAACGCCTTCACCTTCAGAACCTTTAGGTGACATATCTGCCACTTTAATATCCCCTGGCTTAAATCCTCCAAAAGCTTTGGCCTGAGCTTCCTCACCTAATTGCCAGATACCAATCTTTTTATAATCATAAAAAACTTGAGTAGGAGAGCCAACAAACCAAAGATTACCTTCATCACGCGTTACACCACTATTTAAAGCTTTAATTTTTTCACGATTCAAACTATATGTCCAATCCGTATTCCAACTAAAATTTTTATTTTGAAACCAAATTGTATTCAATGTCACTTCAATACCTTTATTTTCTGTTTTACCTATATTCTGCATAACAGATGCATATCCAGTAGAACTAGGCAATAAACTTGGAAGTAACAAATCCGAGGTTTGTGAAATATAAGTATCAATTGTACCAGATATGCGATTTCTTAAAATTGAGAAATCCAGTCCAAGATTCCATGTCGATGTTTTTTCCCAAGTCAAATCTTTATTTGCAATCTCGCTAGGATAATATCCATAAACACTACTACCAAATGTATATACTGATTTTTTAAGTCCTCCTAAAGTAGCATAAGCATCAATTGCACTGTTACCAGCAACTCCCCAACTTAAACGTAATTTCAAATTACTAAAAATATCTTGATCAGCCATAAAGCCTTCTTCTGAAATACGCCACGCAGCGGATGCTGACGGGAAATACCCCCACTTGTGCCCCTTCGCCAAAACGGAAGATCCATCAGCACGCAAAGAAGCTTGGAATAAATAACGTTCATTAAACTTATAATTCAATCGTCCAAAGAAAGAAACCATTTGCGTCTCAATCAATTGACTGGCATTTTCTTTTGAATCAGCATTTGCTCCCAGATCGTGGAATGAAGTCAGAGCAGAAGCTTGGTTAGCTCCACTAGCCAAAACCTTTTCATATCCATAAGCAGTGGTACTACTACCAATCATTGCAGTTAGTCCATGTTTCCCAAATGTTTTGGAGTAATTCAGTATATTCTCCCAAGTATAACGCCAATCGTTATCCGCCTGAACAGAAGAGGTAGATTTTACACCAAGATTAGCTACTGTATTTTTATCTTTATAAATACCTTCCCGACTATCTGTAACATCAATGCCAATAGTGGATTTAAAGAAAAAATCTTTCAGAATATTCACATTCAAATACCCCGAAGCAAACATACGTTTCGTACGAATATTATCCTCGTAAGCACCCGGCTGCTCATCACATAAAGGACTGAATGCAGAACTATTTCCAGGAGCAGGGTTTAATATAAAATTACCATTATCATCATAAGCTCTGCCTATACATGGTATTTTGTTAGCCAAATTCAATGGATTCTGTCTCTTATCCTGATCTTTAAAAGTATATGAAACATTCACACCCACATTGAAAATTTTATTTATCTTATGATCAAGACTAATACGACCATTATAACGTTTCAATACATCATTTTTCAACAATCCTTTATCATCTTGAAAACCAAATGATAATGAATAAGATGTTTTCTCCGTACCACCAGACATACTGATTTCATAATTTTGGGTAATACCGGTACCCAACAATAAATCCTGCCAATCAACCCAATAACCTTTTTCCAAATACTCCAATTCTTCTGCATTGAAAATCAAAGCATCATCCATATATTGATCCGGCGCTGCTGAATTAGTAGTTCTATAGGCCTCTCTCTTTAATTGAGCATATTCTTCTCCATTCATCATACGAGGGTATTTAGCCTTATTTTTAATAGAAACATAAGCATTAAAATCGATTTTCGTCTTTTGTCCCTTGGCTCCGGATTTTGTTGTAATAATAATTACACCATTAGCTCCTTTCGTTCCATAAATAGCTGTAGATGAGATATCTTTCAAGACTTCAATAGACTCAATATCAGTAGGATTAATATCAACAAATGATCCGTAATCTATACCATCGACCAATACTAACGGATTATTGTCAGCTTTAAGAGAACGATTACCACGCATGGTTAATGAAATAGAGGCTCCGGGCTGCCCGCTAGATTGTGTTATATCCAATCCCGCTACTTTACCTTGCAAAGATTTCAACGCATTGGTAGTAGGAGTAGATGTAATATCCGCTGGTTTTATAGAAGATATAGAACCAGTCAAATCACTCTTCTTTTGAACACCATATCCAACCACTACCACTTCATCCAAAGATTGAGTATCATCTTTCATCACAATGTTTATGACAGACTGTTTCCCGACTTTTATCTCCTGAGTAAGATAGCCAATATAGGTCACCATTAATACATCATTCTCGTTTACATCAGCAAGAGAATAATTACCTTCAAAATCAGTAATGGCACCATTAGTCGTTCCTTTTACCAATACATTTACTCCAATCATAGGCTCACCTGCATTATCTACTATTTTTCCTTTTATCATAGTAGTCTGTCGTGTTTCATCCAAACCGATACTTTTATGAGTAGTTGAAATTAAAATATGATCTCCATCAACTTGATACGTCATATTGGTACCTTGAAAGATTTTATTCAGAATAGCATTTATATTTCCATTCTCTATCTTTATACTTACTTTGTGTTTAGTATTCACCTTATCATTTAACACAAAAAGATAAGATGACTGGCTCTCAATCAAGTGTATCACTTGTTCCAAACTTTCATTCTTACATGAAATAGTGATACCTTCGCTCCGATCTGATGCTTGTACGTACACTGAACTAAATGACACACATAATAGCAACAAGACTGTTTTCAGTAATCTCACAATAGACCACCGACTTATTGGCCTATCACATACGTTTAAATAAGTTGTTTCCATGTTATTAGATTTTAGTTTTAAAAAAAATATAGTTGTGTTTTATGTATTTGAATCTCTATTTGATATAAATAATTTGTTTGTCCTCATCCTGCTCTATAGTAAAAGGAGCATCTTTCTGCAATAACCTTAACGCATTAATAACCCCTCTACTTTGTCTAAATTTTCCTGTATATTTATAATGTTCCACCTCTTTATTTTGAACAACAATGCTATCTCCAAAATATTTAGTAAAAGTTTTCATGATGTCCTTAAATTTTGCGCTTTTTATACAAATTAATCCCTCACGCCATCGGTACTGGTCATAATCGTGGATGGTTTCCAAATGAATTTTTCCATTTTTATGATAACATACCATTTGATCAGGTTTCAAATAAATATTGTTACCTTTTACTCTGACACGAACTTTGCCTTCAAACAAAGAAGTCTTAAATACATCAGCGTTAGAATAAGCTTCCAAATTAAAATGAGTACCGAGTACTTTGATTTCTCCTTTTGAAGTATGTACATAAAATGGCTTATTTTTATTGGCCGATACTTCAAAATAAGCTTCTCCATCCAACTTTACTTTACGATTATTTGTTGCAAAAACAGAAGGATAACTAAATTTCGTATTAGAATTAAGGCACACAAACGTACTATCGGGTAAAATTATGTTTATTCTTTGACCGGCAGGAACAAGTATGGTTTGTAATACCTCTGATTTTTTCACCAATTCCTGATACTTATAAATAGTAACAGACACAACAACCAAAAGAACAACCGCAGCTATCTTTACGGTATAATTAATTAGCTTATATAACAACGGGGCATTTTCTTTTTGAGACAGTTCCTTTTTATCTACCAACAAAATACCTGCATCAAATATTTTCTTTTCACGACATAATGTCTCATAATTATCCGGTGAACTTTCAGCCCATCGTTTAATAGCTTCTTTCTGCTTGTCAGATGCTTTGCCTGCAAAAAAATGATACAACGATAATAAATTCATTTTCTTTCCATTATTTACTCTATAAGCACATGAGAATGGAAATACCCTAAACGAAAAACAAAAAAATTTGCTAAATTAGATAAATCAAAAAAGAAAGATAGTCTTTGAGGACAGCACGTAGAGCTTTTAATGCCTTACTTATATGATATTCAACGGTTTTTTGATTCACAAATAACTTTTTAGCTATTTCAGGGTAGGATATATCTTCATATCTGTTCATAAAAAAAATCTGTCGAGTTTTTGATGGCAATTTTTCAAGCGTATGATTTACAATCTCTTGCACCTCATTAGTATACAATTCACAAGGATCACATGCCGATAATGCTGATATCTTAAAATCCAATTCCCATAAAGCAAGTTCAGACAAAGAATTATTCTTTTCATAATGAAAGCGTTCCTGTCTTAAATAGTTCAAGCATTTATGCTTTATAGCCGTTAAAAGATAACTTAATATATTCTCATCGTTCTTTATATCTCTTCGATGTTCCCAATAATAAGCTAAAGTGTCCATCACAATATCTTCAGCTATAGAAATATCGGGAATATAAGTTTGCGCAAAACGAATAAACCGTAACCTGTAATCAGTATATAATTTATTAAAAGTTTCTGTTTCCAACTTTAATAGATCATCCATATCTGTTTCCGGTATTTAATTAGATACCTCAATATTCGATGCGCAAACTTATCTCCACTAATTATTACTCGTCCCATTTATACAACTATCCGGCACCCAGCCTTTCAAAACAAAAGCAGGGTTCCGATAATTGTTAATCAGCTCTGTATCTTTATCTTTTGTCAGCTGGCGGGAATATGGATGACGTTTGGATACATCAACCGGATTTCCTGTCACCATATCACAAGTATTATACTCGTACATTTTAGCAGTCTTCGCTCCAATAGAACTCCAGCCTTCAGGAATTATATTTTTCACTTTACAATCTATCAAGACAAACTCTGCATCAGGATAGGCCGAACCGTGGTTACTTTTAGTACGTCCGTAATCCGCCTGTTTACCATCCTCCGTAGAAAAAGTGCATTCAACAAACACATTACCATGATTGCCCGCCGTATTTCTTACCCATGAGAAAGGGCCGCCACCATTACGGAAATTACTTTTATAAGCAAACAAGCTGCCACGTCCTAAAATAGTATCACCACCACCATCCAACTCACAAGATTCCATATAGATTGTTCCATTCGCCTGCAATGCATCTCCTGAACCTATAATATGTACACGGTATAAAGCAATCCTTTCTCCATTAATCAACAACCCTTCTGCCTGACCTTTTAAATCTGTAGCAATGGTCATATCCTCAATGACTATATCCTTGCAATTATCAAGCATGAAAGCCGCCCGACGGGAAGGAAATGTACCGGGCCACTCATTGGTTTTCACAGTCAGCGGATGAGGATTAAAGACTTCATTATTTGCATAATGTACTTTAGTATCGGCCATTCCTGCTCCTTTAATTTTAACATGCCATTTATTTCTTGTATAGACCAATTCTTCATAATCACCGGGATTAACTAAAATCACAGTCTGTTGTTCATTAAAATCAGGAATAAAATCCAAGGCTCCCTGAACTGTATTAAAGTCTGCAACATCCACAATCAATGTATCTGAAAGTTCCGGCATGTCAGATTTAGTAGTGAAAACCCACTCATCTTCTTTAGTGACTCCTTGAAAACTGCCATCAGCTAAATTTAACACACCATTATCTATAGTCACATAGTAAGTATGCCCATATTCCAGCATATTATTGTGTAGATAAATAGTAGCTATAGAATCACGCACGATGACGGGATAAAAATGAAAGGCATCCGTAAATCCCCCTATAATAGTAAGCTGGTACACAGGAGGAGTAGGTTCCGCCGTTCCCGAAGGAGTACCCGGACGAGTATCTTTATTGGTAGGCATAACGGTACGAGTATAGTCATAAGGCACTTTTGTATAATCACATTCCGGACCATACGTACGGCTCTCCGTAGGACCAGGTGGGATACTCAAATCCAAACTGTCCACCACTTGGTCAGTAACTGCGTCATAAACCCGTATCATACCGGAATCTCCAAGGACAGGAGTCTCGGAAAAAGTAAGAACCAAATGAGTGTCCGGATTGACATTTTCCGAACCGGAAGCAGGAAAAAGTGTTGCATTGACCTGCCCTGTCTGATTACACGCCATTATAAAAGGAACTGCGGCAATCATACCTAAAAACGATTTTAATGTAACCATAGATTCATCAGTATTAAATTCAAGTTTTAATCACTCTATTCCCATTCCACCTTCATATAGTGCAGCATCGTTGTACTTTCACCACAACTGCCCGTATGCTGGATACCGGTGCCCCCAAAAGTGTTCGAGGCTATATCCGCCTCCAAATCTACCGAAAGTTTCAAGTTCGGATCTGTTACAGGCGCCGGAAGCGGAGTTGTTGTTGAAGCGTGTGCCGTCAATTTTCCTCCTTTAGCAGTCAATGTCAGAGTACAATTTGTACGATAGCAGGTAGAAGACACCGGTTGACTGATGGCCTCAGCCACCCCGTTCTCATATTTCATCAAAATAAAATCAACCGCATTACTATACTTGGTCGTACGAATGATACGCAATGCATATCCCGTTAAAGTACGGGTATCAAACTTGATATACAAATCCAAATACTGTCCTGTTGCACTACCAAAACCTTGTCCTGCTGTTTTACTGGCATCCACATTCAAGGTTATTGCCATATCTCCATAGCTGCCATCCAATGGAGTATACAGCAAACGGGCTCCTTTCTGATCTTGCAACAAACCGGTTCCGTGAGAACCATTCATTCCCGGCCCATAAATCCAATAATCCTTATCCGGAACTACCTGCCAATCGTATGCTGCCGTATCCAAAGGCTTATATCCACCAATCGTCCAAAATCCCGGTAAAAGTTGTGGTTGATTCTTACATGGAAAGTTCTGAAAATCCGTTTCAAATATATGAGCAATATTCACTTGTCCTTTCTTTATCGGAGAGTTGGAAACAACAATCTGTTCTTTCCCCGGCACACAACGCAAGTGCTTGGGAGCAACGCTGCCATCAGATAATAACCGACATCTTCTTTTACCAACGTATAGGAGTATTCCGGTTCATTCAAGCGAGATACAGAAACCGGAAGTCTATTGGCTCCATTTTTGTCTGTACATCTATACCAAGTTATCAATGATTCATCTTTACGCCCATTCAATTCTAAAGCATAACTGACAGTAGCTACTCCTTTAGTGATATTCATCTTTGGAGTTTTCGTAAACGAAGGAGCCGGCACATAATCGGGAGCAACCGTAAGCTCTGTCGCACATTCCAAACCATCTTCTGTATAGGCTATCACAGTGAAATGCTTTGTTTCATCCTCCACATTAGTTGCCTCGACAACACATTCATAACCCTCGGAAGTGGATAATTTCACCTCCTTTTCGTAACCTTGTTGTACTTTCCACTTCACGGGAACATTATTCAGTACATAGTTACAATGCCTTTTTACTGTTGCAGTCAATCTGACCGTCCGGCCACCTGTTTGGATGGAAGCCGTTAAGGGCTCTACAGAAAGACAAGAGGGCATCCGAGTATAATCCCTTCCATCTCGCTTACCTATAGCAATAACACGGTCTTTCACCCGAAGAGGATCCCAGTCATCCTCTCCTCTCAATAAATTGTAAGTATTATAAACTACCTCTTCATTCTCTTCCAGCCGGAAAGCTTTCAGTTGATTCAACTGATCCATGCAAACCGTATTATAAGGCTTGTCAGCCCCTATTACATAAGGTTGCCCGTTCAGCTTCACATTATATTGATAACAACGCAACCAATCTGTAGGATCATGTGTCCAGCCCGCATAAACCGGCTTCTTCGAATGATAACGGCAATCAACAATACTTAACGGCCCGACCGACTTACAAAAATATTGCCGGTCTTCCTCATGACACACATAAAAGTCACAGTTCAAAAATACAGCTCCGCCCATATCACTTCTCCAAAAAGGTTTCTGACCATAAAAATGAAGTGTACAATCCAGATAAACCCCTGTTCCGGTCAATGCGTCATCCGTACTTTCCATGTGGCATTTATTAAAAAGTATCCGCTTGGCGCCATTCAACGGATTCATATTCAAGCGGCTGATGAAATGTACATTATCCGCCACAATCTTGTCGCCATGACAATAAGCAACGTGTGCCTGAGTGATGGCAGACATTCTTTTCTTCCTGCTTAATTCCTTCTTCAGAGGATATTCCAAATCGACATTACAGAAATTCCCCATGGTCAAGTCCTTTACCAACAGACCGTCTCCCCAAAAATCAAACATGGTGAAATTACCGACAGCCCCCTGTGTCTGTCCACGGCTGGATGCCAGGACTGTATTTTCAGGATGAGTATTCAATCCGATAATATGGAGATAAGGGCATTTAACAACCAAGCCGAACGGTTCACGTCCGTCTTTACCAACACGAATAGCAGGGTCATCCGGATCATCAATCCAATAAACGTATGGAGCCAGATAGACTTTCATTGGTTCCGCTTCCGTACCAGCTGAGAAATTAGCGGCAGCTTTATTGAAACTATTAAAAACATAAGGATTATCCGCCACTTCTCTATCGGACAACTGCCCATCAACAAAAAATGTTTTCGGACCTAAAATAATTTCTTTATCTGCATAACGAAGGCAGTTCCCTTTAAATTCTATAGGTTGCGAAGGATCTAACGAACTATAATGATCAATACTTTGTGCTTTTAACAGATGTCCCCATACAAGCCAGCACAAGGCAAAAGCGAGAAAATGTAAATGTTTCATTTTGTATAGATTAAGATTTGTTCTATTACAAAATTAAACGAGAAACAGAGGACAGAAAGGTAAAAATTGGTCTATTATGTGCAAATTTTGAATAATGTGCTAATTTGCCAATTTGCTAATAGGCCAATTGGCATGTAAACATAGCGGAACCAAACGGCAATTAGCATATTAACAAACTAACACATTCATAAATTATTCTACTTCAGTTATCCTTAGCAGCAGATAAGGACTTGCAGGCAGTCTTACTCTTCCTTGATTTTTATCATACACCCTATCCTTTACAGGAGCAGTCGTTTCAAAAACGACAGGCCATTCGGCTATCGTCATGTTCCAAGTATCAATGACTTCCACTTTAAAACGTACTCCTTCTTTCAAACGTGGATAAAAAGCGTTTTTTACCGGTAAATCAAATGCCCATTCCGGTTTTATTTCCTTGCCCAGATAAATCATATAATAATTTTCTCCGGCAGTCGAAGTATAAGGGTCCCAACTGCTATCACATAAATGTAGAGGATTAGGGAGTGCATCCAAAATCTGTCTTGTAAAGCCAATGCGCTTCCAGGATTCCCCTTGAAAAGTTCCTCCCACAGCCAAAAAGTCACGAGAATAATCTTTAGGATCATCCATATAACATTCTCCATGAGTCACGTAAGTCCCCACAATCAATCCTTGCCACAAGCGATAAAGGTATTCCTGACCGCTCAAGCTTCCCCATCGGTTATCCATATTACCCTCATAACATACCTCATCAAAAATAATCGGTTTCTTATAAATGTTTTTCACCGTAGCCGCTCTTCCAAATTCCTCCACAGGTGCCTGGTCCTGTATACTGGCATGAGTGTATTCAGGTTCCCAATATTTATAATACTTAGCTGTATAAGTATGAATGGAGCATAAATGGGAATAAGGATCATTCCCTACTACCGTATGTGTAAAAGTATCCCAATATTCCGGTTTTAATTCTCTCAAAAAATCATATTCATTGGCCAATGACCACCAAATATTGCGAAATGAACTCATACGGGCTGTCAGATACTTCAAGTATCGGACACCGGCTTCCAAAGGCATTCTGTCAAATCCCCAACGGCCACCATCATAAGGGTGGAAAAGAATCAAATCAGCCTCTACTCCTATTCTGGCCAATTTATCCACACATGCTTCCACATGAGCAAAATAAGCAGGATTGAAGCGGGTGAAATCCCATTCATACACAGGTTTTCCCTTTTCATCCTTTGTTATCTTCTTTATCTCAAAAGGAAACATGGAGGGTTCAGGATAATCCGGATCAAAGTTTTGCACAAAAAACAGCATCCTGATTTTATTGAACTTGGATAGCTCCAATGATTTCACTGTCTGATCAGGCTGGTTACCTGCCACATGCATCCAATCATAAGAAGTAGTTCCAACTGGATAATAACGCGTTCCGTCAGCATATTTAAAATTATAAGTTCCATCCACTTTAACTGGGCCATGATTTCCTTTACCCGGAGCAATACATTCTATCCGCCCTTTCACCTCATTCAGCACCGGAATCTCACTCTGCGTCACGTACGACCATACTCCCTGGTTCACAGGCATAAAACGAATTTTGAAGGTATCATTTCCGTCATAGAATCCACGTACAGTCAATGTAGTATCCGGTCCGCTAAACGTTGCCGTAAGCTCAATATCAAAAGGGTTCCCCTTTACTTTGGCAGGCAGGGAGATTTCATAACGTCCCCAACACTCCACCTTATCTTGGGCAAATCCACCGGAAATCCCCAAAAGCAATAACAATAAAAAAGAGCAGCAATATTTCATAAGCAATTCAATCATTAAATTCCAGTTAAACAACGCATCAATCAAGATTTCTCAAAACAAAATCTGTTACTTCCACCTGCCCGTCACCACCGGCAAAAATACCTGGGCGAACAAACAAGAAACCATATACCGTATTATGATGTACTCCCGATATCTCAAATCCCCATGGATACTTATGCCATTTTTTACCATCGACACTGTACCAGGCCGACAATACATTAGCATCATTCCGCAAACGTAACCACATCTTTCCACATTGGTTTGCTTGAGGTAATTTTGATTCCGTACGGCTTACTTGTCCACGCCGATAACGAAGCATCTGCTTATGATTAAAACCAAATCCAAAATGATAATTCTCATCATAATAAGCCACCAATCCGGCAGATGTATTTTCACCTTTCAGTTCAAAACAAGCCTCCACTTCATATTTATGAGCACTGGTGCGTGCTAACAGGGAGATCCTTCTTTTGGAGTTTCCCCTTTGCCTCTATACTGATTTTATCAGGAGTAATCCGGAACCGATCATTTAAGTTATGTTCCCGGCACGTCTGCCATACAAAATCTTTTATACCAGATAATTTCAAACGTTCCGGTGCAGGTAAAGAAATGGCTCCTTCTTTCAAATGTAACCATCCATCTTCTTTTTGGACCAGTTCACGTAAAAGGGTCTGACGCCCCAATGTCTGGAATCCGTTTTCATAAGCATGGAAAATCATAAATAACCGTCCATCTTCCGTATCAACAATAGAGCCATGCCCTTTACTCCACCATTTTTCATTACGGGATTCCGTACGAAGAAGCGGATTGAAAGGAGCATTCTCCCAAGGGCCCATTATATTTTTACTACGTGCCTGTACTACCATGTGACTGGTGGGAGGACCTGCCGTCCCCCCTTCGGCCGCAAATAAATAATAGTACTCTCCTACTTTTTTCACATTCAGACCTTCCATGGAAACTCCTTCTATATCCCATTCCTCCGGTATTTCCCATTCCTTATAAATTCTGACCGGTTCTCCTGTAATAGAGCATCCGTCATCCGACAACGGATATAAAGCGCCAGAACTGAGCAACAGATAACGTTTTCCATCCTCACTAACCACATGCTCCGGATCAATACCTCCTATTTTCAAATCTATCGGAGTGCTCCACGGACCTTCCGGACTATCAGCCCAAGTTACCATATTGGTCTTTCTCCCTTTTCCATTCAAGGTCGGGAAATAGATATAAAAACGATTGTTATGAACCACAATATCCGGAGCCCAGATATCTCCTGTAAAAGTAGTCAAAGCTGTAGAACACGGAGTCCAGTTTACTAAATCATCCGATTTGTAAACTACCAGTCCCGGGGTATAAACAAAGGAAGAATGAACCAGATAATAAGATTTTCCATAACGGACAATAGAAGGGTCTGAATTATCCCCCTCAAGAATGCGTACTGTAGTCTGATCCTCATTCAAAGGGTCTGGGACTGCCCCCATAAAGGAAGCGTCCCAAAGACCAATAAAAATGTGCAAATAGATAAAATGTTTTTCATATATACTCTTTATTCTTGTGCCATGCCATATCCGTTCGTTATCTTGCCTTTAGACTTGCTCAGCGTTTCAAATGGAATAGGCCAATAATATCTGGGAGGAACATTGCCTTCCTTTATTCCCGGCAACAAATTGCTATTTGTATAATGATCAGCATATTTCACCAATGTCACTCCCCAATCATCCTGTGTATAACCCTCGTCAAGCAATTTCTTTGCTTCAGCACCATCGGGATCTATATAATTAAACAGCCCCTCAATAGCCAGATTATGGTCTGTTCCAGTAACTTTTACCGGAGTAGTGCTATAATCATATTGACCTCTCCATCCCGGATACAGAGCCGGATTCGACTCATCTGGATCAAAAGTCAGCGGTGAACTTAAATACACTTTCTTAGTATATACATAATTCGAAATCACATTACCATTAGCAAATTCATGATATCCTTTTGTTTGCAAATCATTAACCATTTCCGTCATTTCTGCACGAACAGCTAAAGCTTTTTCCACAAACTTACCCGAACGAATCAAATCCCAGCGACGAGTACCTTCACCTAAAAGTTCTAATTTGCGCTCCTGCAAAATAGCTTCCTTCAAGACTTCACCCGAAGCTGAAATGGCATGTTCAGAATTTCCAATGCACGTTGACGGATTTGGTTAAGTAATTGGATTGCTTCTCCTTCCGCTCCCAATTCCGCTTTGACCTCCGCTTGCATCAAAATAAGATCAGCAAGCCTCAACACCGGCCAATTCATTCCCGAAGTACGTTGAGATGTAGTATAAGGAGGATTCATACGATTCTCATCCCATTTATTAATAGCAATTCCCCCATCCAACTTGCTACCCGGAGTAAAAGACAACAGAGCTTCATTGCCATCACCTTTACTACCAGTAACAGTCACACTAGCATCTCTACGCATATCACCTGCTTCAAACTCACCATAATAGAAAGAGGGAATAATACGTAACGCCCCAAACGACTTGCAAGGCGCAGCCTGATTACTACCACCACTGGACGGACGTCCAAAAGCATAAGAATATTCACTGGTAGTAGTCTGCCCACTTTGTCCCCCTTGTATATTACCTACTTCAAAAATAGATTCCGGACTAAGAGCCAGATCATGAGTATATTGAAAATGACGCTGAAACGGGTTATTCGCATAACTCCGGTCATCAACCGTAACTAAAGCAGCCGTCCCTTTATTATTCAAAGCAGCCTGAAAATACTTCTCGGCAATCTTATAATAATCTAGATAATCATTGCGCCGAGCATAGACACATCCTAGTTCTTCTTTTCCTTTTGTCGTAAACTGTACGTCACCATACAAACCGGGCACATCCGTACGAATTGTCTGATATCCACCGGAATAAAGAGCTATCTGTCCTAACAACGCGTCAGCAAACCCCTTGGAAAAACGTTCAGCAGTAATGCCACCTTCTCCCAGTGGATACATCAATGCTTCTGCCTCCTTCAATATCTCAATAAGATTATCATAAATTTCAAAACGGGAAGTCAATGAATAATCTTCCACATTGTTATTTTCATATCCATAAGGTACATCACCATAATGTTTTACCAAATCGAAATAGCAGAAAGCCTTCATTGTTAAAGCCTCACCATAAAGTTGAGTCCAATCATTTACTTTTCCTGCTGCCACAGCATCTTGAAATGCAGGTTTATCAGCTACCAATTCCGCTACCTTAGATGCACGTGCAATCGTAGTATAAAGCCCGTTGAAGCCTGAACCACCAGCATTTACACTTAACAATTCCGGTAATAGTCTAGCGTTGGCATTATTTAAAGAGCCTATTTCCGGATATATTTCAGAGTCTGAGCCAATGGGATCATTCCAACGATAAGCTCCCATAATACAATTCTGCCGATAATTAGCATAACACCAAGACAGGATTTTAAAAGTTTCGGAAGTAGAAGAGGTTACAAACTCATCTCCAGTGTTCTCCGGTGAAGAAGTATTCAGATAATCACTACATTGAGCAAAGGAACAGCATAGTGCCAATGCAGATATATATGTTGCTAATTTATTCATAATAATTAATTTAATGATTTGTTTTTTTGATTAGAAAGCAAGATTTAAACCAACCACAAACGAACGTGCTCTAGGATAAGTACCCCAGTCCAATCCTACTGTAGGGTATTTCGCCTTATTCTGAGAGGTATTAGCACTAACTTCAGGATCCAGACCTGAGTAACCGGTTAAGGTAAACAAATTATAGATTGTTCCATAAATACGCAATTTACTCAAACCAGCCTTATGCAAAACCTTATCGGGCAATGAATACCCCAATGTCAACGTGTTCAGACGCAAATAAGAACCATCTTCAATAGCAATACTGGAAGTAACCCCATTTTCACTATAAGGTAATGGTAAATTAGCATTTACATTAGCTGCATTTAATTGCTCAGGAGTAGTGAGACGAACTAATTTCCCATCTACCACGTCATAAATCTTATAGGAGTCTTTCATAAAACCAAGTTTATTCTCATATACTCCCTTTTCTTTTGCGCCGTACAAGGAAGCGATTTTATTCACATTATACACATCATTACCATAACTCCAATTAAAATACAATCCTAAATCAAAATTTTTATAAGTTGTATTGATATTGAAACCACCTGTATGAACAGGATTCATATCACCAATAATGGTAACATCTTTCTCATCAATGCTGCCACTATTATCCATATCCCTAAATTTCGGAAGACCCGGATAGGCATTTTGTCCGGACGGACGGTCCACCCCATGTACAGGATTAATAAAAGAACCTAAATCTGCCACGCCCTCTTTCAATATATATTGTCCGTTTACATAATTAAAGTCATCTGTAGTATAAAAGCCATCATATATAAAACCTCTGACCATACCCACAGGTTTGCCTTCCTGTAAATATAATCCTCCCCCGGGAAACTGCTACTGCCACACCAACTAGAGCCATATAAACCTGTTACATTTTCTGCCAACTTATCGACCTTACCCTTATTGAAATTTATATTCATACCAGCCGTAATATTCCAATCTTTATTTTCAAAAATCACACCTGACAAAGAAAACTCAATTCCCTTATTACTAGTCTGACCAATGTTATCATACGTAGATGTGAATCCGGTAATCCCCGGAAGCGAAGTCAACATCAGCAAATCCTTTGTTGTATTCCAATATAAATCCAAAGATCCCCACAAACGGTTCTTTAAAAATCCGAAATCGAAACCAAAATTACGTGTAATAGTTGTTTCCCATTTTAGATTTTTATTTGCCATTTGTTCCGTTGAAAGGTCATAAGAAGATGAATACTGGTTATTTAGTATATATTGATATCGTAAATCTGTTTCAGAAGTCCACGTTTGTGACCATAAATCTGAGCTGATACCATCATTACCTACCGTACCATAAGACAAACGGACTTTCAAGTTATCTAACCAGTCTTTCGTCCCTTCCATGAAAGTTTCTTCAGAAAGGCGCCATCCAAAAGCCGCAGCAGGAAAATATCCCCAACGGTGCTCGGGGGAAAACTTAGAAGAGCCATCGGCACGGAATGTCACAGTAAACAAATAACGATCCATCAATGTATAATTAGCACGACCAAAGAATGAGAGAATACGTCCGGGAATATCTACTCCAGAAGAAAATTTACTTGTTCCATGATCTGCATCATATTGGTTAATCATGGCAAATGCATTATCCTTTGTAAAATTAGAGGGAAAGTGACTAGCTGAAATTGACATTTTACTACCTCCGGAGTCTGTAACTTCATGTCCCAACAGAATATTCAAACGATGCTGTTTAGGTAAAAAATTGAAGTCATAACTGATTGTATTCGTCCAACGCAGTCCCCAACTGTCACGCTTTGTATATTCCACATTTCCCGCATATAGTTTGGCTCCTGTTTCGTCATCCAAATAATTATTATAAATAGCTCCCCCCCAAATCTTATCTTGTTCCCATGATTGGTTTAAAGTAAAGTCAGTATGATAAGCAAAGCCATCAAACAATCTCCAATTTAAAGATAAAGTACCACGAAGTCTTTGTTTAATATATAGTGGATCATAATCTCCGATACGAGCCACAGGACTATAAGTATCCCAGGTAGACTGACGACCATACATCTCCATATTCCCTTCACGCAAAGCATTCAAGTCCCCCAAAATATCACGAGTAGCAATCGGACGAAAACGATAAGAAGATGAAAGCAATGAGCCGGAACCATTAGTTGTTCCTTCATCTCCCATAGTACGCATATCACTATAACGGGTATCTAAATTAATATCCAAATTATCACGTAATTTCTGATTAATTTTCAACGAAACACCTC
>ERZ859937.76-NODE-76-length-53024-cov-18.642206_pt1 | contig 53024 bp, 45 predicted proteins | sample MGYA00509985_ERZ859937 | MGnify/ENA primary metagenome ERZ859937 (study PRJEB30046, sample SAMN00715169) | human gut metagenome | study: EMG produced TPA metagenomics assembly of the A metagenome-wide association study of gut microbiota in type 2... | reverse complement strand
AGGGGGGGGGGGGCGGGGGGGGGGGGGGGGGGGGGGGGGGGGCTTACGGGGAGGGCTAGGGGTGGGGCTTTTCCCTATATTATTTTTATTGTGTATACTTAAAAACAAATCTATTATGTCAAAAAAACTCTTTGCGTTGTTGCTCCTGTTGTGCAGCATCGCTGTATCGGCAAAGGATGTGAAGACAGGTAACTGGAATGTCATACCATTGCCGCAGTCGGTAGAAGTCGTTGCCAAGCCGGCATTCGTCATCAACGCCCACACCACAGTTTATTATCCCACAGGCGACGCTGTGCAGAAGCGCAACGCCGAATTCCTTGTGTCGTATGTCAAGGCTATGACCGGTATCGATATCAGTGCAACAGACCGCTCGGCTTCCAACCAGATACGTCTGGGCGTAGCAAGCGTAGCTGGTGGCGACGAGGCTTACGACATCAATGTGACAAAGAAAATAATCACTCTCAACGGTGCCACACATGCTGCCGTGTTCCGTGGATTGCAGACATTCACAAAGGCACTGCCTATGGTGAGCGAAGCTAAAGAGGTGGCATTGCCGGCTGCCAAGATTCACGACGCGCCACGCTTTGCCTATCGTGGATTCATGCTCGACTGCGGTCGTCATTATTTCTCGGTCGACTACATCAAGAAGTTTATCGATGTGCTCGCAATGCACAACATCAATTATTTCCACTGGCATCTGACTGAAGACCAGGGTTGGCGCATCGAGATAAAGAAGTATCCGTTGCTAACCGAGATTGGTTCGAAGCGCAAGCAGACGGTGTTGCCTGGCGGTAAGGAATACGACGGCAAGCCCGTATCGGGATATTACACACAGGACGAGGCACGCGACATAGTGCGCTATGCAGCCGAACGCCACATCACTGTGATTCCCGAAGTGGACATGCCCGGACACATCCAGTCGGCACTGGCAGCTTATCCGCAGTTGGGATGCACCGGAGGTCCGTACGACGTGTGCTGCCACTTCGGCGTGATTCGCGAAGTGATGTGTGCCGGTCAGCCCTTCGCCCTGCAGCTTGCCAAGGATGTCATCAACGAGATTATGGACATCTTCCCCTCACCGTATATTCATATCGGTGGCGACGAGTGTCCTAAGGAGCGCTGGAAGGAATGCGAACGTTGCCAGGCCAAGATTGCCGCTCTCGGACTGAAGGACATTGAGGGCCACTCTAAGGAGGAGCAGTTGCAGTCGTGGTTTATGGGCGAAGTAGCCAAGGAGATTAAAGCCCGTGGCCGTAAGATTCTGGGATGGGACGAGATACTCGACGGAACACCGTCGAAGGACATCACCGTAATAGCATGGACAAGTCAGAAAGCTTCTATACGCTCAGCCAAGGAAGGACACAAAACCATAGTGGCTCCTATCACCAACTTCTACTTCTCCAATCCACGCATCAATCAGATAACCGGCATACCGAGCATCAAGCGTGTTTATGACGTAAATCCTGCTTTTGCCGAACTCACCGACAGCGAGAAGGCCAACGTCATCGGTGCCGAGGGATGTATATGGACAGAGTGGGTGTCCGACACCAAGAAGCTCGAATGGGAACTGCTGCCACGTCTTGCAGCCCTTGCCGAGGTGCAGTGGACCAATCAGAACCAGCGCGAGTTCGGCAGCTTCGCCGACCGTCTGCTCCACATGCACGACATCTATCGCAAGATGAATCTGAACTATAAGGAAGACATCGAGAAAGCTATCATAACAGACGGAAACGCAGCAAAATAGAAAATTTCGTCTGAAATAGTTGCACGTGATTCTTTTTATTCGTACTTTTGTCTTGAAAGATAACATAACCATAATAATATTATGAAGGATATAGCATGGTCAGAACTTTCGTTCGGTTATATGCCGACCGATTACAATGTACGTTGCTGCTATCGCGACGGTAAGTGGGGTGAAATTGAAGTTTGCTCCGACGAGTATTTGAAACTGCACATGGCAGCCACCTGTCTGCATTATGGTCAGGAGGCTTTTGAGGGATTGAAGGCTTATCGCTGTCCCGACGGCAAAGTGCGTGTGTTCCGTGTTGAGGACAACGCTGCACGCTTGCAGTCGACATGCCGTGGCATCATGATGCCCGAGCTGCCTACAGAGCTGTTCGTTGAGATGGTGAAGAAGGTAGTGCGTCTCAATCAGGAGTATATCCCTACATACGAGAGTGGAGCCACGCTCTACATCCGTCCGTTGCTCATCGGCACATCGGCTCAGGTAGGAGTACATCCGGCTTCGGAGTATATGTTCCTCATCTTCGTCACTCCGGTTGGGCCTTACTTCAAGGGTGGCTTCTCCAGCAATCCGTACGTCATCATCCGCGACTATGACCGTGCTGCTCCGCTCGGCACAGGTATATATAAGGTGGGTGGCAACTATGCTGCAAGTCTTAAGGCCAACTCTATTGCACACGCCAAGGGCTACGCCAGCGAGTTCTATCTCGACTCTAAGGAGAAGAAGTATGTTGACGAGTGTGGCGCTGCCAACTTCTTCGGCATCAAGAACAACACCTACGTCACTCCTAAGTCGACATCAATCCTCCCGTCAATCACTAACCGTAGCCTTATGCAGATTGCAGAGGATCTGGGTATGAAGGTGGAGCGTCGTCCGGTGCCCGAAGAAGAACTTGAGACATTCGAGGAGGCAGGAGCATGCGGTACAGCAGCCGTTATCTCGCCAATCTCACACCTCGACGATATGGACACAGGCAAGGTTTACAACTTCGGTGAGAAGCCGGGCCCATGGTCAACCAAGCTTTACGAAACTCTGCGTGGCATACAGTATGGCACCGTTGAGGACAAGCACGGCTGGACAACAGTAGTGATTGAATAAAAAGAAATAACTAAATAAGGCAAAGACCTGCATCGGAGCAATCAACATTGCTCTGGTGCAGGTCTTTTTTTAAGATTTTTGTTTCTCACCATTGAAGTGTCGATTTAAATAGTTAACTTTGCAAGTTGAGTATTTCGAATATACAGATAATATACTAAAGATTAATTTATTAAAACCATATATGGGCAAAGGAAAACTGGCGAAGTTCGCCGACATGGAAAGATACGAGAATGTGTTTCAGTATCCGTTCTCGGTAGCCGACAACGTGCCGTTTGAGATGAAAGGCCGATGGCGCGAGATGTACTTCAAGAACGACAACCCCATTGTGCTCGAGCTGGGATGCGGCAAGGGCGAATATACAGTAGGGCTGGCAAAGATGTTCCCCAACATCAACTTCGTTGGCGTTGACATCAAAGGAGCACGTATGTGGACAGGAGCCACACAGGCTATAGCCGACGGACTGAAGAACGTGGCATTCCTGCGCACCAACATCGAGATAATTGACCGCTTCTTCAGCGAGGATGAGGTGCAGGAGATATGGCTCACATTCAGCGACCCGCAGATGAAGAACCCGCGCAAGCGTCTCACCTCCACATTCTTCCTTGAGCGCTATCGCCACTTCCTCGTAGACGGTGGAACGGTACACTTGAAGACCGACTCCAACTTCCTCTTCACCTATACCACATACATGCAGCAGCACAACAATCTGCCGCTGCTCTTCTGCACCGAAGACCTTTATCATACCGATGGTCTCGATGCGCAGACACAGGAGATACTCGGCATTCAGACCTACTATGAGAGTATGTGGATAGAGCGTGGACTCAACATCAAGTACATGAAGTTTGCGCTGCCCAAGCAGGGCGAACTGACCGAACCCGAAGTGGAGATACCGCTCGATGAGTATCGCAGCTATCACCGTGACAAGCGTAGCCCGAAGACTTCTGCGAAGTAAATTCAAAACTCAAAATTCAACATAATGACATTATATCCTAAACTGATAATGGATGCGCTTGCTACCGTTATCTATCCCGGCAACAAGAAGAACCTTGTAGAGGCCGATATGGTGGCTGACAATCTGCGCATCGACGGCATGAAGGTATCGTTCTCGCTCATATTCCCGCGCGACACCGACCCCTTCCTCAAGTCGACAGTAAAGGCAGCCGAGGCAGCCATCCACTATCATGTATCGAAAGAAGTAGAGGTGACAATCTCTACCGAATATCTCTCAAAGCCACGTCCCGAAGTGGGCAAGATGCTGCCCAACGTTAAGAACGTCATAGCTGTAAGCTCGGGCAAGGGTGGAGTAGGCAAGAGTACCGTGGCCGCCAACCTCGCCATAGCACTGGCACGACTGGGCTACAAGGTAGGACTGCTCGACTGCGACATCTTCGGTCCTTCGGTACCTAAGATGTTCCAAGTAGAGGACGCACGTCCTTATGCCGTGAAGAAGGACGGACGCGACCTCATTGAGCCGGTTGAGAAATATGGCATCAAGGTGCTCTCTATCGGATTCTTCGTCAATCCCGATACTGCCACACTCTGGCGTGGCGGAATGGCATCCAATGCATTGAAGCAGCTCATAGCCGATGCCGACTGGGGCGACCTCGACTACTTCATACTCGACACACCTCCCGGAACAAGCGACATACACCTCACACTGCTCCAGACTCTCGCCATCACGGGTGCCGTCATAGTGTCGACACCGCAGAATGTGGCGCTTGCCGACGCACGCAAGGGCATCGACATGTACAGCAACGACAAGGTGAATGTGCCCATTCTCGGACTCGTTGAGAATATGGCATGGTTTACACCTGCCGAGCTGCCCGAAAACAAATACTATATCTTCGGCAAGGAAGGCTGCAAGAATCTCGCCAAGGAGATGAACGTGCCATTGCTCGCACAGATACCGCTCGTACAGAGCATCTGCGAGAATGGTGACAACGGAACACCTGCCGCACTCGACAACTCGTCGATAACCGGACTGGCATTCCTCAATCTCGCACAGGCTGTAGTGACGGTGGTGAACCGTCGCAACAAGGAGCAGGCTCCTACCAAAATCGTGAAAACTACCATACATTAATAATAATGTGATGGACTGAAAAAAAGCAATACGCTTAATGGACTATTCTGAGAAACTCGTTGTCAAGGGGTTGAAGGAAGGCGATTCTGAAGCCTACCAATATATATTCGACACCCACTACCAGGTGTTATGTCATACAGCCAATCGCTATGTGCGTGACAGCTTTGTGGCTGAGACCATCGTGGGCGATATGATATATCGCATGTGGGAACACCGTGACACGCTCAATGTCAACACTTCGTTGCGCAGCTACCTACAGCAGGCAGTGCGCAACGGATGTATTGACTATCTACGCTCCAAGCACCAGCGCTATGAGGTGGCAGCCTCGCAATTGGCGGAGGGCGACCGTATTGCTGATTTTGCCGATGGCGAGCAGCCATACGAACAACTCGTGGGCAACGAACTTGCCGACCGTGTAGACATGGCTATAGAGCATCTGCCCGCAGAGTGCCGACGGGTGTTCGAATTGAGCCGCTTCATGGGCAAACGTCACGCTGAGATAGCGTCCGAACTCAATATCAGTGTAAGTACGGTAAAATATCATTTGCGCAACGCATTGCAATTGCTTGCCAAAGAACTTGGAAGCTACATCGTATTCGTGTTCTTTGTCAGTGGTATGACAATGTGATAAAAAGTCTTTTAAAGGCACAAAAACTACTTTTTTTACTTTTTTGAAAAAAACTTTGATTTTTGACTAACCCTTTTTCTTAAAATTTCGTCACCTAAATGAAAACCAATAAAACCAACGAACAACTGATGCAGCAAGACGAGATATACGAACTGGTAGCAACACAGCTCAGCGATGCACTTACAGCCGACGAAAGCCGTCGTCTGAACGAGTGGATTGAAGCCAGTGAAGCCAACCGCGAGGAATACAACCGTCTTGTAAAGGTTTGGCAATCGACACCCGATGTAAGCGAGCTTTCGCAGTACGATAGCAAGAAAGCTTTTGCACAGTTCGTGAATCGTATCCAGACATCTGGCGAAAAGCCAACTGTCGTTGAGCCTGCTGTAGAACAGCCAAAGACGAAGCCGGCAGGCAAGCGTCGCTACGTTATTAGTTTTATGCGTTATGCAGCAGTGGTGGCAGTATTAGTGTGTGCTTGTTCATACCTATTCTATAATATTGGACAGCGCAATATGGAGCAGGCATTCGCCATGATAAAGGTGGAGGCACCGCAAGGGTCTACAACCAAGATGACACTGCCCGACGGCACAGAGGTTTGGCTCAATGCCGGCAGCCGTATAGAGTATTCGCAGGGTTTCGGTGTGCGCGACCGTAGAGTAAAGCTCTCGGGCGAAGGCTACTTCGAGGTGCATCACAACACAGCGATGCCTTTCATCGTGAACTCTTCAAGCCTTAACGTACAGGTGCTTGGCACTAAGTTCGATTTCCGCGACTATCCCTCCGACCATTCGGCAATGGTGAGTCTTGACGAAGGCAGCGTGGCGGTAGGATTGCGATCGAGTCATGACGGCGACTATCAGTATCGTCTCTCGCCCGACCAGCGTGCCGTACTCGAAAAAGGCAGTGGCAATCTGCGCATCGAGAATCGCACGACAACCGACCGCCTGTGGACTGATGGCACCATAATGCTAAATGGTCGTAGACTGGCCGACATCTGTATCGACCTTGAACGCAGCTACGGTGTCAAGATATGCATCGAGAACCGTACGCTTGCCCAGACACGATTCTATGGCGTGTTCCACCGCAAGGACCAGAATCTGGATCAGGTACTCGGCACATTGGCCGCTACAGGACATATTCGCTATGTCATAAGTGGCAATGTGGTCAGAATATACAAGTAAAACCAAAGTATAGAAACCTAAAACTATAAACAATTTAAAAAACTTAAATCAAACGCTACTGAAACGTATAAACATAACTGACAACAACAATCCAAATATATAACTGTCAGCCACAGACCAACAACCCATTTCCGCTTGGCGGAACACTACACCTCTAACTATAATAATGCGCGGCTAAAACCGTGCACAGGGCATTGTCTGCCTAAAAAACAGTAACTAAAGCTAAATCAAAACAACAATTTATATTTACTTTTAACCTATAGTGCAATGAACATCAAAAGAAAAGGCCTCACAGTGGGCGCGCTTCTGTTGTGCATGAATCTGTCTACATTCGCCCAAAGCATCAAGCTTAATCTTAAGGGCGTGAGCGTAGAACGTGCCATGACAGAATTGAGAGAAAAGAGCGGATACTCTTTCGTGTTTGCCGCATCCGATGTCAACACCCATAAGGTGATTAACGTCAATGCCAAAGACCTGAAGCAGGCTATCGGACAAATCCTTGACGGACAGAACGTGTCATATCAAATCAAGGGTAAGAACATCGTAGTGGCTAAGGGTGCCAAGGCTCAGAACAAAAGCAACGGACAACAGAACGGCAAGCAGAAGAAGCGTGTCAACGGAACTATCGTAGATGAGGCTGGAATGCCAGTAATCGGTGCAGCTGTGCGCCAGCGTGGCACACAGAACGCTACCGTTACAGACATTGACGGCAACTTCACTCTTGACGCCACTGAGGGTGCCGACCTTGAGGTTACTTACATCGGCTACGAGCCGAAGAGCGTACGTGTTGGCGAAAGCGACAACTATAAACTGGCTATGAAGCCTGCTTCGCGCGAGCTCAACGAGGTGGTAGTTACCGCTCTCGGTATCAAGCGTGCGGAGAAGGCCCTGTCGTACAACGTACAGCAGGTGAAGAGCGACGAGTTGACACGTGTTAAGGATGCCAACTTCGTCAATTCGCTTAATGGTAAGATTGCCGGTGTTACTATCAATAAGAGTGGTAGTGGCGTGGGTGGTTCTACACGCGTTGTGATGCGTGGTGCCAAGTCGCTTGAGGGCAACAACAACGCTTTGTATGTAGTAGACGGTATTCCATTGTTCAACAACAGCATGGGCTCAGACAGTGGTATCATGGGCGAGGGCAAGGCAGGTACGGAAGGTATCGCCGACTTCAACCCCGAGGATATCGAGTCAATCTCGGTGCTCAGCGGTCCGTCGGCAGCTGCATTGTATGGTAGTAGCGCTGCCAATGGTGTGATTCTTATCAACACCAAGAAGGGTAAGGAAGGTAAGCTTCAGGTTACATTCTCTTCTTCTTCAGAGTTCAGCAAGGCATACATGACACCTGAGTTCCAGAACACATACGGCAACAAGCGTGACGTATATGAGAGCTGGGGCGACAAGCTCGATGTTCCGTCAAGCTACGACCCGAAGAAGGACTTCTTCAATACGGGTACAAACTTCATAAACTCGGTTACTCTTACTACAGGCAACAAGACCAACCAGACATTTGCCTCTATTTCATCGACAAATTCTGCTGGCATCGTTCCTAACAATGAGTACAACCGTCTGAACGTAACAATCCGCAACTCTTCATCATTCCTCAACGACAAGTTGCAGCTCGACCTCGGTGCTTCGTTTGTTAAGCAGGACGACAAGAACATGGTTTCGCAGGGACAGTACTGGAACCCTGTTATGGCCGCTTACCTCTTCCCGCGTGGCGAGAACTTCAACGAGATGAAGGTGTTTGAGCGTTGGGACGAGTCACGTCGTATTCCTGTACAGTACTGGCCGGTAAGCGAGCCAACATATGCATCGCAGAACCCGTATTGGACAGCATACCGCAACGTTGCCACCAACGACAAGCGTCGCTATATGTTCAATTTCGGTTTGACATACAAGATTGCTCCTTGGATTAACGTTGCAGCACGTTATCGTCTCGACGACAGCTTCGTTAAATTTCAGCGCAAGATTTACGCTACTTCTGACCAGAAGTTTGCTGAGGGTCCGAAGGGACACTATGGCTACTCTAACTACAACGACCATCAGGACTATGCTGACGTGATGGCTAATATAAACAAGAACTTTGCTGATTTCAGCCTCTCTGCCAACATCGGTTGGAGCTACTCTAACTACTGGAATGAGGATCGTGGATATAAGGGAACATTGCTCGGTGTGACCAACAAGTTCAGTGCATCAAATATCGACCCGTCAAACGGACGTGTTTCTGAATCGGGTGGTGACAGCCATGTACGCAACCATGCTGCTTTTGCCAACGTCGAGTTGGGATGGCGTTCAATGGTTTACCTCACAATGACCGGTCGTAACGACTGGAACTCACGTCTTGTAAACACCGACGAGGAGTCGTTCTTCTATCCTTCAGTAGGTCTTTCGGGCATCATCTCTGAGATGGTGAAGTTGCCTGAGTTCATCTCTTATCTTAAGGTACGAGGTTCGTACACTGAGGTTGGTGCGCCTATCTCGCGCTCTGGTTTGACTCCTGGCACAGTTACTGAGCCTATCGTAGGTGGTACACTCAATCCTCGTTCAATCTATCCGTTCACCGACTTCAAGGCAGAGCGTACACGTTCATACGAGTTTGGTTTGAGCTTCCGTCTGTGGAACAAGCTGTCGGCTGAGGTTACATACTATCACTCTAACACCAAGAACCAGACATTCCTCGGTGAGTTGCCTGAGTTTACCGGTTACAAGCAGATTTATCTGCAGGCAGGTGATGTAGAGAACCGCGGTTGGGAGGCTTCGCTCAACTATAGCGACCGTCTGAAGTGCGGATTGCAGATTTCTTCTACAGTATCGTTCTCACGCAACGTCAATGAGATTAAGGAGATGGTCAACGACTACCACACTCCGCTTATGGATGAGGCAATCAATATTCCTGAAGTGCTCAAGGACAAGGGACGTACAATCCTGAAGAAAGGTGGCAGCATTCACGACATTTATGCCAACACATTCCTCAAGAAGGACCACCTTGGATTCGTTGAGGTGAAGACCGACGGCTCGTTCGGTGTAGAACGCGGCGAACCCGTTTATCTTGGCAAGACTGCTCCTGACTTCAATCTCGGATGGAACAACTCATTCTCATATAAGGGATTCGGACTCAGCTTCCTCATCAATGGCCGCTTCGGTGGTGTCGTAACATCATCAACAGAGGCATTGCTCGACCGCTTCGGTGTATCAAAACGCTCGGCTGAGGCTCGCGACGCTGGCGGATATATGATTCCTGGACAGGGTCCGGTAGATGCCAAGACTTACTTCCAGATGATTGGTACTGGCAACTATGAGACATCGGGCTACTATGTTTACAAGGCTACTAACATCCGCCTCCAGGAACTCACCTGCTCATACACTATGCCTAACCGTTGGTTTGGTGGTGTGCTGAAGGACGTAACAGTTTCGTTCATCGCCAACAACCCATGGATGATATACTGCAAGGCTCCGTTCGATCCCGAACTCACTCCGTCAACAAGCACTTACGGACAGGGCAACGACTACTTCATGCAGCCAAGCGTTCGTAGCTTCGGCTTCGGTATTAAATTTAAATTCTAAAATTGAACCTCTTCTATATGAAAACAGTAAATCGATATACGCTCATGGCCATCTGTGCCATGGCACTCACGACTTCTTCATGCGACTTTGAGGAAGTCAACACCAACCAGTTCGAGATGACTGAGGAGGAAGGTACACGCGACGACTTCGCTGTGGGCGGACTCATCACAGCTCTCGAAAAGACAGTCTTCCCCGTAGGTACACAGGCTGACGATACTGGTGTAATCAACCAGTATCAGATTGCCTTCCACCTTTCTGCTGACTCTTGGAGCGGCTATTTCGGACAGAACAACAGTTGGGATAGTGGTAATAACAATACATCATACTTCCTCAAGGACGGTTGGATTGCTGAAACATACAAGTGTACATACACCAACGCTCTCAACGCATGGAAGAAACTGAAGAAGGCGTCAGAGGACAACAATACCCCGGAGGTGTTCGCTCTGGCTCAGGTGCTGAAGATTTCGGCATGGCACAAAGCTCTTGAGTCATTTGGTCCGATTCCTTACACACATGCAGCCGACGCTTCAATGAAGATACCGTTCGATAGCGAGAAGGATGTATACACAGCTATGTTCAAGGATCTTACCGAAGCTATTGAGGTATTGACCGAAAAGGCTGAGAACGGTGTAAGCATAATGAAGAATTATGATGCTGTATATGCTGGCGATGCTGCCAAGTGGGTGCGTTATGCCAACTCACTCATGCTGCGTCTTGCAATGCGTGTACGCTTTGCCGACAACGAGATGGCTCAGAAGTATGCCACTCAGGCTCTCAATCAGACCTACGGTGTGATGACCGACCAGAAGGATGAGGCTAAGATGGGTACAGGTGCAGGTCTGGTGTTCCGTAACAATATCCAGTGGCTTGCCGATCAGTACAACGAGACTCGTATGGGTACATCAATGGTTTCTTATCTTGTAGGTTATGAAGACCCTCGTTTGAGCGCTTATTTCCAGCCGGTAGATGAGTCATGCACTTATGGCATTGAGGCATTCGACGGTGAGAAGTATCAGGGTGTGCCTCTCGGTCATACGAAGGGACAGAACTCTACATACGAGAATTTCTCTAAACCTAATATCACGGCTTCTACTCCTACTTATTGGTTGCGTGCGTCAGAGGTTTACTTCCTTCGTGCAGAGGCTGCCCTTGTATGGGGTGGTGAGTTTGGCGATGCAGAGTCGCTTTATGAGCAGGGCATCCAGATGTCGTTCGACGAGAATGGTATCAAGTCGTCGGTTGACTCATACATGTACTCAGGCAAGACTCCTATAGCCGATGTTGTAAGCCATTGGAGATATGGTTTTAACAATCCGGCTCCTTGCGAGACAACTGTAGAGTTTGATGGCTCACAGGAGGACAAGCTTGAGAAGATTATGATTCAGAAGTGGATTGCTCTCTATCCTAACGGACAGGAGGCATGGACAGAGTGGCGCCGCACAGGCTATCCGGTACTTCATAAGGTAGCTACCAACCGTGGTTCAAGCCAGGGAGCTACTGTAGAGGGTGGCATACGTCGTATGATTTATCCAGTCAGCTTCTATCAGACTCAGGACGGTAAGGAAATCTACGACAACGCCCTCAAGCTGTTCAATAACGGTAATGGTGGCCAAGACAGATCAGATACCCATCTGTGGTGGGATTGCAAGTAAGCCTTGCCAACCAAAACAAATACATTATTATACTCTTTAAAGATAATATACAATGAACGTTTTTAAGAAATTATTATATATCATACCGGCTGCAGCGCTTGCATTCACAATGACCGCTTGTACCGATGTTGAGAATATAGAGATTGATCACGTAGGAGGACATCAGACGGGTTCTGATCCAGTCAACGACCCCTATTATGTCAGCCTGCGTGAATATAAGGCTCAAGCCAACAACTATGGTCGTCCGGTAGCCTTCGGTTGGTTCTCCAACTGGGCTCCTTCAGGTGTTATGCGTAAGGGTTATCTTTCGTCAGTGCCCGACAGTATGGACATCATCTCTATGTGGAGCGGTGCTCCGGGACGCTACGAGATAACAGAGGCTCAGAAGAAAGACAAGGAGTTTGCCCAGAAGGTGAAGGGCATCAAGCTGCTTGAGGTAAGTCTTCTCTCACACCTTGGCAAGGGACGTACTCCGGCGTATATTTACGAGGAGATTGACAAGAAGGCTGCTGCCGAAGGATGGAGCCAGAACAAGATTGCTCAAGAAAAGAAGTTTGCCCGCTGGGATTTCTGGGGCTTTACCTCACACGACCTCAACAATACAGAGAACCTGAATCAAGCTTTGTCCAACTTCGCAAAGGCTTTGTGCGACTCACTTTTCGTAAGTGAATGGGATGGTTTCGATATCGACTGGGAGCCGGGCAGCGGATTCAACGATTCGGACGGTACACTCAACGGCACTACTATCAAGTTCCTCATCAAGGAAATGGGCAAGTACATCGGTCCTATGAGCGATCCTGAGGGCAAGGGTCATAAGTTGCTTGTAATTGACGGTTTGCTTAATTACTTCGATCGTGAGTGTGACGATTATGTAGACTACTGGATCACTCAGTCGTATGGTAGTTCGCGTCCTCATTACTATGGTCCTGGCGATACCAAGAAGCTCATCATCACTGAAAACTTCGAGAGCAACTTCGCTTCTGGTGGACAGTTGCTTCGTCAGGCCAGTTGGATGCCAGAGAATGGCTGCAAGGGTGGTGTAGGTGCTTATCGTTTCGATAACGACTACGACAACACTCCCGACTACCGTTGGATGCGTCAGGCTATACAGATCAATCAGCAGGTGTTCAACGAGTGGAAGGCGTCGCAGAACGGCTCTACTGAGGGCAAATAACCTTAAAACTTCAGTTTTTCATTTAATTAATTGACAACTATTATGAACAAACATATATTGAAATATGTAGCAGTTTGTCTCGCCGCTTTGTCTTTCACTGCGTGCAACGACAGCGAGAGCGACCTGCTTGAGCCTAAGGTATATTTCGACAGCAAGGAGAGCAAGATTGTTGTTGAAGATCAGGAGTCGATGGACTATGACCTCAGCGCACGTCTGTCAAACAAGAACGATGCCGATGTCAATGTTTCATACTCAATCCTTGACTCAAAGTATGTAGATGAGTACAACAAGAAGAACGGTACAAACTATGAGGCTTTCGATGCAAACAATGCATCGCTTAGCACTACAAGCGCCACTATCGAAAAGGGTAAGGTCTATGCAGGCAAGATTAAGTTGCATCTGACAAATCTTGGTACTATTGAGGAAGGCAAGACATTCTTGCTGTCGGTACGTGTACAGTCTTCACAGCCCGTTATCGAAGGTACAGACATTGTATATATCGTGCTGAATAAGCCTGTACGTATTTTGACTGTTGGCAAGATTTACGGTACACATATCAAGGTGCCTGTTACATCACAGCCGGTCAAGTCGCTTACATACGAGGCTCTTATCTATATTGATCAGTGGGGTTGGAATGGCAATATGACTATTATGGGTCGTGAGGGTACTCTCATCCTGCGTATCGGTGATACCGGTGGCGGTATTGATAGAGATTTGCTCCAGATTGCAGGTTCTAAGCACTTCTATACACAGCAGCGTCTTACTACTGGCAAATGGTATCATGTAGCCTTTACTTACGATCAGCCTACAGGTCGCGCCGTTCTCTATATTGATGGCGAGAAGGCAGCTGAATCAGTATGGGACACTCCGCAGTTTGACTTGAGCGACTTCTTCATTGGCAAGATTGCAGGCTTTATGTGGGGTGAGCGTCCGTTCTACGGCAAGATGAGTGAGGTACGTATGTGGACAGTAGCACGTACAGCCAATCAGATTAAGCAGAACATGCTCAATGTAGATCCTGCATCAGAGGGCTTGATGTTCTACTACAAGCTCAATGGTACCGACCAGTTCCAGGGCGAAGATGGCAAGTGGTATACTCGTGACGCATCAAATCATGGCATGGACGGTCTGTCAAATGCTTATGGTGACAATACAAGCGAGTTGCGCTATGTGACACTTGACTCTCCTGTTGCAATCAATTAAAAGGATAATAGATGGTAAATTTTGTATAAAGACTATGACACAGGTTTATAGTTAGATAAGATTGTAAATTTTTATCGGGCGTATCCGGGCAGTGATTGTCGGGATACGCTTTTTTAATGAATGTAAAAAACTGTTGTGTTCGTGCACGATTAGTTGTTTTAAATCAACAAAACCACTAAAAGAAGCTAAAAGAAGGGTTGATTGTTTGCGTACACAAACAATGTTTTGTACCTTTGCATCGTCAAAAGGTTAATAGATTGTTTAGGTTAGTAGTAATAGATTTAGGTTTTTAGTTATTAGGTTTAAGGTAAATTTTTTATCGATTGTTTAACAGGTAAGAATGTAAAGTCCGTGAGGATTTTCATTAATACGAAAACATTTTAAGTTAAACATAAAAATGCGGCACTGCTCGATGAGAGTTGTGCCGCATTTTTGTTGGTATGTTGAAAATATATAATAAAGAAACAATATTTTTGGTTGTATTGATTATAATCAGTACTTTTGTAGCATAAAAAAAATTAGAATTCAACATACTAAAAATCAAATTCAACAAACCGAAAAGAATGATGAAGAGTATTATTTCAACAGTAGCTCTTGCCTTTGTAGCAATGGCTGCATTCGCCCAGCAGACAGCTGAGTACAACATCAAGGGTACATGTGCCGCTGATGTAAAGAAGGTGTATATCGTCAATCCGTTGGCGCGTGGCAACCAGGCATTATGCGATAGCGCTACAGTGACAGCTGGCAAGTTTGCCTTGAAGGGCACTGCAGAGAAAGATGCTCTGCTGCGCATCTTTACCAAGCAGACTCCTTATGCTATGCCTTTCTTCAATGACGGCACTCCTATTCAGGCCGACATGACGAAGAAGACAATCAGCGCTTCTGAGCAGAACAACAAGCTTGTGGCTTACGACAATGAGCTTGACGCAATGAACGACGAGTTGAAGCCTTTCTACGACGAGTATAACAAGGCTCGCCAGTCGGGTGCTACGCAGGAGCAGTTGCAGAAGTTGACCAAGGAGCTTGAGGCTAAGATGGCTCCAGTTCAGGAGCGCATTGCAAACCGCACATTGGAGATTGTAAAGGCCAATCAGAACAACATGATACCTGCTGCCTTCCTCGGAAATTTGGTTTACCAGCTGGAGTTCGACCAGATTAAGGACCTCTTCGATGCCAAGTATGCTTATGTAAATCATCCGGCATTGGCACGTGCCAACCAGATTGTGAAGATGCTGGCAAAGAAGGCAGCCTTCATCGGACAGAAGTTTACCGACCTTGAGGAGAACGACGTAAACGGTCAGCCGCACAAGCTCTCGGAATATCTGGGCAAGGGCAACTATGTGCTGCTCGACTTCTGGGCTTCATGGTGCGGTCCGTGCCGCGGTGAGATGCCTAACGTTAAGGCTGCTTACGAGAAGTATAAGGGCAAGGGTTTCAACATCGTGGCTCTCTCGTTCGACAACAAGCTCGACAGCTGGAAGAAGGCCATCGAAGAAATGCAGATGCCTTGGATTCATCTGTCTGACCTCAAGGGATGGCAGACTGTAGCCGGTCAGGTGTATGGTGTGAATTCAATTCCTGCAAGCTTCCTCGTCGACCCCAACGGCACAATCGTCGCTGCCGACTTGCGTGGCGATAAGCTCGGTGCCAAGCTGAAGGAAATCTACGGAGAGTAAGGGGTAATTGGTAAGTGTTAAATGTTAAGTGTTAAGTGTTAGGAGGCTTGATAACACTTAACATTTAACACTTAACATTAATCAAGCCACCATATATTCGTGTGATTCGTGGTTGAAATTCATGGATAATTCATGGTAATTCGTGACTGAATAATCGTGGTAATTCGTGTCTTAAAACTCTTTTTTACTTAAAATATAATTTATGGATAACAGCAAGCAAGCAACCCTCCAGCTCGGCACCAAGCCCGTAGGCCGTCTGCTCATGCAGTATGCCCTGCCGGCAATAGCCGCCATGACAGCGGCATCGCTCTACAATATGACCGACAGCATCTTTATCGGACAGGGTTGCGGACCATTGGCCATCAGCGGACTGGCTATAACATTCCCCCTGCAGAATCTCGGTGCGGCATTCGGAGCCGGCGTAGGCGTAGGAGCATCGACATGCATATCAGTCAAGCTCGGACAGAAAGACTACAACACAGCCGAGCGAGTATTTGGCAATGCCGTGACGCTGAACATCATCATCGGCATTGCGTTCAGCGTCATTACGCTTTTGTTTCTCAACCCCATACTATTATTCTTCGGAGCCAGCGAAGCCACGCTGCCTTATGCCCGTGAGTATATGGTCATAACGCTTGCCGGCAACGCCATATCGCACATGTTCTTCGGCATGAACGCCATACTCCGAGCCGCTTCAAAGCCCCGTTCGGCTATGATGGCATCCATCATGACCGTAATACTCAATGCCATACTGTCGCCTATATTCATCTGGCCGCTCCACATGGGCATAGGCGGAGCAGCGCTTGCTACTATCATTGCCCAAGCCACAGTGCTGGCATGGCAGCTGCGCATATTCAGCAATCCCCAGTGCATAGTCCACTTCCGTCGTGGCATCTACCGTCCCGTGTCGCACATTATCAAGAACATACTTGCAATAGGCATGTCGCCTTTTGCCATGAACGTATGTTCGTGCATTGTCATCATATTCATCAACAACGCCCTCATGCGTTACGGAGGCGACTTGGCAGTAGGAGCCTTCGGCATCTGCAATAAGATAGCCTTCATCTTCGTGATGATCAATATGGGTATGAATCAGGGCATGTTCCCCATTGCAGGCTACAACTACGGTGCGCGTCACTACGACCGTCTGCTGCAGGCGCTGAAGTACACCATGTGTGTAGCCGTGTGCATAGCCACCACGGGCTTCATCATTGCCCAGACTATACCTTATGAGTGCGCCCGACTGTTCACCACCGACGAGACACTGATACGCATTTCGGCACATGCCATACGTGTCATAATGCTTGTCTTTCCCGTAGTGGGTGTGCAGATGGTGTGCACGGGATTCTTCCAGAGTATAGGCAAGGCAAAGGTGAGCATGTTTCTGTCGCTGTCGCGTCAGCTACTCTTCTTGCTGCCGCTGCTTATAGTGCTGCCCAACTTCTATCAGACAGATGGTGTGTGGTATGCGCAGCCCATTAGCGACTTTATTTCGGCTATTGTGGCAGTGATAATGCTGACTGCTTACATCAAGCGACTGAAGAAGTCGGCACCGGCAACAATGTGAACATAATAACACAAAACGATATATATCTATGAACAATAACGACAATCTCATAATAAGCGTGGGCCGACAGCTGGGTAGCGGCGGCCGAACCATAGCCAAGATGCTTGCCGACGAGTTCGGCTGCAAGTTCTACGACCGTGAGGTGCTCAACCTTGCAGCCAAGGAGAGCGGATTCAGCGAGGAGTTTTTCGAGAAGAACGACGAGCGCAAGGGATTTCTCGATCAGATATTCCACATGCACGTGCCCTTCATCAGCGATTCGTCGTTCTACGACAACGGACTATCGCAGGAGAATCTGTTCCGTCTGCAGAGCGACGCCATACGCAAGGCTGCCACTGAGTCGCCGTGCGTATTTGTGGGCCGTTGTGCCGACTATGTGCTGCGCGAGCATCGGAACATGGTTACGGTATTCGTCACAGCCGACATCGACGAGCGCATCAAGAACGTATGCCACCGCCTTGGATGTTCGCCCGACGAGGCGCGCAAGCTGATAGAGAGCCGTGAGGACACACGCTCGTCTTACTACAACTACTATACTGGCAAGCGTTGGGGCGACAGCTCGTCGTACGACTTGTGCGTCAATTCGTCGCTGCTCGGACTTGAGGGTACCAAGGAGTTTATAGCCGATTTCGTAAGAAAGGTACAGGCTTCGGCCAAAGCAAGCAGATGAAACGTATAGGAATAATCAGCGACACCCACTCGTATTGGGACGAACGCTATCGCAAGTATCTTGAGCCGTGCGACGAGATATGGCATTGTGGCGACTTCTGTTCTACCGAAATGGCAGAGCAGTTGGCTGCCATACGCCCTCTACGTGCCGTGTACGGCAATGGCGACGGTGCCGAACTGAGACGCATGTTTCCCGAAGTGTTGCGCTTCAAGTGTGAGGAGGTTGAGGTGCTGATGAAGCACATAGGCGGTTATCCTGGTAGATACGACTCCAGCATACGCCGTGAACTTATGGAGCGTCCGCCCCAGCTCTTCATCAGCGGCCATTCGCACATTCTGCGCATCAAGTACGACCGCACCCTGCGTCTGCTCCATATCAATCCCGGTGCTGCCGGACGTCAGGGTTGGCAGAAGGAGCGCACAATCGTCAGGCTAACCATCGACGGTGCACAGATGAAGGATTGCGAGGTGGTGACGCTGGGATAAGTGTTGAGTGTTGAATGTGGAATGTTGAGTGTTGAATGTTGAGTGTTGAATGTTAAGTGTATGAAGATAACAAAAGACAAGATAATGGAATGGCTGGCGCTGTCGGTCGGCTTCACTGTGATTTACTTTGTAATATGTATCGTGGCAAGTCTGCTCTTCGGATGGGGACGCGACCAAAGCATCGTCAGCCTCATAGTGGAGAGTGTATTCTTCGGCATGCTCATGGGAGCATTGAATTTGCGATATATGCGTAAAGACAAGAAAAAGGACAACGAATAATGCGTTGTCCTTTTTGTATTGTCTTACAATTCCATTCTTACGCCTAACTGTAGGTTGAAATTGAGTTTCTTTTCCTTGAAAATAGTCTCTGTGTCACTCTTGTTGTCGATATAGTAGCGCACGCCAGGTTCGGCGTACAGACCCAAATGGGGGATGACGTTGTATTGCACGCCTACAGCACCGCCTATAGAGAATTGTATGTGGTCTTTATCAGTGTCCTTGGTGATGTCGCCTGTCTGTATCTTAGCCGATACATTAATGTCGGCTTGTCCACCAGCTGTGGCGTAAGTCTGTACAGCACTGTTGCCCCAAACCTTGTATTTCACGTTGAGTGGAATGCCGATGTAGTGCAGGCGCTGAGTCTCAACAATGTCATCACCGGCTGCCGAACTGGTGAAGTCGGACGATGCGTAGGTATAGACCATACCCGTAGTCATGGTGAGGCGAGGCGTTAGATTGTAGCCTACAGACAGTCCGAACGACATGGGATGGTAGTGGTGTTTGGTCTGTGAGTAGTCGGTAAGTTGCAATGGATGGTTTGTCAGCACCGACTGTACTTTGTTGGGATTTCCCGATGTCAGAAAGTCTGCCTCGCGTGTAGCCATAAGCATAGGGCGTTGGGTGTAACGGCTGTTGGTAGTAATGCCCTCGGCGTGCATGCCGATGTTCCATTTGCTTTGCTGCGCAGTGCGTCCCGTCTGCCATGTCTGGGTGTATTGTGTTGTCGAAGTGCGGTTGGAGCGTTTTCTTGTATTGGCACTTTCTTGACTTTTGCTTGTCATAGACTTGCTCTCGTCAGGGGCTGTTCTTGTCTGCAAATCGTTAGGTGGAGTCTCGCATACGCTGCGATATGCTGTGTCTTCGGCTAATGGTGCAGCTTCTGTCATGATGACCATCTCATCCGATATATGAGCTGTCACCTTTGTAGGTGAAGCAGATGTGAGGCGAGCCAAGAGCGGCTGGGCATTGTTGATGATAGTCGACGGAGTGCCATTGCGCAATGATGCGGCAGGGCGGTCGTATATTTGTGCCACATTATTTATGGTGTCGTCATTAAGTCGCAGTGCCACCATCACTATTACAGCCACTGATGCCGCAGCCGACAATGTCAGTGCTATGATACGTGCGGTCTTTGGGCGTGCAGTTGTGTTGAAGTTAGGTGCAGGTGCGGCGGCGTTGGTGTCGTCAAGTCGTGTAGCTATCTTGTCCCACAATCCGTCGGGCACAGTAGCCTCCTGGTCGGCGAGACGTTCGTGCAGCTTGCTGGTCCAATCGTTTTGTTTCATATTGCGTTTCTTTTGTTGTATTCTTTAATCTTGTTTGCCAACATCTTTTTGGCGTGATAAAATTGCGATGCCGATGTGCTGGGTGTGATGCCCAGTTCGTCGGCAATCTCTTTATGGCTCATCTGTCCGAAAACATATAGGTTGAGCACCACTCGATAGCCCTCGGGCAGTGATGCTATCATTTCGGAAAGCGCCTCGTTGGAGATTTGGCTGATGTCCGGTTCGTCGTCGATGGGTTCGTCGGGAATGTTGTCGGTGAATGTTATGTTGCCCTTGCGACGCAGAAAACCGAGAGCCTCATTGGCTGTAACCCTCGACAGCCACATCTTGAGTGTTCCTTCGCCACGATATTCGTATTGCCCTATCGACGTGAATATCCTGATGAAGGCATCCTGCACAACGTCGGGCACGTCGTCCCTGTCCGGAACATATCGCATGACAACAGCCATGACATATCCCGAATACAGGTCGTAGAGCCGTCGCATAGCAGCACGGTCACCGTTTTTTATGTCGCGCACAAGGCGCTCTTCTGGTTTCAAAGTATCAACAGTCGGTTATGGGGGTGCCGGTGTAAGTCAATTTCATTTGCAGGGGTTGTGGGTCGCCATTGTCAATAGTGTAGGCTGTAAAGTGCAGAAACACGGTCAGCACGCGGCTTTTGGGTGCGTATTTGCCCCACGACTGACTGTCGGTTGAGGCGCTGGTCTTTCCCAACATTAGTCGTATGTTGTGTCGTTTGCCGTCGACCAAAGCTTCAAACTGCCACATCGATGGCTTGATGGAGTAGACGTTGGTGCCGTCAGATTGGCGCACTGCTTCATACATTACGTTTTGTATACCCATCGATACGCCGTCAATACTATGTCCGGCGAATATCGTCTCTGCAATCTGTATGGCGGGTATGGTGCCGAACACAAAGGTTTTGCTCTGAGCGCTCATTTGCACTTTGTCGATAGTCTTGCCGTTGAAGTCCCATTTGCCATTGTATGCTGTGCCCGACTGTGCGTTGAAGCTCACGTCGAATTGATTGGGTGAAGATTCGTCGACACCGCACGAAGTCAGCGATATGGCAGTCAGTATGGCAGTCAACAATATTGTTATATTCAGTTTATTATACATCAATTTCATGTGTTTATTGTCTGTTCTCTATACTTATAATGCAATGATGTTGATTATATTGCATGAAAAATCGAGAAAAAACACATAAATGTGCAACGTTAAATAATTTAAATCTAAAAAAATGCTTAAATATGACATTTTGATTTTATATGATTTTTATTACTTTTGTACCGTTTTAATTGATAGTATTCTAAATAAGCGGATGACTTTTTTAACATTATGAAAATAGGATTGTTTATTCCCTGCTACGTAGACGCACTCTATCCCGAGGTAGGTGTCGCCACATACAAGCTCCTGAAGAGTCTTGGTCTTGACGTAGCCTACCCCCTTGACCAGACTTGTTGTGGACAGCCTATGGCCAATGCAGGATTTGAGAAGATGGCAGGCAAGATAGCCGACAGTTTCGACGAGAAGTTCGCCGAATTTGATTATGTCGTGGCTCCATCGGCGTCGTGTGCTGCATTCGTCAAGTTGTATCATCCACGATTGGCTAAGGGACATCATGAGTGTATCACATCGAAGAAGATTATGGACGTAGTGGAGTTCATTCACGACGTAGTGAAGCCCACCAGCTTGAAGGCGAGCTTTCCTCATGTGGTGAGTGTGCACAATTCATGTCATGGAGTGCGCGAGCTTGGACTCTCGTCGCCGTCAGAACGCAACGTGCCGCAGTTCAACAAGATTATCGACCTTCTGCGTATGGTAGACAGCATCACCATACGCGAACCCGAACGCAAGGACGAGTGCTGCGGATTTGGCGGTATGTTCTCGGTGGAGGAACCTGACGTGTCGACACGAATGGGCGAGGACAAGATAGCACGACATATGGCTACCGGAGCCGAATACATCACGGGGCCAGACTCGTCGTGCCTGATGCACATGCAGGGCATAGCACGCAAGGAGAACAAGCCTATTAAATTCATTCATGTAGTACAGATATTGGCAGCAGGACTATGAGTACACTACACAGCAAAGCGGCTCGCCGCTTCAACGAAAACAGAGAGAAGACAACGTGGCACGACGCTACGTTCTGGGCGCTCCGACAGAAGCGCGACCAGATGGCTAAGGGACTGGACGAGTGGGAACAGCTACGCGAACATGCCAGCCAAATCAAACGTCACACCATAACGCATCTGGCTGACTATCTGGAGCAGTTTGCCGGTCAGCTGGAGAGCCGTGGCGTGATTGTGCACTGGGCACGTACGGCAGACGACTTCAACAATACGGTGCTCGAAATACTTCAGAAGCACGGCGTGAAGAAGATGGTGAAGTCGAAGTCGATGCTTACTGAGGAGTGTGGCATGAATCCATTCCTCGAACAGAACGGTATCGATGTAGTGGAAACCGACCTTGGCGAGCGCATTCTGCAACTGCTTCATCAGAAGCCGAGTCATATAGTGATGCCGGCTATTCACCTGAAACGTGAGGAAGTGGGCCGTATGTTTGAAGAGAAAGGCATCAGCAAGCAGATTGGCAATTACGACCCTACATATCTGACACGCTGCGCACGCATGCACCTGCGCAACCAATTCATGGAGGCAGGGGCTGGTATGACGGGCTGCAACTTCGGTGTGGCTGAGTCGGGCGACATCGTGGTGTGCACCAATGAGGGCAATGCCGACATGTCTACGTCAATGCCTAAGCTGCATCTGGTGGCTATGGGCATAGAGAAGATTGTGCCCGACTACAAATCGCTTGCTGTTTTCCAGCGTCTGCTGTGCCGTTCGGCTACCGGACAGCCTACTACTGCATACACATCGCACTTCCGTCAGGCTCGACCGGGTGCCGAGATGCACGTGATTCTGGTAGACAACGGTCGAAGCGACATACTCGCTGACAACGAACATTGGGAGACTCTGAAGTGCATACGCTGCGGATCGTGCATGAACACTTGTCCCGTCTATCGCCGTTCGGGTGGCTATTCGTATACTTACTTCATTCCCGGACCTATCGGCGTGAACCTTGGTATGCTGCGCAATGCCAGTTGTTATAGCGACAATGTGTCGGCTTGTACGCTGTGCTTGTCGTGCGACAATGTGTGTCCGTCGAAGGTCGGTCCTGGCTCGCAGATATATCTGTGGCGTCAGAAACTCGACTCGCTACATCGTGCCGACCCTATGAAGAAGTTCATGTCGATGGGTATGGAGGCATTGTTTGAACATCCGCATCTGTATGCTGCCGCCCTGCGTCTGGCTCCGTTGGCTAATATCGTGCCCGACAAACTCACACGTGTGCGTGGAGTGAATCCTTGGAGCGTTGGACATACTAAGCCGGAGTTTGCCAAGGAGTCATTTCAAGAAATGTGGAAGAAGGGTAAGGTTTAGTGTTGAATGTTAAGTGTTAAATGTTGAGTGTTTAATGATTAATGTTGAATTCTGATGGGTAATTATAAAGAAGAACTTTTGCAGAAGCTCCGCAGCAATACGCGCGAGCAATACGATATGCCTGCCGACGAAGTGAAGGGCATAACCTATGCCGACACGGTAGCGCAGTTCATAGAGATGAGCCAGGCTGTGGGTGCCAATGTGGTTGAGGCAGCAACGGGCGACAGTCTCGACGACATCATACGTAAGGCTTATCCCGATGCCAAGGTTGTGGCTTCCAATCTTCCGGAGGTAAAGATGGCAACGCTAAATCCCGATACCGTGGCAGACGCCCAGGCTCTTAACGGCACCGATGTGGGTGTGGTGAGCGGTCAGATAGGTGTGGCTGAGAACGGATGTGTGTGGATTCCGCAGTCGATGAAGCAGAAGGCGGTGTGCTTCATATGCGAGTATCTCGTAATTGTGCTGCCCAAAAGCGGCATCGTCAATAATATGCACGAGGCTTACGCACGCATCGAAATGCCTGCTACAGGACTCGGAACGTTCATCTCTGGTCCGTCGAAGACAGCCGACATTGAGCAGGCTCTCGTCATGGGAGCGCAGGCTGCACGTGGCGTTACGGTTGTGATAACTGAATAGGGCAACAGTATATACAGTTTGATATAGGAACGGCGGACTCCCGTCCGACGCACAGTTGGCATTATAAGCTATAGATTTTCTGCTGTGCGTCGGATGGGAGTCCGCCGTTCCTTTTTGCTTTATTTATGTAGTCATACGGTTGTTCTCGGCAGTTTTGACAATCTTTAGAGTTCGTTAGATATTCCTATAGATTAATCTATTTCGGAACACTTGTTTGGTTGGAGTATATTGTATATCTTTGCAACAGTAAGATAACTAAACGTAAACATTAACAACTAAAAACGAAACATTATGAAAAAGAACATTATTTATTCATTTATTATTGCTATTGCTTCGTTTGCTTTTATGGCTTGTAGTAACGACGATGACGGCGGTCAGATGCGTATTCCCGACAGTGCCAGACCATCAGCCAAGTTTACATTTGGTAATTTCGATGATGAGCAGTATGCCAATGATGCCGTTAAAATGGATGTGACGAAATGGGGCGATGGAGCTGTTGCCCCCGAATTCAAATCAATCGAACTCTTCGCCGACGGTCATTTCCTCATCACTAAAAACAATGCCGGCAACAAACCTAAGTTCTCGCGCATGGCAACACGTGCTACCGACATCAACGGATCGGTAGATTTTGACAACGGTCTGTATATTTATGGCACATTCACATATGAGAAGGATGGTGTATATAAATTGAGCAACGGCACCAAAATCAAGATTGATAAGAATGGTGATGTAGTAGGAGTTGTAACGGTGACATATACCAACTGCAATGGCGTTGACATAACGATTATAGTAAACGTCGATTTCAATTATAAGACCGATGAGGCTGTTCGCCCGTTGTGTCGTTCATGGAGAATGGACAGTCAGGAGGCATGGCTTTACACTGACAAGGTGTATATCGGATACGGCAAGCAATGGCTTGACAACTTCTTCAAAGTGAAGCAAGATATCACTATCACACCGGAAGGCAAGCAGTGGGGATTTGATGAGGACGACATCCTCGACGATGATGATTACTGTCGTCGCGTTATCTTCTCGCCATGCGGCACATTCATGTGCTTCTATCAGGATGGCGACGTGGAAATAGGACGCTGGGAATGGAGAGACAAGCAAAACGGCATACTGCGCTGCTACGAACCGTTCGAATTTGGCGATGACGACTTTGACGATGATGACGACTATATGGACATGACAGTGCGCTTCGACGGCAAGCAGATGCGTATGTACAACGAATATATGGATGAAGAAAACGACATCAATTTCCATGTATATAGCGTAAGCACATTCAGTGCAAGATATTGATTTTGCAGTAAACCAAACAGTAGGAGGCTATGGCGGGAATGCCATAGCCTCCTATAGTTTGTATTGTTTTATAAGCAATCGGCCGTAAAATAACTTCGTATCATGGCATGATACGGTTGTTTCAAGACACGCAACATGTCCAGAAGCTGTTGTCAAGAACTCTACTTGAAGCTGTTGGCAGCTTCGATGATTCGTTCTATTTCCTCTTGTTGCAGCGTAGGATTAAGCGGAAGGCTTAGCTCTTCGCTGTGTATGCGCTCGGTAATGGGCAACGACAGCAAGCCTATGTCTGCATAGCATTGCTGGCGATGGGGTGGAATGGGGTAGTGTATCATTGTCTGTATGCCTTGATTGAGCAAGTGTTGTTGTAAGCGTTCGCGCTCGCTGCACAGCACAGGGAATATGTGGTGTACGCTGCTATGGCAATAATCTGTAGAGGGAAGAGTAAGCAAGGGATTGTCTATATGCTCAATGTATTGCATGGCAATGTTGCGGCGCAGCGCATTGTCGGCATCGAGATACTTCAGTTTCACCCGCAATACGGCTGCTTGAATCTCGTCAAGTCGGCTGTTGCGGCCCTTATATTTGAACACGTACTTGCGTTCAGATCCGTAATTGCCCAATGCACCAATCATATTGGCCAACTCTTCGTCGTCGGTAGTGACGGCACCGCCATCGCCAAGTGCCCCAAGGTTCTTGCCTGGATAGAAGCTGTGGGCAGCGGCATTGCCCAACGAGCCGGTAAGACGGTCGTTGTATTGGCAACCGTGAGCCTGGGCATTGTCTTCGATGAGCAGCAGGTTGTGGCTATCGCAGATTTCGTGAATACGTTCGGTGTATGCGCATTGTCCGTAGAGATGGACAATCATTACGGCACGTGTGCGACTTGTTATGGCACGTTCAATCTGTCTGTCGTCAATCTGGAATGTATCGATGCGTGGTTCTACAAGCACTGGTGTCAGATTGTTCTCGGTTATGGCAAGAATTGTGGCTATATAGGTGTTGGCAGGTACTATCACTTCATCGCCGTCGTGCAGTCGGCCCATCTCCTTATAAGCCCTCAAGATGAGCGTAAGAGGTCGAGTCCGTTGCCGCAACCTACACAATAGCGTGTGCCGATATAACGGGCATACTCCTCGGCGAACGCCTTGTTCTCGTTGCCTTGCAGATACCATCCGCTATCCACAACACGTTGCACGGCAGCACTTATTTCGTCGGTATGCATTGCCGTCACCGCCTTTAAGTCAAGAAACTTTATCATATCCATAACTCAACACTTAACATTTAACACTCCACACTTAACACTCCACATTCCACATTCAACACTCCACATTCTAAACCTCCCATTCGTAGGTGTCGTAGCACACACCGCGACCGCCGAACCCTTCTTTCTGGTGTATAAGGTTGCAATTGAGATAGTGTCCCAATTGTTCGGTCGATTTTCCGAAGTCGAAATATCGTCGGTCGGCATATCGTTCGTTGATTAGATAGTCGAATACGAGGTCGAGCGCACCCGTTTCCTTGCCACGTTTCGAAGCCGATATATATTGAGTGTGCACCGTTTCGCCACATTCAAACACCATTGTTCCACCCAGTGGCGTATCGCCTTCGTACGCCATAAACAACCTTATGTTATCAGGAAAGCGTGAGTGTAGGAGTTGCAGTTCGTCGATGGTATGAACTGGGTGTACTCCATATTTCGCCTCAAGGTTGTCGTTAAGGATTTGCCAGAAATCAGAGATGTCATTTGTTTCAGCTACTGTTATTCCGTTGCGTCGTGCCTTATTGACGCAACGATGGCGCAGTTTGCTGAATTTCGGTCTTCTGTCGAGACAAATTGTAGATGATATGTCGCGTGCAGCAATATGCGCATTGCATACTCTAAAGATGGCATACAGGTCTTCTTCGGCAGGCATCGAGTGATAAATCCAAGGTGTAGGTTTGTACACAATACGCTTTACGCCACACTCGTCATGCAAGAAACTGTTGATAACGACAAACACGTCAAGACACAACTCGGCAGTCATATCGCTGCCCATAATGAGTCCACCGTATGTCAGTCCGCCATACGAGCGCAGTTCGTCGTCGTGAATGGTAGCCGGAAGGAGAGCTATGAGCAACGGTGCTTTGCCGTTGTCATTCTGTGTATATACCATCAGCGAGCAGTCGGTGAAGCGGTCGCTATGGTAGTCCATATATCCACGTTTAAGTAGAAACGTTGCGTTCTTGGCTTTGCCCACGAATTCGTCCCATTCAGTAGCGTCTGCTGTATTGTATCGTCTTACTTTGAGCATTTCTTGTATTTTAAGAATTCGTCGTAGTCGTATATATAGTCATCTTCGTCGTAAAGTTCGGAAGCGATGACAAGACATACGGCACCCGACGAGAAATCGTCAAGCGTACGCCATATACCGGTGTCTATTATCAGTCCTTGATAAGGATGGTTCAAAAGAAATTTGCGCTTCTCACGCCCATCGTCAAGCGTCACGGTGAAGCTTCCACTTACCGCTATGAGCAATTGCTTGAGCTTGCGGTGAGCATGTCCGCCGCGACTTTCACCACCAGGTACGTCGTAAAGCCAATAGACACGAGCTATTTGGAAGGGTACGCTTTTCAACTCTTCTATTACCGACAGATTGCCACGGCGGTCTTCTATTTTTGGTATTTCTATTATTTTAGCGTCTGCTACCTTCATTATACTATAATGTTTATAACTATGATATAGGTTTATGCTTTTTTCTGCAACCTATTATTCTTATAACGCCCGATTCTCATAATTATTGCGAATATGTATGCAGCAACTACCGACAAAACAAGGCATATTGCAAAAAGTATTGGATTGCATACTGTGTCATATCCAAAGAGACGTCCCCACACGAATACAAATGCTGTAATCACAATACCATGCAACATGTATATTTCGAAACTGATGTTGCCCAAGAAGACAAGGGCTCGTTGGCTTAATAATTTTGAAATTATGCCTTTGTTGTCGTTTGATATGGCAAACCAATATATTAACAAACTGAATGGGAGCCAAAACAATGGAGCGAAACGTATCCATGAAGGTAATGAACAGTATGGCATAAATGTCAATGCAGAAACTGACACAATTATTATTATTTCTATTGTTGACAATATATTGGTCGACTGTCGGTCAATCCATTGCCTTAAGCGTATGGAGAAGTGGGCGGTATACAGACGATATGCAATTATTCCTATTGCAAAATCAATAATACGCAGCGGTGGAAATGCAAACATGAAGTCGTCTATTGCAGAGTTGTTGCAACATGACTCTATGGCAAGTGCTAATAGTATATATATCGTTAATAGTGCGCCGAACACTTTGTTACGCGATATTATCAATTGTCTGTAGAGAAAAGGAAACAACAAATAGCAAAAGAACAATGCTCCAAGAAACCATGAAAGACCTGTACCATATTTCAGCATGTCTTCGGATAGAGTAAACTCTTGAAGCATAAAAACATGCAGTAATGTCTTTATGATATTGAATTTCACTCCGGCTACAAAGCTCATAAATAAGGCTATGGTGAAGGTAACTAAATGAAGGGGATAGATCTTAGCAAGGCGTTTGCGCAGGAATTGAACGTACCGAAAAGTTCCGTCTTCAATTCTTGGACCGCATCCTATGCTCAGTACAAATCCACTTAGTATGAAGAAGAATGTGACACCTGCATCACCCCCATAATCAAAGCCGTGAAAACCAAGACTTCTAAAATAGTGGCAGATGAAAATCTGCATGCAGAATACGAAACGCATAGATTGCAATGTTGCAATATGGTGGCTTGATGATTTGGCTGAAATGATTTTGTTCATGATGATTAATAAAAAAAAGTTTCGCAAGTCGACGACTTGCGAAACTTTTGTATATAGCATTGCTTTGTTATGTTACTTGTCCATATATGGGTCGGTACCAAGCACTGTTGCTGCGAGTCGCTTTGCCTTGTCACGAAGCTGTGTGGTGTCAGCTGTCGGTTCGCCATAGCAGAGCACTACGCCCATGCGGCGACCTACGTGTGCCTCCTTCTTGCCGAAGATGCGAACGCGGGTGTAGTCTTCTTTGAGTGCATCCATGAAGTTGTATGGCAGCGGGTCGTTGGTCTCTGTGGGTGAAAGAACTACGGCACTTGCTCCTGCATGCTCAAGATGAATGCCTGCTATGGGCAGTCCCATTACTGCGCGGAAGTGGAGTTCAAACTCTGAGAGGTTGGTGGTATGCCCCAGTGTAACCATACCCGTGTCGTGCGGACGTGGTGAGAGTTCGCTGAATATCACTTCACCCTCCTTTGTAAGGAAGAATTCAACGCCCCAGATGCCGGCACCGGTAAGCGCCTTTGTAACCTTCTCTGCCATGTCTTCTGCCTTGCGCAATTCGTCCTCAGGCAACTGGAACGGCTGCCAGCTCTCGCGATAGTCGCCACCTTTCTGTACGTGTCCGATAGGCGGACAGAACAGTGTGGGTCCGTTCTTCTGTGTTACTGTGAGCAGAGTGAATTCCGAGTCGAAGTGGATGAATTCCTCGATGATTATCTCCTTCACGTCACCGCGGCTTCCTTCCATAGCGTCGTTGAATGCCTTCTCAAGCTGTTCAGGTTCGCGAACGATGCTCTGTCCGTGACCCGATGATGACATAAGGGGCTTGATTACGCATGGGAAACCAATCTCCTTAGAGTGCTCGCGGAGCTGTTCGAGAGTGGTTGCGTAGAAGTATTTGGCTGTACGCAGGCCCAATTCCTTTGCTGCGAGGTCGCGTATGGCCTTGCGGTTCATTGTATAGTTTACGGCGCGGGCGCTCGGAACCACCTGAATGCCTTCCTTCTCGAAGTCGAAAAGACGCTCGGTACGTATTGCTTCGATTTCAGGCACAATGATGTCGGGGTGATAACGCTCAACAACAGCAGTCAAGGCATCGCCGTCGAGCATGTTGAACACTTCGTGCTCGTCGGCAACCTGCATTGCCGGTGCGCCTTCGTATCTGTCGCATGCAATGACATATTGTCCAGCACGCTTTGCGGCGATGACAAACTCTTTGCCCAATTCGCCCGAACCTAACAACAATATTTTTTTCATTTTGTGATAATGTTAAAAGTCTTTTGTATAGCGTGACGTTCTCTCTTAGTCGAGAAGAGTAGATGCACGTACACGCGACAATGTCTCGGGGGTCATCTGCAGATAGCTTGCTATGTACACCAATGGTGCACGCAACACCACCTGCGGCATCAGTTTGCACAATTTCTTGTAGCGGTCCTGTGCTGTCTCAAAGCGCACAAGGTCGGCATGTACCTGCGACATGATGAGGCTTTCCTCCAATATCTTGCGGTAGAGAATCTGTATATTGACGTTGTGCATTGCCACACGCTCAAGATCTGCCTTAGGCAGGGCGTACACTACAGTAGGCTCGATGGCCTCAATCTGCAGTTTGGTTGGTTCCTCCTTGAAGAGGCTTTCAATGCACATTACGATGGTGTGGTCTTGTGCCAGATGTTCGGTCACTTCCTTGCCGTGTTTGAAGTAGAATTGGCGCATGAGTCCCTTGTCGATATACAAGAGGTTCTTGCATATCTCGCCCTCGCTGAGTGCAATTTCGCCTTTGGCGTACTTGATAGGTACAAGTATGCTCTCAAGCACGTCGAGCTCATCGTGCGTCATTGTACTGTAACGTCTTGCCAACTCACGCGCTATGTCGCGCGTGTTTGTGCCGACCAACTCTTTCATAAGTTACTTTCCTTTCTGTGTTAGTATTGTTGACTTATTATTTTTATTATTGGTTATATATAATTTTATCTCTGTCGTCTTTCTAAAGTCGGGTTTTAGTCGAGCTTCAGCACTGCGAGGAATGCTTTCTGCGGAACCTCTACGTTGCCAATCTGCTTCATACGCTTCTTACCCTTCTTCTGCTTTTCGAGCAATTTGCGCTTACGGCTTACGTCGCCACCATAACACTTTGCTGTCACGTCCTTGCGTACGCACTTGATCGTCTCGCGTGCAACAATCTTGGCACCGATGGCAGCCTGTATGGCAATGTCGAACTGCTGGCGTGGGATGAGGTCCTTCAGCTTCTCGCACATCTTGCGTCCCATGCTTACGGCATTGTCCTGATGGGTCAGTGCTGAGAGGGCGTCGACAGGTTCGCCGTTGAGCAGGATGTCGAGCTTGGCCAGACGTGATGGACGGAAGCCGTCGATATGATAGTCGAATGAGGCGTAGCCCTTGCTTATCGACTTGAGTTTGTCGTAGAAGTCGATCACAATCTCGCCAAGTGGCAGCATGAAGTGCAGCTCCACGCGGTTGCCGCTGACGTATTCCTGATTGATCAGCTCGCCGCGCTTGTCGAGGCAGAGCGTCATGATAGGACCAATGAAGTTTGTCGTGGTGATGATCGATGCACGTATGTATGGCTCCTCGATATGGTCGATAAGTGTCTGCTCGGGCAATCCCGACGGATTGTGCACCTCCTTCACGCCGCCCTGCTTGTCGTATACCATATACGAAACGTTGGGCACGGTGGTGATGACGTCCATATTGAACTCGCGGTCGAGTCGCTCCTGCACAATCTCCATGTGCAGAAGTCCGAGGAATCCGCAACGGAAACCGAATCCGAGAGCTACCGACGACTCTGGCGAGAATGTCAGTGAAGCGTCATTGAGCTGCAGCTTCTCGAGCGAAGCACGCAGATTCTCGTATTCGCTTGGGTCAATGGGATACACACCGGCAAATACCATAGGCTTGACTTCCTGGAATCCGGAGATAGCCTTGTCACATGGACGGTTGACGTGGGTGATGGTGTCGCCCACCTTAACCTCTGTGGCATCCTTGATGCCTGATATGATGTAGCCTACCTCGCCCGTGCCGAGCACCTGACGTGGCACCATGTCCATCTTCAATACGCCAACCTCGTCTGCCACATACTCCATTCCGGTGTTGAAGAACTTCACCTTGTCGCCCTTGCGTATCTCGCCGTTTTCAATCTTGAAGTAGGCAATGATACCGCGGAATGAGTTGAACACCGAGTCGAAGATAAGAGCCTGAAGCGGACCTTTTGTGTCGCCTACGGGATGTGGTACACGCTCTACGATGGCTTTCAGCACATCGTCAACGCCTTCGCCTGTCTTGCCCGAGGCACGCAGAATGTCCTCACGCTTACAACCGATAAGTTCTATAATCTCATCTTCTACCTCGTCGGGCATTGCGCTTGGCATGTCGATTTTGTTCAGCACGGGTATTATCTCAAGGTCGTGCTCTATAGCCATATAGAGGTTTGAGATGGTCTGTGCCTGAACGCCTTGAGTGGCATCGACAACGAGCAGCGCACCCTCGCAGGCAGCAATGCTTCGCGACACTTCGTATGAGAAGTCGACGTGTCCCGGGGTATCAATAAGATTGAGAATATATGTCTGGTCGTTATGCTTGTACTCCATCTGGATGGCATGGCTCTTGATTGTGATACCACGCTCGCGCTCCAAGTCCATGTTGTCAAGCATCTGACCTTCAGTTATCTTGATTGTTTGCGTACGCTCCAACAGTCGGTCGGCAAGTGTTGACTTGCCGTGGTCGATGTGGGCAATAATACAGAAATTCCTTATATTGTCCATTGATATATATCAGTTTTATGTGCAAAGTTACTCGTTTTTTCCGACAAATGGGTAACTTTGCATAAGAATTTATGTTTGAAAGGGTTGTGAATCTAAACTTTCACATTTCTTATTGATTTAATTATTAGAAATATAACATAACGTATACGAAATGAGGTATTTTGCTTTTTGTGCCGCTTTGTGTTCTGTCATGCTTTGCGGCTGTCATGAGAGTATGGAGCAACGTGCGCAGCGTGAGGCACGTGAGTTTACCAAGAAGTATTGCCCGACACCGGTTCAGAACAATTTCCGTACCGACAGTGTGGCGTTTGAAATGGATACTAAGACCTATCATTATTATTGTTCGGCTGTAGGCGACCTGGACAATGTCAAGGTTTTTGATATTCATCGTGAGAAGATAGCCGAGATTCTGTTGACTAATATACGCGAGAGTACATCGTTCCGCCCGTATATGAAGGAGGGCTTTGCATTTCAGTGGACTCTGCGTTCGGATAAAGACAAGAAGAAGGTGTATTTCGATCGTAGGTATACACCGAAGGATTACAACAAGTAGAAGATGTTTGTAGAAATCAAACGCTGATAAACACAATAAACGACAAAAGACAACAAGTACAACATCATATACTCTGTATTAAGGTATACCAACGTTGTACTTGTTGTCTTTTGTCGTTTTTTTATTTTTAGAGATAGTTCACCACCTCGTTGCCCATCTGCATTACGTAGGTGAGGTTGATGTCCTTGTCAAATACGATGATGTCGGCATCCTTGCCTTCTTCGATAGAACCCTTGCGGTCGAAGACGCCCATGATTTTGGCTGGTGTCTCGCTTGCCATACGGAAAGTGTCTTCCATAGGAATGTTGGCTTTCTGTATGCAGGTGCGTATCAAGGTGTCCATAGTGGCAATAGAACCAGCAAGAGCCGAGCGGTCGGCCAACTTGCATACGCCGTCTTCCATTATGACGCGTGGCTCGGCAGAAACGTCGCCTTCGCTTGCTGCATAAGCCAGAGAGTCGGTGATGAGTGCTGTGCGCTCCACTCCCTTAATCTTATGCAGCACCTTGAGCATTACTGGCGGTACGTGCAAGCCGTCAGCGATGACCTCTACGGTCATGTCCTGCATTGCGTATACACTCTCAACGGTGCCGGGCACCTTGAATTCGTGCTCCTTGTATACTACAGGCATAGCGTTGTAGAAGTGTGCGGCGTGTGTCATGCCAGCCTTGTGAGCCTCTACCACGTCCTTATAAGTGGCGCGTGTGCAGGTGAGAGCGGTAAGTACGCCGTGCATATTACATGTCTTGATGAAGCGTACCGAGCCTGGCAGCTCTGGAGCTTCGTCCCAACGCTTTATGCACTTGTACTTGCTGAGCAATGTTTCGTATTCGTAGATTACCGGTGCCTTGATCAGCACTGGGTTCTGGGCACCAGCCTCTTTGGGGTTGATGTACGAACCTTCGATGTGTAAACCGAGCACAGGGCTGTTCTCCTCAGCCATGAGTTTTTCGCATACATTGCATGCTGCCTCAATAGTAGGGATAGTCGATGATGACAGTGTCGGGTATATTGAGGTAGTGCCATGCTTCAAGTGTGCGTTGACTGCTTTACGGAAAGCGTCTTCGCAGCCTTCGATAAAGTCGCGTCCGCCACCGCCGTGTGTGTGCATGTCGATACCACCGGGAACTATATAGCCCCCGTTGACGTCGATGATTTCAGCTCCTACAACGTGCAAGTCGATGTTTGAGACACATCTGATTCTGTTGCCGTCTGTTACAATGGAGCCGCCATCAAGCCAGCCTTTCGGTGTGAGAATGCGACCGTTGACAAATTGTTTTAGCATAGCTTTACTGTTTTAGAGTTCGTTGGTCACCTCGTTGCCCATCTGCATAACGTATGTGAGCTTAAGGTCGTTGTCGAACATCATGATATCAGCATCCTTGCCGTCCTCAAGCGAACCCTTGCGGTCGAATACACCCATAATCTTGGCTGGTGTCTCGCTCGCCATGCGGCATGCGTCTTCCATTGGGATGTTGGCCTGCTGTACGCATGTACGGATGAGGCGGTCCATAGTGGCGATAGAACCGGCAAGTGCTGAGTGGTCGGCGAGCTTGCACACGCCGTCCTCAAGGATTACGCGTGGGTCGAATGCTACACCCTCGTCGCTTGCTGCGCAAGCCAATGAGTCGGTGATGAGCGCTGTCTTCTCAACGCCCTTTATCTGATATACAACGCGAAGCATTACCGGTGGAACGTGGATGCCGTCGGCGATGACCTCTACTGACATGTCTGAGAGTGCATAGATACTCTCAACGGTGCCAGGAACCTTGAATTCGTGCTCCTTGTATACTACAGGCATAGCGTTGTAGAAGTGTGTAGCGTGTGACATACCAGCATCGTGACCTGCCACTACGTCTTCGTATGTAGCGCGTGTGTGGCCTATGGCTGCGATGACACCATGCTTGCGGCACGACTTGATGAACTCTGCTGAGCCTGGGAGTTCAGGAGCCTCGTCCCAACGCTTGATGCAAGGATACTTGTCGAGCAGTGGTTCGTATTCCTCAGCTACAGGAGGCTTGATCCATTCGGGAATCTGTGCGCCAGCCTGTTTGGGGTTGAAGTATGGGCCTTCGAGGTGGAGTCCGAGTACGGGGCTGTTCTCCTCAGCCATGAGTTTTTCGCAAGTTTCGCATGCAGCCTCAATCATTGGCACTGTTGATGATGACAATGTGGGGAAGATGGCTGTTGTGCCATGCTTCATGTGTGCCTTGATGGCTACACGGAAAGCTTCTTCTGAGCCCTCCATGAAGTCGCGACCACCACCGCCATGCACGTGCATCTCAATGCCGCCAGGAACTACATAGCAACCCTTGGCATCTACGATTTCTGCATCTACGATGTGGAGATCACTGTTTGATACGGCTTTAATCTTGTTGCCGTCGATGATTACTGAGCCGCCTTCGAGCCAGCCTTCTGGTGTAAGTATGCGGCCATTGATAATTTGTTTTAGCATAATGTTTGGTTAGTTTAAGAACTTGCAAATCTGCATAACATTTATTTTATGAGTTTGTGCAAGACTTTTGAGTTCATTAGTATATTTATGTAAGCAAAGGTACATATATTTTTTACAACTGAGTGCAAAAAAACGGAAAAATAGAAGAAAAAATTTTAGTATCCCATTTCGCCAAGTGCTGTAGCGAGCTGGTCGGGACAGCTTGTCATTTTGCCGCCACAGGTGATGCCCTTCAGTGTCTGCTTCACGTCTGATGCTTTCTTGCCGATGCACAGGGCGCATATGCCTTTGAGGTTGCCGTTGCATCCGCCTTCAAAGGCGAGGTTGCGTATGATGCCGTCGGCATCTACGTCGATGGTGATGAGGCGGCTGCATGTGCCGCAGGTGGTGTATTCTAAGTGGTTCATGATGATGTAAATTGAAAAGCCCCACCCCCTTGCCCCTCCCCCGCAGGGAGGGGAGTAGTATGTCTGGCTGCTCAGATATGCCGGCCCTAAAAACAAGAGATAGCATCCTTATGCAATTTGTACATATCACTCCCCTCCCTACTGGGGAGGGGCAAGGGGGTGGGGCTTCTGTTTTGTTATTATTATTCGCCCTCCTCAGGCTTCATGTTTGTGTAAACGTTCTGAACGTCGTCGAAGTCCTCAAGACGCTCTACCATCTTGTCGATAGTAGCACGCTGCTCAGCGTCGATGTCCTTCAGGTCGTTTGGCACGTATGTAAACTCGCCGCCGATGTCCTCGAAGCCCTGGTCCTCAAGGAACTTCTGAATCTGTGCGTAAGCCTTAACGTCGTCGCCGTAGATGGTGATTGTGCCTTCTTCCTCGTCCTCGTCAAATTCGTCCTCTACGTTGAAGTCGATGAGCTCAAGGATAAGCTCTTCCATGTCTACGCCGTCCTTCTTCTTGAATGTGAACACGCACTTGTGGTCGAAGAGGTAAGCCAGTGAACCTGTTGTGCCGAGAGTACCGTTGAACTTGTTGAATACCGAGCGAACGTCGCCTACAGTACGTGTGGTGTTGTCGGTCAGTGTGTCAACGAAGATAGCGATACCGTGAGGGCCATATCCCTCGTATGTTACTTCCTTGTATTCGCTCTGGTCCTTGCCCATAGCGTTCTTGATAGCACGCTCGATGTTGTCCTTCGGCATGTTCTCACGCTTACATGTAGCGATGATTGAACGAAGTGACGGGTTGTTTTCCGGTTCCGGACCGCCTGCCTTAACGGCGATGGCAATCTGCTTGCCCAGACGGGTGAATGTCTTGGCCATGTGGCCCCAACGCTTCAGCTTAGTAGCCTTGCGGTATTCAAATGCTCTTCCCATTTTATTGTTTTGTATTTATTGTTTTTTTATTGTTATTATCTCAGTTCTGCGTTCAGCTTCTGCTTGAGGTTGTTGATGAGCTTGGTCATGATAGCCTCAATCTGCTTGTCGTTGAGAGTCTTGGTCTCGTCCTGCAGGATGAAGTTGACGGCGTAGCTCTTCTTGCCTTCAGGCAGGTTCTTGCCTTCGTACACGTCGAAGAGTTCAACGCTCTTGAGGAGCTTCTTCTCTGTCTGGCGTGCAATCTGCTCAATCTGCTCAAACTCAACGCTCTTGTCGATGAGCAGTGCGAGGTCGCGGCTTACCGATGGGAACTTGCTGATGTCGTGATAGAGCACCTCGTTCTTCTTGATGGCGCGCATCATGTTGTCCCAGTTGATGTCGGCGTAGAACACGTCCTGGTCGATGTCCATCTTCTTCAGAAGCTTGTGGCATACAGTACCCATCTCGCAGAGCACCTTGCCCGAGCGTGCCTTGAGTGCCAGAGCCTTGCCGAATATGTTGTTGTCGGATGTTTCTGTCACTACGATACCAGGATTAACACCCAGACGGGTGAATATGTTTATGACGTAAGCCTTAAGTTCGTAGAACGAAGCCTTCTCGTCGGCGTGAGCCCATGAGCCTTCAACACGCTTGCCTGTGGTCCACATTCCAAGGTGCATCTCCTCGGTGTAAGCCTTTATCGGGTCTTCGTCGTTCTTCTTTTCGGGCGAATAGTGATAGCAGTTGCCGAATTCGAAGAAGCGGAGGTTAGGCATCTTGTGGTTAATGTTGCGGCTGATGCTCTCCAGTCCGCCGAAGAGGAGTGACTGGCGCATTACGCCGAGGTCGTTGCTCAGAGGGTTCATCACCTTCACGGTAGTCTCCTCGGTATATTTGTTGAGCTCGGTGTAGTAAGCGGTCTTGCTGAGCGAGTTGTTAAGAATCTCGCGGAAGCCGCATCCAACGAGCTGTTCGCCGATTACGTTCTGGCGGTGATAAGCCTTGTCAATGTCGCTTGGTATGGTGAGCGAGCTCTTGAGCTGTGTCGGAATCTCCACATTATTATATCCGTAGATGCGCAGGATGTCCTCAACTACGTCGCACGGACGCTGCACGTCGACACGGTATGCAGGAACGTCGAGTTCCAGTCCGGTCTCAGTCTCAGATACAATCTTCATGTCGAGGCTCTCAACGATATAGCGGATCATGTCGTTGCCTATATTTTTTCCGATGAGACGGTCTACATACTCGAAGTCAAGCTGAACGCGGGCGTCGTTGATAGGGTTGGGATAAACATCCTTTATCTCCATGCTCACCTTGCCGCCTGCCAGCTGCTTGCACAGTATGGCAGCCTGCTTCAGAGCGTAGATGGTGCCGTTGGGGTCGATGCCACGCTCGAAGCGATAGCTTGCATCTGTGCTCAATCCGTGGCGGCGTGCGCTCTTGCGAATCCATGTCGGGTGGAAATATGCGCTCTCGAGCACTACGTTCTTTGTGGTGTCGTATGTGCCCGAACCCTTGCCTCCGAAGATGCCTGCGATACACATAGGGTCCTCGGCATTGCAAATGCTCAGGTCGTGCTCGCCGAGTGTGTGCTCCTCGCCGTCGAGTGTGACGAACTTAGTGCCCTCGGGCTGGGTGCGTACTACTATCTTCGAGCCCTTAACCATGTCGGCGTCGAAGCAGTGCATGGGCTGTCCGTATGCCATCATCACGTAGTTGGTGATGTCGACGATGTTGTTGATAGGACGCAGACCGATAACCTTCAGCTTGTTCTGAAGCCATTCGGGACTCTCCTTAACCTCACATCCGCTGATGCTCACACATGCGTAGCGCTTGCATGCCTCGGTGTTTTCAATCTCAACATCGATGGGCAGGTCGTGGTTGTCTACTGCAAACTCAGAGCAGTCGGGACGGTGGAGCGATGTGGCGTGGCCGTTGCGCTTGAGCCAAGCGTAAAGGTCGCGTGCCACACCCCAGTGGCTGAGTGCGTCAGAGCGGTTGGCTGTGATGTCAATCTCGATAATCCAGTCGCTCTCCAAGTGATAATATTCGGCTGCGGGCTGGCCTACAGGTGCGTCTTCGGGCAATACGATGATGCCGTCGTGGCTTGTGCCAACACCTATTTCGTCCTCGGCGCAAATCATGCCAAGGCTCTCAACACCGCGCAACTTCGACTTTTTGATAACGAATTCCTTGTCGCCGTCGTAGAGCACGCAGCCCAGATCGGCAACGATAACCTTCTGTCCGGCAGCCACGTTGGGCGCTCCGCAAACTATCTGCTGCGGCTCTGCTTTGCCAAGATCAACGGTGGTTATGTGCAAGTGGTCTGAATTAGGATGCAATTCGCAAGTCAATACCTTGCCCACGTACAGTCCCTTCAGTCCACCCTTAATGGTCTGTACCTCTTCAAGAGCGTCAACTTCGAGTCCGCATGAGGTCAGCGCGTCGGCTGTTTCCTGCGGAGTGAGGTCGAAATCGACATACTCCTTAAGCCATTTATATGAAATCTCCATTATAATGATTTTTAAGTATACTCAAAACTTGGTGCAAAATTAATAATTTTTCATGTAGTGGACAAAAAAACGTATGAAATAATGTCGTGTTTATGAAAACCGGAAAAAAGTTTGTAAATTTGCGCTATGAACTATAAATCAGCATTCCTATTACGTTGTCCGGCTATTCCCAAGGTGCGCATTGCGCTTGTGGGACTGGGCAATCGTGGCACAAAGACTCTGGTGCGCTATGCTTTTATCGACAATGCCGAGATAAGTTGTATTGTCGATGTGGACAGTCAGCGACTGGCACGTGCCAATAAGTTGCTGCGCGACAGCCATCGCAAAGAGGCGCTCACTTTGTGCGGGCCTGATGCATGGAAGGAGGCTTGCCAACTGCCCGATATAGACCTTATATATATATGTACGGAATGGCGCACCCATACCCAGATGGCTGTATACGCTATGCGCTGTGGCAAGCATGTGGCTGTAGAGGTGCCGGCTGCCACTACGGTGGATGAGTGTTGGCTTCTGGTGCATACTGCCGAGCAGACCCAGCGCCACTGCTTCATGACGGAGAACTGCTGCTACGACTATTTTGCGCTTGAGACTCTTGAGATGCACCGTCGCGGACTCTTCGGCGAGATTACTCATTGCGAGGGAGCATACATACACGACCTATCGACCGACAACGAGTGTGGCGAGAGCAATACAAGTTGGATTGAGCGCGGATGCCTCACGCATGGCGGCAATCCTTATCCCACGCATGGCATCGGGCCGATAGGGCAGTTGCTGGGATTTCACCGCACCGACCGTATGGTGCAGCTTGTCAGCATGACATCGGCTGGTGCCAAGGAAGCCGGACTACCCTTAGGTCGGGTCAACACCACTCTCATACAGACGGAACGTGGCGTGAGCATAATGCTTCAGCTCGACGTGACCACTCACCGGCCTTACAATCGTCTTCAGACCGTGTGCGGTACTAAGGCGTTCGTGCAGAAATATCCGCTGCCGACGGTCAACGATGGCGAGGAATGCTTAACGGGTGATGCTGCCGAGAGGTATATGAGCCAGTTTGACGCAGCCGATGCTGCACGGTTGTTGCGCAAGGGCGAGGCTATGAATGTGCCCAATGCCATGAACTACGCTATGGACGCACGTCTGATATATTGTCTCAACAAAGGATTGCCGCTTGATATCGACGTATATGATGCTGCCGAATGGTCGTGTCTGACAGAATTGACGCGAATCTCAGCGCAAAATGGTTGCAAGCCGGTAGAAATTCCGGTGTTTTGCCCAAATATGAGTCTATAATGATGCTTTTTGAAGAAAAAGCTACTTTTTTTGAAAAAAAAGTGGCTTAAAAGTTTGGAGGTTTAAATAAAAAACCATACCTTTGCACTCGCTTTTAAGGAACAACGCTTCCGCAAAGCAATAAGGTTTGGCTCCGTAGCTCAACTGAATAGAGCATCTGACTACGGATCAGAAGGTTGCAGGTTTGAATCCTGCCGGAGTCACAAACGTTTGAAGAGGATTTTACGAAAGTAAAATCCTCTTTTTTGTATGCCTATAGCCATAGAAGGCTATGGTATTCTCGTGATCAAATAAAATTCTCGTTGTAGCCTGAGTTAATCCGTTTTTCTTCCGTTTTTCAAAAGAACTCCATCCTTATTTCAAATGTAGTCCATCCTTATATCAAATGTAGTCCATCCGCACATCAAATGAAATGCATTTGAATTACGAATGGACTACATCTTGTGAGTGTGCGGTTTTTACTTCTGTCGTGGCACATATGGCACGTCGGCACGCGACGACTTGACGTCGTAGTTGTTCATCCACTCTTCGAGCATGCGACGGTGTTGTGCCAATGTTTCGGCGTATGCGCTCTCCACGGCGAGGTTGCGTGTCTCGCCACGGTCGCGACGCATGTCGTAGAGCTGTTCGCGGAAGCGACCCTTGTCGTACATCACATATTTGAATTCGGGAGTGCGCAGTGACCATCCCAGTGTGCCCGAACCCTTGTCAAACATTGTTTCGGTTACAACGTAAGGCTGGTGTGCAGCGTTAGGATTGGCGTTCTCTGCTATGGAACGATATGACACGCCACGTGTACTTTGCGGTGTGCTGGCGCCAGCCCAATCGCATATCGAGGCGAAGAAGTCTGGTCCGTTGTTGATGAGTTGTGGCAATTGTTTGCCGGCGTTCTTCTTGTCAGGCAACACAACTATCATCGGAATGTTGGTCACTTCGTCGTACAGCGCCGACTTTTGGTTCCAGTGATGTGCACCTGTGCCGTCGCCGTGGTCGCTGGTGAATATCACAACAGTGTTGCGCCACAACGAATTCTTGTCTATTGCATCAACAATCTTACCTATTTCCTTGTCGACATGCTCCACCAGTCGGTAGTAGGCGTAGCGGTAGCGGCGCCAGTCGTCGTCGGTGTACGATGTTGTAGGGTAAGCCGAATAGTTGAGCGATTTCTCACGCTGTAGTATGTCTGCGTCGTACGGACTGATGGCGTAGTTGGCGGGCAGACCCGGGCATTGGCTTACATCGGGTACTGTGATGTCGGCAAACGGCAGGTTTTGCTGACGTGCAAATTCGCAGATGTTGTGCGGATTGTCGAACGATGCCACGAGGAAGAACGGGCGTTCGGGTTTGCTGTGCTTGTTGAGGAAGTCGACGCATACTTCGGCAAGTCCGGCATCGTCGTGATTGTGTATGTTGCTGAATCCGAACTCGCCGTCGGGTATTGATGCTGTATGTGCGTGCCATTTTCCGGCGTAGGCGCATTCATATCCGGCATCGCCTACGAGTGTACCGAGTGTGCGTGTGCGAACAGAGTCGGGTATGGGTGTGCCGTTGCACTCTACGCCCAGCTCGTGTGCCATATATCCTGTGAACATTGACGCACGCGACGGTCCGCTGAGTGGCGACGAGCAGTAAGCGTTGGTGAATGTCACGCCAGCTGCAGCCAGACGGTCGATGTTGGGTGTATGCAGGTCGGTGTTGCCAAGGCAGCTCATGGCCGATGCTGTCTGTTGGTCGGTCATGATGTAGATGATGTTGGGGCGCTGTGCTGCCATAGCTGTGATAGGCGCAAGTGCAAGTAGGGGTTTCAGTAGATGTTTCATTTTTTATTATTTATGTTCTTTAGTTTTTATATGAATAATTGTTACGGTTTGCTTGTATTTGGGCCTTGTTATGCTTCGAAACGTCACTTAAACTATGAAAAAACGTAAAAATGCAACTTTTTAGTTATTTTTTTTCCGTTTTTTTTGCAGCAATGGAAAATATTGCTAATTTTGCCACCGTGTAAAGAATAACGCTAATTGTAGCGAAGATTTTTTTGATTTGTTTTAGTAGATTAGTTTTTAAGTAGTTTGTTTTTGAAAATCGGATGCCGTGAGGCACCCGATTTTTTTGTTTTTATAACTTTCCTGTTTTTGCTCCGTATGCTGTCTGTCTACCGTAATTAGTAATCTGCATCGTAGATGGAGCGATCAAAGTGATCGTAATAATATTGTCCTTTACCTTTAGTCTGATTGCCGTATTCTATAGCTCGTCTGGGGCAGTGGTGATAGCATGCGAAACACGACAGACATTTGCCGTTGTGTTTCCATACGGGGCTTTGTCCTTTTTCGCATTCTATATCGCCAGTGGGGCATACCTTTGCGCACTTGCCGCAACGTATGCATCGGTTCGGATCGACACGAAACTTGCTGTCGCCTATTATCCAATTGACAAAAGCGTAGCCTAAGAGTCGGCTGTTGATGCGTGGCCAGCGTCCTTTGGTTATGTTGAATATACCACGGCGTTTGTCGAGTATACAGTTAATGAATGGTGTGAGTATGTGGCCGGCTTCCGCTTTTTTCTGTAACTCTCTTTTCTCGATGTCGATATCCATAAATGGCAGTCCGACGTATGATTCGGGCATAAGCAGTGATATGGCGCTGTCGGCCTTCAGTCCTATTGCTGCCAGGTCTTTCTGGAATATGTCTACTGCTTCGCCTACGGTGTCGCCGGCAGTGCAGATAATATAGCAGTAGCGTCCTTGGGCGTTGGTTATGCGTAGTTTGGATATAAACTCCCTTACCATGAGTGGCGGTCGCCACCCATGCACTGGAAAGAGGAATCCGATTGGTTCGTCCAAATCAAGTGTATATTCGTGGATTTTATCGCTACCACCATGCTTTTTGCATTCGGCTGCAATGTCGACAATGTTGTCGCCTGTGAAGTATTTTATTCTTTGGGCTGCCCAGCGGGTGTTGCCTGTGCATGAAAAGTAGAAAACCATAAGCTTGCAGTGATAAGGATTGTGTATGAAACAAAAAAGGCAGGGTGCGCTGTTGTCTTGTGCGTACCCTGCCTTTATATTGGTTTCGGTCTTGCTGTGAGACCGTCTTTAGAAAGTGCTTTTTATTTTGCTTCTTCCATTACGCCTTCGATGTACAGACGTGTAAGCTCGGTTACGCCGTTAGATCTGACTGTAATGGTCTTTTTGAAATGTCCCGGGAATGTGCCACGACCGTTGTATGTCACCTTTATCTCACCCTTTTCGCCTGGCTTTATAGGAGTCTTTGTGAATGAAGGAATGGTGCATCCGCAGCTTGCAATGGCCTGATTGATTACCAGAGGTGCTGTGCCTTGGTTGACAAATGTGAACACACACTTCTGTACAGGCTCTTTCTCTGAGAATTTTCCGAAGTTGTAGTTTATCTTCTCAAACCTGATTGAAGCCTGTTTTTCTTGTGCCATTGTCATGCTGACGCATGCGATGAGCATGGCAAACACTATAAAAAATCTCTTCATATTATTTTCCAATTTTTTTATTGTTAATGTTATAACTCTGCAAAATTACAAAAAGATTTATGTCTTGGGCACAAAATGGGCATTTTTTTGCAATTATTATATTAAAATCTACCCTGTTCGCCGAGATAGCTGTCCTTGAAGCCGAGGAAGTAGAGTACGCCGTCGATGCCGATGGTGTTGATGCTCTGCTTGGCATTTGCCACAACGCGGGGCTTTGCATGGAATGCTATACCCAGACCGGCTTCTCCAAGCATTGGCAAGTCGTTGGCTCCGTCGCCTACGGCAATGGTCTGTGCCAGATTGACCTTCTCCACCTGGGCTATGAGTTTGAGCAGTTCGGCCTTGCGGTGTCCGTCTACTATCTCGCCAACGTAGCGTCCTGTGAGTTTGCCGTTGTCGTCAATCTCCAGTTCGTTGGCATAGACGTAGTCGATGCCGTACTTGCGCTGCAGGAATTCGCCGAAATAAGTGAATCCGCCACTGAGTATGGCTATCTTGTAGCCACAACGCTTCAGCACAGCCATCAGGCGGTCTACGCCCTCGGTGATGGGCATGTGTACGGCTATGTCTTCAAACACGCTTGAGTCCAAACCCTTCAGCAGAGCCACACGACGTGTAAAGCTTTCCTTGAAATCTATCTCGCCGCGCATGGCGCTTTCGGTGATAGCTTTCACTTGGGCACCCACACCGGCGCGCTCGGCAAGTTCGTCGATGCATTCGGTCTGGATGAGTGTGGAGTCCATATCAAAGCAGATGAGTCGGCGCATGCGGCGATACATGTCGTCACGTTGGAATGAAAAGTCGATCTCCATTTCCGAAGATATGTGCATAAGTTCCTCTTGCATGGCTGCGCGGTCGGTGGGTGTGCCACGCAGCGAGAACTCGATGCAGGCACGCATGTTGCGTTCCGGGTGCTTGATGCTCATGCGTCCGGTGAGTCGCAGTATGGAGTCGATGTTGAGTCCCTGGTTGGTTATGACTCTTGTAGCTGCTTCTATCTGCTTTGCCGAAAGCGAGCGACCTATGAGTGTGAGGATAAATCGGTTCTTGCCCTGTCCGTTTACCCAGTTCTCGTATTCGTCGTCGGTGACTGGTGCGAATCCGATGTTCACTCCGAGTTCGGTGGCTTTGAACAGCAGTTCCTTCATTACCTGTCCCGATGCATTCTCGTCTATGCGTATGAGTATGCCCAACGACAGTGTGGAGTGTATGTCTGCCTGGCCTATGTCCAATATCTTTGCATCCTTGCTGGCAAGGATTTCCATTATGGATGTGGTCAGACCTGGGCGGTCGTTGCCCGTTATTCTGATTAGTATTTGTTCTTCTTTCGTATTGTTAGTTTCCATTTATTCTATTGGGTTATTCTTCGGCAAACAGTCGTATGCGCTGTTCTTCCGACAGTTTGCACACAATCAGTTGGTTGTCTTTTTCAGCCACGATGTAGCCGTCAAGTCCCTGCACTACCACTTTTTTCTCTTCTGTGGTGTGTACAATGCAGTTGTGCGAGTCTATCATGTGTATGTTCTCGCCTATGAGTGCGTTGCCGTAGAGGTCTTTGTGGGTCTGCTCCATGAGCGAAGTCCATGTTCCGAGGTCGCTCCATCCGAAGTTTGCCGGACATACGAATATCTCCTCGGCCTTCTCCATGATGGCGTAGTCTACCGATATGTTCTCGCATTCGGGATAGCGGTTGTCGATAGTGGGCTGCTCTTCGGGTGTGCCGTATATGTCGAGCATGCCCTCGAACACCTTGCTTATAGTAGGGCTGTACACTCGGAATGCGTTGACTATGGTTGAAACGCTCCATACGAAGATGCCGGCATTCCAGAAATAGTTCTTGTGTGAGATGTATTCCTTGGCTGTTTCGTAGTCGGGCTTCTCACGGAACGAGTCGATACGGTATATTTCCTTGTTGCGTGGTGATGCTGTCGAGAGGTCTGCCTGGATATATCCGTAGCCCGTCTCGGGACGTGTTGGGGTCATGCCGAGCGTCACGATGGCGTCGGTTTCGGACGTGAAGTTCATACACTGGCGTATGATACGTCTGAATTCTTCGTTGTCGGTCACGATATGGTCGCTGGGTGTTATCACTACATTTGCCTTGGGGTCTTGCGACTTTATGCGCCAGCTTACGTAGGCTATGCACGGGGCGGTATTGCGTCGGCATGGCTCAAGCAATATGTTCTCAGCCTTCACTTCGGGCAGTTGCTCGCGAACGACGTCGGCATACTTCTTATTTGTCACTATCCACACGTTCTCGGGCGGACAGATGCCCTTGAACCTGTCGTATGTAAGTTGCAGAAGCGAGCGACCAACACCAAGGATGTCGATAAACTGCTTCGGGCGGTCGGCTGTGCTCATAGGCCAGAATCTGCTGCCTACTCCACCTGCCATAATAACAAGATGATTACTTACTCGAGCCATAAAAAAGTTTATTGTTTATCTTGCAAAGATAGGAAAAATTGGCTATATTAGAAACTTTTTAGGCTATGGTTTTCAGAAAACGGCGTTTTTATCTGCTTTTATAGTATGTCGTCGAACAAAAATCCCATTTCCGGTTCTGTATTCTGGGGTTCTTCTTGTAGTGAAGGTTCGTAGTTGTCGTCACTAAACTCGAGCATAAGTTGCTGCGCTGCTTGCGACGATGTGTTGATTTTGTAGTATCCTCGCTTGTCGCAACGGCACACAAGCGAGTCGTGCGACTGCGAATTGGCATTGAGCCATTGTCGTACGCTATGGTGTACGTCGTCGATGAGTATGGGCGCAAACAATGTGTTGCACGTATTGTATATATGCAATGCTATCTTGCGAACTGGCAGTCCGTTGTCGCCGGCCTCGCACAGCACGCTGATTATATCGTTAGCGTATTTGTTGGATTCGCGCATATCATTAGGAAAGTTTCGCCTATACAAACTGACAAAAAGAAAGCTGCACACATATCATACATACGATATGCATGCAGCTATCTTTCTTATAAGATAGAAACGGTTATTCTATTTTACATTAGGCCAAAGTAACGAGGTTGTCCTCATTCTTTACCTTGCCCTCTTTCAAGAGCCATCCTGTACCGAGGTAAACCTCCTCAGTAGTAATCTTTGCGGCCTTAGCTATCTCAGCTACGCTCATAGCCTTGCCTGCAGCTGCCAATGCCTGGTATACATCACCGGCACGGAAACCAGCGTTCTCTGCGCTTACTGCTACCTCTACAGCCTTCTTGCAGGTTGCACGCTTAGTAGTGGTTGCCTTAGCTGCAGTAGTTTTCTTGGCTGCAGTTGTCTTCTTTTCTGTTGCTTTCTTTTCTGCCATAATTTTGTGTAAATAACATTAATGTAACGCTCCTCTTTAGCGTTTGTATTTTTATTCGTTTGCAAAATTAGTCAAATATTTTTTCAAAAGGATAACGAATATATGAAAAAAGCCCGCCGAAGCGAGCTTTTCATTATATTAATTTAATTTTCTTGACGTAAGTCAACTTTGAGTTGCAGCTCATCAAGCTGTTTCTGGTCGATTACTGATGGTGCATCGAGCATAACGTCGCGTCCGCTGTTGTTCTTCGGGAATGCTATGCAGTCGCGTATTGAGTCGAGTCCAGCCATGATTGAAACGAAACGGTCAAGACCGAAGGCGAGTCCTGCGTGAGGAGGTGCTCCATACTTGAAGGCGTTGATGAGGAATCCGAACTGTGCCATAGCACGCTCCTCGGTGAATCCGAGAATTCCGAACATCTTCTCCTGCAGTTTGCTGTCGTGGATACGCAAGCTTCCGCCGCCCACCTCGATACCGTTGCATACGAAGTCGTAAGCCTTGGCGCGTACCTGCTCCGGATGTGAGTCGAGCAATGGTATGTCGTCGGGGTTAGGCATAGTGAATGGGTGGTGTGTAGCCATAAGGCGCTGCTCCTCGTCGCTCCACTCGAACAGTGGGAAGTCGACAATCCACAGACACTCGAACTTGTTCTTGTCGCGCAGTCCGAGACGGTCGCCCATCTCCAGACGCAATGTGCAGAGCTGTACGCGTGTCTTGTTGGCGTTGTCGCCAGAGAGGATGAGCACGAGGTCGCCGTCCTTGGCGCCTGTTGTCTCCTTCACCTTGGCAAGTACTTCGGGCGAGTAGAACTTGTCAACCGACGACTTCACGGTGCCGTCCTCGTTATACTTGATGTATACCAATCCCTTGGCGCCTACCTGCGGACGCTTTACGAAGTCGGTAATCTGGTCGAGCTGCTTGCGTGTATAGTTGGCGCAGCCCGGAACGCATATACCGCCGATGTAAGCAGCATCGTTGAATACCGAGAATGTGCCGGTGCCCTTGAGGACGTCCATGAGCTCTACAAACTCCATGCCGAAGCGCAAGTCGGGCTTGTCGCTACCGAAGCGGCGCATAGCCTCGTGCCATGTCATCTGCTGGAGCTTAGCCGGCAGCTCTACGCCACGAATCTCCTTGAACAGATGGCGTGCCATATCCTCAAAGAGGTTGATGACGTCGTCCTGGTCGACAAACGACATCTCGCAGTCAATCTGTGTGAACTCTGGCTGGCGGTCGGCACGAAGGTCTTCGTCGCGGAAGCACTTGGCTATCTGGAAGTAGCGGTCGAATCCGCTCACCATAAGCAGCTGCTTCAGAGTCTGCGGGCTCTGTGGCAGAGCATAGAACTGACCCGGGTTCATGCGCGAAGGCACAACGAAGTCGCGTGCGCCCTCCGGTGTAGAACCGATAAGTATAGGAGTCTCCACCTCGATGAAGTTCTGGGCATCGAGGAAGTTGCGTATGAGGATTGTCATGCGGTGGCGCAGCTCAAGGTTCTTGCGCACTGTGGGACGGCGCAAGTCGAGGTAGCGGTACTTCATACGGATGTCATCGCCGCCGTCGGTGTTGTCCTCGATAGTGAACGGAGGTGTTGCGCTCTCCGAAAGGATGTTCAACTCAGTGGCGATGATTTCAATGTCGCCAGTAGGAAGGTTGGCGTTCTTGCTCTCGCGCTCATTGACAACGCCAGTCACCTGAATGCAGTATTCGCGTCCTAGCTTGCCTGCACGTGCGCAAAGCTCGCAGTCGTCAGAGTCGTTGAAGACAAGCTGTGTGATGCCATAACGGTCGCGCAAGTCAACAAATGCCATACCGCCCATCTTTCTAACGCGCTGTACCCATCCGGCAAGTGTTACGGTCTTGCCGGCATCGGAGAGACGCAGCTCTCCACAAGTGTTTGTTCTATACATATATATTATAGTGTATTTATTTTATTCTGATAATATGCGCTAATATCACGCAAAGTTATAGCGTTTATTCCGAACCACCAAATTTATAGCATAATTTTAGTCTCTATTTCCTTTCAGCGCGTTTTTCTAACGTCTGTTTTATAATGAACTGTGTCTATCTTCTTATCATTATCTTCTTTCCGCCATTGATGTACACGCCAGGTAGGGTGGGGCGCTGGTTGTAGCGACGTCCCTGCAAGTCGTACCAGATGGTTGAGGCTTTCTGCTTGTCTACAGTCAGCACATTTACTCCGGTAGAAATCTGGTCGGTCACGTCTTTTACGAAGTAATGGCCTTTTCCGTCTTTTTCGGTCGTAATCTCTATGTATGTGTCTTTGTTCAGATCGTTTATGTCGATGGTCTGTGGCTTATCCGTTCCGGCATTGAGCACTAACGACACCATGTCGTTGCGCTTGGCTATACTGTAGGTCTTGTAGTACCACTTCTTGCCTGCAATTGTCTTGGTTGCAGTCACGGCATCGCCAGGCCATTTGCCTTTTGTTGTCAAATTAGTGCCCGACTGGCTTTCCCACGCCCAATAGTTCAAGCTCTTCCATCCCACCTGGTCAACATTTACGTACACGTTAATGTTGTACGGAGTGAATGCCTCAGGCTTTGAAATGTCGTATGTGCGGGTAGCTACAGCCGACACGGTAGAGCCAGTGAGCAGTCCCACCTTCAGCGTTGTTGTGCCCATAGGGATGTCTATTGCTGTGCCGCTCGCAGCCTTACGGCTTTTGGCAGTAGGTTCGGTTCCGTCGGTGGTGTACACCAGTTGTGCGCCTTGCTTGTCGCTTACGGCTGTTAGGCGAGCCTTCTGTACATCGTCATAGTGGCCCGAAGGCAGGTCAATCCATGCCACGTTGCTGCTGTTGCTGAGCAGGTAGCGATAGTGATAGCCACGCAGTATTTCGGTGTATCCATACTGTGGGGTGTAGTTGTTGGCGTTGGTTCCCATCACGGCGTACAATGTACCGTTTGAACCTTCGGTCTTCAGGACGTTGTAGTTTGCGCCCATTCTCACGTTGAATGTGGTGTTGCTGGTGTTGGTGATGCCTGCTATATGGCGTGCGTTTATCATCTTCTTGATGTCGGTGGGGTAGGCTTGCCAGTGCTTGTAGAACACGCATGGTGTGCCGCATGATGCCAGAATAAAAGCGTTGGCGGCAAGCGTGTCTTTGCGTATAGGGTCTTGCTGTTCGGTGCTTGAGCGGTATTCGGTGTCGTGGTTTTCAACGAAGGTTACAGCATACTGACGGTAAGTGGCATCGTTAATGAGCCCGCTCTTTGCCTGGATACCCCAATTTTTCGCGATGAGGTCGCGTACGGCGTAACGTATGGGAAAGTCGAAGGCTGCTGATGTGGGGACTCTGTTCACCTTGGTGGCATTTATCCATGCCTTGACGGTGGCAACGTTGCCGTCCCAATATTCACCTACCGAGAAGCGTGGTTTGGCTGCCGTGTTGTATATTCCAGTGAACTTGCCTGCGTAACCCTTCACCATGTCGTAGCGGAATCCGGCGTAGCCGAAGTCGTTGAGCAGCATGTCGAGATATGCCTTTACTACAGTCTGCACGTTGGAGCTGTTGTGGTCAAGGTCGCGCATGCCGTCCCAGTCGTCGCCCGTATCTTTATTGCTGCTAAGGGTAATCTTTGGTGTCTGTTTGTTAGCCCATGCCAATGTTTTTCCATTGTCATCATCGCTGCAGATGTCGGTAGAATTCATCTTGTAGGTTACGCCCTTGTATTTCTCTACGGGGAAGTCGGTCCAGCTTGTCAGTGTGTTGCGGTGGTTGATTACAACATCTGCAATGGTGCCTATTCCTTTGCTCTTGAATGTCTTGATCATAGAGCGCAGTTGGGCTTCGTTGCCAAACGAACTGTTGTAATTGCTAAACCAGTACAGGTCGTTGTATCCCATTGAGTTTCCGCTGCTGGTGCAATTGGCGCTCTGCGGTATCCATACCAGACTGAAGTATGGTGCAAGTTCGTCGGCTTGGGCTTCCAGATTGCACCACTTCGATGCACGGTATGAATCCCAATAGAAACCTTGCAGCATAACACCGTCGTAGTTGGCGGGCCAACCTTGTGCCTGCATACTTAGTGTTGCCATAAGGGCAAAGAGGGTCGTGTAAATCTTCTTCATCTTATTTTGTTTTTAGTTACTTTTTATTTTATAGGTTTATTATTACTACTACTACTACTACTACTACTTTTACTACTACTATTATTACTTACTACTACTTTTCAAGATAATAAAATGACTGCTTATTTGGTTACAACTACTTACATCACGCAACTAAATGAACCTTTTATTTTGATGCTTCAAAGTTACTTCAAATTCCATTATAGGTGTATATAATGTATGTGCAAAAGTGCAAATGGAATGTGCAAACGTTTGCATGTTTGCGCCGAACAAAAAAAGAGACCGCTCGCACATAGTGAGCAGTCTCATACAATCCAAATTAAAACGTGTAAAACCTTAATTAACCTTTGCGTTAGTAGTTATATATGATTTTGAAAGTACAGTTGTATATTTCTCTCCAAATTTACAAATAATTCTATTGTTGGTATATATATATAATGTGTAAACGTGCATATAAAATGTGTAATCGTTTGCATTTTTCAACAAAATAGGCGACTCTCACAGATTGAGAGTCGCCTATTGATGTACGCTCGGCATGAGCATTGTCTAACGGGTGGAAGTCCCGAGCAAGCCCTAATAGCGGGAATTGCATAGTCAAAGGCAAGGGTGTCCATCGTGAGGTGGAATCTGAAGGAAGCTGGCGACAAATATCTGACCTAACGGACAGAAACTTCATATAAGGCATTTGACCATGGATAAGATTGCATCACAAATCAAA
>ERZ859937.75-NODE-75-length-53286-cov-19.749263_pt1 | contig 53286 bp, 52 predicted proteins | sample MGYA00509985_ERZ859937 | MGnify/ENA primary metagenome ERZ859937 (study PRJEB30046, sample SAMN00715169) | human gut metagenome | study: EMG produced TPA metagenomics assembly of the A metagenome-wide association study of gut microbiota in type 2... | reverse complement strand
TCTCAGAAGCCATAGCTGCTGAGTGAGTCATACCGGTGCAACCGATAGTCTCAACAAGAGCCTCCTGGATAACGCCGTCCTTTACGTTCAAAGACAGCTTGCAAGCACCCTGCTGAGGAGCACACCAACCCACACCGTGAGTATAACCAGAAATATCCTTAATCTCCTTGGCATAAATCCATTTTCCCTCTTCAGGAATTGGAGCCGGTCCGTGGTTAGGACCCTTTGCGACAACGCACATGTTGTCTACTTCTTTTGAATAAATCATAATCGGTATAATAAAATAAATTATTAATGAAAAATCTTCGCTGTATTGAGTGGTTTATACCTTATATATAAATAAGGTGTACTCACCTTACCCATTAACGATTACAAAATTACAAAAAAAGAATCACACCATACCTATTAAAAGGTATTTTTTTGATTACATTTTCGTATTTCTACATTATTTGTTTTCAATCGTTAAAATAAGGCAGCGTATCAATAACCCGGATTCTGTTCGAGGTTAGGATTCAGTTCACGAGCCTTACCTGGAATTGGGAACACAGTTGTATAGCCCTTCTTGTCGGCTTCGGATGGAATGTGTATGTCATACTGTTTGTTGTAGATGCCGAAGCGTATCATGTCCTGACGGCGCCAACCTTCCCAAACAAGTTCCAACAGACGCTCATTGAGTATGTTGTCAAGTGTGGCAGGAAGCGAAGGCATTCCAACACGATTGCGCACTGCATTCAACTCGTCATAGCCCGATTCTCCATTCCTCACTTTGGCTTCTGCCTTCATGAGCATTACGTCGGCATAGCGATAGAGCACGATGTCATTATCGGGCATACGACCGTCGGAATATGCCGTGCGGTCTACCTCATACTTCTTCATACGTGCACCGGCAGTCTCGATATACTGACTTGCCGTGAGATTCTGTTCGACGTCAAGTGGCTTGTATTCGAGCTGATTGCCATCATCAAGCGTTACGTAGCTGCCATCAACCTCAACCTTGCCCGTGTAGAAATTCATGTCAAGACGTGCGTCAGGCGATGATGTGTTGTAGCCATATACCGCCATTGTATGAAGTGTGGCGCAAGTACCGTTCTCCGATGCTCCACCGTAAGCTCCGCCATGAGCGTAGTGGCGTGAACGAAAGAGATAATGAAACTCGTTAAGATAAAGCATCTTGTCCAACGGAATGGTGAAGATATTCTCATTGGAATTCTCATTATGTACGGCAAAGTTCTTTGTATAGTCGCTTTCGAGTGAATATCCGGCTGAAGCAATCAGGTTGCAATAATGAATACATGTGAGCCAAGCGTTCTTCTGCGTGCCGTCTACATCAATCATTATCGTCTTGCCATCAGGACGGTACGAATCAGTCCAATTGTCGTCGGTATAGACCTCTGCGTTGAGGGCAAGTTTGGCAAGCAGAAACCAAGCTACGGGGCGTGTTACCCTACCGTAATAGTTGCCCTGCAAATTGCTGTGCTCATTTGGCAAGAGCGGTGCAACAGTCTGAAGTTCATTCACGATATACTTGAATACATCGCTGCGATTGCTCTGCCGTATATCGGCCGTCTTCTGTGCTGACGACTCCAGAACCGGAATGCGTCCGAACATATCCATAGCATAATAATAGAACATGGCACGAACGGCACGTACCTCAGCCTTATACTCATCACGTTGCTTGTCGTTGAGCAGAGATTTATGCTGGTCGATAGTCTCAAGCGACTTCGTTGAAAGTACTATAACCTTATAGAGATATTTCCACACGTTATACAGGTCGGTGTCAGTAGCTGTCCATGTATGGTCGTACATGTTCTTCCACAGACCACCGTCATACCAGTTGCCACCACGAATAGGGATGATAGCCTCATCAGTAGTGAGTGTATTGTAGTCGTATATTCCCCGACATGTGCCCTGCAATCCCTCGCCTTCCTCGTGCGCACCGATATAGTTGTAGAGCGAGGCGACTGCATTGACATACAGACTGTTTGCAGAATCGTAAATCTCCGACTCGGGTATCTGATCCTTTGGAGTCTCATCAAGACAACTCGTAAACGAAAGCGAGATGGCGAGCAAAGGCAATGCGAATATTTTCTTGTTCATAGTCTTGAATACTTTTATAAGTTTAGAACTGCACGCTAACACCTACAGAATACGTACGATATGTAGGATAACAACGTTTGTCGTCAATACCCATTGACGAGTTGACAACATAGGAGTTGATCATTGGTGTGAGTCCGCTGTAGGAAGTGATAGTTGCAAGATTGTTGACGCTGCACGATACACGCAGCGAGCGCACAACGCGACTCTTCAGCGGAACGTTGTAGCCTATGGTGAGATACTCGAAGTTGAGATAGTCGCCACGTTCCAGCCAATAATCCGACACATTCTGGTCGACAATGTTACGTTCGGGCGCACCCTTCAGCACGTTGTATATAGGGAACGACGACATATTGTTGTATGCCAGAGCCGTACCATTAAATATTTTGTGTCCGAAGGCTCCGTTCATTTGCAGCGACATATAGAAGTCCTTATAGCGCAGCGAGATGTTCGAACCCAGCGTAGCCTTAGGTGTAGCCTGTCCGCAAATGCGTCGGTCGCCACCATCGCCGAAGTCAATCGTGCCGTTGTTGTCGAGGTCTTCAATCTTATACTTCATAGTGCCTTGCTTGTCCTTGTAAAGTCCTGTGCAGTGTGGCAGATAGAATACGCCCAATGGTTGACCCACAATCTGATAGAGCACATGATTGTTGTCGCCACCGTTCTGACCGGCTCCGTCTATAGAGCCTATAGCAGTGATCTTGGCAGCCGACATGTTCATACCATTATAGTTGCCCGAAAGCGACAGCAGCTTGTTCTTCTGCAACGAGAGATTCATACTTATGTTCAGGTCAACGTCCTTAGTCTGAACCGGTGCTATAGAGAAACCTATTTCAAGACCCTGATTGGACATCGAACCTATATTTGCCAACAACTTGTCGTAAGCGAACGGCGGCACCGGCACATCGTACGAGTAGAGCATGTCGGAAGTCTTAGAGTAGTAATACTCAGCAGTAAGCATCAGTCGGTTGTGCCACAATCCTATCTCTCCACCGATATTGAATGTCGACTTTGTCTCCCACATCAGGTCGGGGTTGTTGTTGCGTATTGTGCCGAGCGTCACCGTTGGAGTATTATTCACCGGAACGATGCCCGTCTGCTGTACATTGTTCATTGTGGTGTAGGCAGAGATTCCACCGAGATTGCCCGAGCGTCCGTAACCGGCTCGCAGCTTCAATGTGTTGATGCCATTAAAATCACGCAAGAAGCCTTCCTTCTTGACATCCCATTCTGCCGATACCGAAGGGAAGAATCCCCAAGTATGGTCGTCGCCCACCATCGACGAACCGTCGCCACGCATGGTAAGCGTCAGCTTATACTTATTATATAATGTATATGAAGCGTTGGCCATAACTGATGCCAACGACTGATCTTCGTATGTGCTGCCCGTAGCGCCATAAGGGCGCGACGACGTAGCACCAATATTGTCGTAGCCGAAACCATTGGTTGTTATGCCTTTGGCGCGACTCCAGAATGCCGTACGTTCCAGATAGTGATACTCGGTAGACAGTCCGGCAGAAAGAGCGTGTGCTCCCCACGTATGCGCATAGTCGAGCGATACGTTGCCAAGATACTCCTGCTTCTTGAACTCACCACGATAGACATTGCCCTGCGCCCACACCCATGTAGGGCAAAACTCGGAGTTCTCGTTTGACGAATAGGAATAGCTGCCGAATGCCGACAACTTGAGCGATGGCGCAAGATTGTACACCAGGCGCATGTGTGTATTGAAGTACATCTCCTTCTGGTCGCTTCGTTCGGCAAGAACGGCACCGGGAGGATTGATGCGATAAGCCGAACCGTTCTTGGTCCAGTTGCCATTGGCATCGCGTCCGGCAGGATATGTAGGGTTCTGGCATGCTGCTGAATAGAAAAGCATCTGCGGTTCGAATATGTCATTGTTCTTGTATGTAGAACCGAACACACCGAAGTCGCCCGTCAGACGATTGTCGAAGGCATGTTGCGTGACATCAATCTTTGCCACGAAATTGTTGTAGTCCTTATCCTTGATGATGGTATTGTGGTCGATATATCCAAACGAAGCACGATAGTTGGACTGCTCCGAGCCGCCGCTGAACGCCAGATAATGGTTCTGTACAAATCCTGTTCGGGTGATGACATCATAGAAGTTGTTGTTGAATCCGCCATTGTTGGCATGCACACCGAGCCGTTTGGCAGTGGCGAGATATTCGTCAGCCGACAGCATATTGAGTTTCTTCGACATCGACTCAATACCTATATTAGTCTCATACGAAATCTGGAATCCCTTGCCCGTACCCTTCTTGGTCTTCACCTCTATCACGCCCGAAGCGCCACGCGAACCATACAGAGCTGTCTCGGAAGCATTCTTCAGCACCGAGAAACTCTCAATGTCGGCAGGATAGATAGTCGACAGTGTGGCAATGTCGCTCGTCACGCCGTCGATGATGACAAGCGGGTCGTTGCCTCCAACGATAGATGTGGTACCACGCACTCTTACTGACGACAGCTGAGCCATGCGGTCCATGCCGTTGGACGTGACATTGACACCGGCAGCATTGCCGTTCAACACATCAAGGGCATTGTTAATGATACCTTTGTTCTGAATCTTCAGATAAGTTGGGATTGTATCGCGCTGCACACGCAGTTCCTGCACCTGTGCTGCTATCGGAGTTGTGACAAACAGCGACAGTCCTGCCGCTGCTAAAACGTACGGATATAGTTTCAGCTGTTGTCCAATCATAGGGTTTTGGTGTTTTAGGTTTATTATAATGGTGCTAAGTTACAAATTAATTTGCAATTAGATGTTAATGCGAAGATAATATTTTAACTTTTATGTCGTTAGTGAATATAATGAAGAATAATAACGGCAGCTATTCGCACATATTAAAATACACGAGCCTTTTTGGTGGCGTGCAGATGCTCAACATACTTATCGGACTGATTCGCAACAAACTTGTTGCCGTATTGCTTGGTCCGTTGGGTATGGGCATTGTCGCATTATATACGTCGACTATCAATTTCATTGTCAACACATCCAACCTCGGCATTCATGCCAGTGCTGTAAAAGAACTGTCGCAGGCTTTCGAGACGGGCGATACCGGTTTGCTAAATCACAAGATACACGTGCTCAGACACTGGACGTGCATTACGTCGCTATTGGGCATGATGGCGTTCGCATGCCTGTCGCCATTGCTCAGCAGGTGGACATTCGCCACCTACGACTATACCATACAATTCATCTGCCTTGCTCCGGTCGTTGCCCTGACCATCATTGCATTGGGCGAAACGGCTATACTTAAAGCCACCCGACTGCTGCGACAGCTTGCCATCGTATCCGTATGCGGTGCTGTGGGCGTACTGGCTGTGTCGGTTCCGATATATTGGATATACGGTTGCGACGGCATAGTGGCGTCGCTTGTGCTTATGGCTGTAGTGCAGGCTCTTACCGTAACAGCCTATTCGCTGCGCCGCTATCCGCTCACTCTCGCCATAAGCAAGGCGTGTGTGCACGAAGGTAGGGCTTTCCTCGGACTTGGCATCGCCTTTGTGGTGTCGGGCATTATGGGCAGTGGTGTCGAGATGGCTATCAGAGCCTATCTGAGCAACGCTGCCGACATAGCCACCGTAGGACTCTACAATGCAGTGTATGCTATGGTGTTCACATACGCAGGCATTGTGTTTACGGCTATGGACACCGACTATTTTCCTCGTCTTTCGGGCATCAGCAGCAACGGCAGCGAACTAAACGATGCCGTAAACCGCCAGATTGGTGCAACCATGACTATCGTCTCGCCCCTCGCCGTACTCTTCATAATGTGCATGCCTGTGCTTTTGCCGTTGCTGTACAGCGGAAAGTTCGCCGCAGCTCTGCCTATGCTGCAGGTTGCAGCGCTTTCGATGTACTGTCGCGGAGTGTATCTGCCTATTGAATATGTGGCTTTGTCGCGTGGCGACTCAAAGACGTTTATTGTGGTGGAAGTATTCAGCGGTGTGCTGCTCGTGTCGTTTGTAGTGTTGGGATTTGAGATGCTTGGCCTAAAGGGAATGGGTATCGGCATAACGGCAGCCTACTTTGTCGAGATGTTTTTCGCATGGGCAGTATGCCGTATGAGGTACGGCTACCGGATGTCGGGCACCATCATCAAGACCACCATACCGCACATGGTTTGCGGACTTTGCATGTATGCCATAACAAACGTAGGCAACACCTTATGGTATTGCCTACTTGGAGTGATGGTTTTCGTTATCGACGCATTTCTGTCGGTTTATTCCATACGTAAAAAAATAAAGGAGACACATTAATCAGAATGTGCCTCCTTTATTAATTATTGTTTTCCTTAAAAGGGGGATATTGTCTTTACGGCATGACAACCGTGGCTGAGAACATCCACTTTACGAGTCGAGTCTCTTTAGCCTGAAACTTGCCTACGGGCAACTTCAGCACCAGCTTGTTCCAACCCTTGTTCAATCGGATGTCGACGGGCGGACGCGACACGCAGTTCTCGTTGCGCAACGGCAGTTCGTTGGTACGCTCGGTGTGGGTGTTTGTCCACACGGGTGGCATTATCTCATTGCCGTTAATCCACGCACGGCTGCCCTTATAGTCCCACGTTCCGGCACGTGGTGGCAGGTCGCTTTCCGAACGGCTGTAGTTGTAAGTTTCCAGATACAGATGCGCCGTACACGCTTTCTTCGAGTAAATCCAGCGTGTGGCGTATGCCGTACTGTTCTCCTTAGGGTCTTTGTAGAATTCCGGAACAAGCGTACCCCATACGTGGCGCAGATAGATTCCGTTGCCTGTGATGGTGCGCGAATTGTACGTATTGCCATTGTATTCGTACGATTTCACATCAGTAGCAGGCGTGCCAATTGCTGCAAGATGTTCTTCGGGTGGGAAACTCATCTGCAGATTGCCGTCGTTGGGGAATGCGTCGGTGATGCGCCACTCTACGTCAGCCTGACGCTCGTAGGCGAACGGCTGTCCATTCAACGTGTGCTGCTTGTGCCAAAGCATACGGTTCTCAAACTCGGCAAACTCAGCCTTCTGCTCAGGTTCGTCGTCCCACAACAGCGTGGTCTTTCCGTCGAAATAGCCACGGCCTCCGCCTCGCCATGCGCGTTCAGCCAGTGTGAGCATGTAGGGATAGAAGTTGTTCTCGTCGAGCAGCTGTCGGGTGTTGTCGATATAGCGGTCGTTCCAGAACGCCATGATGCAGCCAGCCAAGTCGTCGCTACCCATCGGCTGATTGTAGATGCGGGAGTTGAAGAGCGCAACGAGGTCGGCATAGTTGTCGAAGTGGTTGGCATAGTGGAAACGGCAGTCGATGGCAGGAATGCCGGGCTGCGCCTTGCCACGATAGCTCCACAACTGCGTCATATCAATCTCGCCCTTCTTATATTTCCAACCAGGGTTCCACGAAATCACCTTCTTGCCCTTTGAGCGGACAAACGCCACCATTTCGGGCACAAACTGAGGATTGGTGAACTGCACTTCGTCTGTACCTATATGCAGATAGGGCACATCGAGAGCGTCGCAAGCCTCGGCAATGATGTCCTTCATGATGCGTGTGCCCTCAGGAGTCTGCATGCCGAAGCCGAAGGTGCGCTCAAAGGCTGCGCTATGACCCGGCATGTCAATCTCAGGGATGAGCAATACGTGGTGCTGGCGGCAGAATTCAACGAGGTCGCGAGCCTCAGCCAGTGTGTAATACTTGCCCTTCGAGCGCTCCATATTGGCAGGTGCGTTGAGCTGCGGATAGAGTTTGCTCTCCAGTCGCCACGCCTGATTCTCGGTGAGATGCCAGTGGAAGGTGTTGATCTTGAAGCGGCTGAGCATGGCTATTTCAGCCTTCAGCTCGTCCACGGGAATATAGCTGCGACCAATGTCGTGCATATATCCACGAATGCGGAACGCCGGCCAGTCGGTGATTTCGCACAGCGGCAAGAGTTGTTTGCCCTTCTTGTCTGTCTTCAGTTGTGCCATGGTCTGACGTGCCCAATATAGTCCGCGCTGTGTTGTCGCCTCAATGTTTACAGCCTTCGACGTTATGAGAATGTGATAAGCCTCATCCTGGAATATGGCTCCGTCAATGTGGCTCACTATCTTTTCGTTCACAGGCACATCAGCCTTGACATACTTGCCCGTGAATGCAGACTTTTGCGGCATTGGCAGCAATGGCGGTATTGAGGCATGAGCCAAGCTGCAGAATGTGACAATGAGTAGAGTAGTCAGTATTCGTTTCATAAATAAAAATAAAAAGAAGGGGTGTCAAAACATAAATATCATCTTTTGACACTCCCTCCAATGCAATAGTTTGTTTTAAAAACAATATGTTTATCCTACAGCTTAACCTTTACGCAAAGCTTGCGCAACTTGCCCTCGCCGATGATAGGAGCATGCGGATCCTCCGGCCAAACAATCATAAACTGACCCGGTTGCAGATTGATGTAGCTTGTGGCAGGCTCGGTGTAGAGAGCGCAGTCGGCTGCTTCGTCGTAGGGTTTGGTAAGATTGGTGCAGTCCTCAAGCGGTTTCCATCCTATCACCTCTACTCCGTCGAGCGGAATATGTATGTCGATGTACTGGCGATGAACCTCAAGCACCTGCTTGTCGGCTGTAACGCATGTAGGATTGGTGTTGTTGATGAACAGATTGTCGCCGTCGATGTCAATGCGTCCGCATGGAGTGTTGAGCAGGTCGTGGCTCTTGACATAGTCGAATACTTTCTTGAACAGTGGGTGCAGCGACTCGATGCGGTCGCTATGCTTAAGTGTTGATACTATCATAGGTTTTTATTTTTTAGTTAATATTGTTCTTATCTTGCGCTTGTATGCCTCGGCATAGGCACGACAACCGGTGTCGTTGGGATGAGTTCCCTCAATCATGTCGTCCTCCTTGAGCTTTATCTCGCTGCCATACATATAATACAGTCCCTTCACGCCTTCTGCCTGAAGCTGCTTGTAAGCCTTGTGCAGCGCCTGACTTGCACGACGATAATGGTCGGCTATGTCAGCACGGAAGATGCTGTCGGGTTGTGGATGGTTCTCAACCAGCAATATCGGAGCCTTGCTTACGCTGCGAAGCTTGCGCACTCCAGCCAATGCCCGCTTGGTGATTTCGGCTACCGGAAGGTTGTTGCTGTTGGGTATAGGGTCGAGTACGAACAGACGTGCGTCTATCTCGCCCAACATATCGAATACGGCTGGCTCCATATAGGCGCTGCCCGAGAATCCGAGGTTAATCAAAGGGAAGCCCATCTCGCGACCTACGATGTTGGGTATGGACATGCCCGGACGCGAAGGCGAGGCTCCGTGAATGATTGACGAGCCGTAAATCACGACGGGACGCTCCTTCGACTGTCGCACAAACTGGAAGTTGCTCTTGCTGTCCACACCCACGGCAAGCCATTTCACGCCGTTGTAATTGGGCAGATACAGAGTGTATTCGGTACGGCGATTGGCAGGAACGGAGAGCTTGGGGAATGATATTGTTATAGTATCGCCCTTCATGCTCCATCGCATATGGTTGCCTATCCAGTGCATCTTGCCGTCAGCGGCTTTGCCATAGAGGTCGACACCCGAATGAACCATGCCCGAGAGGTTGAACGTGCCGTAGCTTTGTGATGTGCATACATACTTGACCGAGATGTTGGGCGATGTGGTGACGAAGCGCACGGTGAGTCCGGCGGTCATCGTTGAGTTGCCCCAAACTCTTCCAGGCACAGTGGCCTTGAAGCGTTGCGGCAGTCGGTTGTACGACTTTCCCATCTCCTTGTTCCAAGCACGGCCGCAGATGTAAGGCTCGTTGGCATCGGTAGGGTTCATCCATTTGGTCTGGGCGCTTGCCATAGCAGGCAAGCCCACAATGATAATCAGTAAAGAACGTAGAATAGTAGATATCTTCATAGTTTTCAGTTATTTTGTAGTTTCAGGTCAGTTGTCTATGATTCCGAAGTGGAGCAATGCGTTGCGTATGCCGTCGTCGTCGACGTTTGTGGTTACATAGTCGGCCTCGGCCTTCACCTTGTCGAGTGCATTGCCCATCGCTACGCCTACCCCGGCGGCACTAAGCATCGACATGTCGTTGCCTCCGTCGCCAAACGCCATTGTCTCGCTTATGTCCAGTCCCATGTATTGGGCTATGGCACTTATGCCGTTGGCCTTGTCGGCTGCAGCCGATGTGATGTCGCAGAAGGCAGGATACCAGCGTGCCGATGTGCATCCCGGCAAATTGGGCAATACGCTGCTCTCCTCTTCCTCGGTAAGGAACGGCGTTATCTGCAATATGCCCTGGCTGATGACGTCGTCAACGGGCACGTCAAACTTATGGTAGTCTACCTTCAGCATGTCGTAGAACACGTGGTTGACCAAGTCGTTGCGATTGATTATCTGTATGTCCTCCTTGCCCACAACCACCGCAGGAAGGTTGCGCTCGTTGCAGAAGTCGACTACGGCATGTGCCTCGTCAAAGGGTATGAGGTCTTCGCGCACGGTGTGGTCGCCGTATGTGCAGAGCGCTCCTGTGGCGAGTATGTAACCGTCCATTATCGGTTCCACCTCGCGAATGTTGTTGAGCAACTGGCGCGGACGACCCGTAGCGGTAAATATCTTAACGCCACGGTCGTGAGCCTCTTGCAACGCCTGTATTGTAGACTCGGGTATGCGGTGGGTGTTGAAGCTGACGAGTGTGCCGTCAACATCAAAGAACATTGCTTTTATCATATCTATTGGCAAAGGTACTCAGAAAATGCCAAACAGACAAAAGATGGGCACTTGATTGTTGTCAACAATAATATAAGAATGGTGTAAATGTGGGCTGAATCATAAAAAATGACTACTTTTGCACTTCAATAAAGCAAGAGAGACAAGACAAACCGATACACATAACATGGAAATGAACGAACAGACGCAACTCGCGTGGAACATCATAGAGACAACCAATACAAACCTGTTCCTTACCGGTAAAGCCGGTACGGGTAAGACTACGTTTCTGCGCCGACTGAAGCAGGAGTCGTCGAAGCGCATTATCGTAGTGGCACCTACGGGTATTGCTGCCATCAACGCCGAGGGAACTACCATTCACTCGTTCTTCCAACTATCGTTTGCGCCCTTTATTCCCGACGCTCAGTACAAGACCAAGGAACAGCAATACCGATTCTCCAAACAGAAGATTCGCATAATACGATCAATCGACACGCTCGTGATTGACGAGATTTCCATGGTGCGCGCCGACCTGCTCGACGCTGTGGATGCTGTGCTGCGTCGTTTCCGCAAAAACAATCTGCCGTTTGGCGGTGTTCAGATGGTCATGATAGGCGACCTTGGTCAGCTGGCACCCGTCGCCAAGGACGATGAGTGGCAACTGCTCTCGCGTTATTATGCCACGCCCTACTTCTTCTCGTCGCTCGCCTTGCAGCGCACCCGATATGCTATCGTAGAGCTGAAGACCGTTTACCGACAGAACGACCAACGCTTTCTCGACATACTTAACAAGGTGCGCGACAACCGGGCTGACGCTTCGGTGCTGGCAGCGCTCAACTCCCGATACATTGCGGGATTTCAGCCTGAAGCCGATGAGGGCTACATACGACTCGTGACGCACAACTTCCAGGCACAACGCGAGAACGACCGACAGCTCAATCTGCTGCCTGGCAAGGAGTTTACTTACGAGGCTAAGATTACGGGCAAGTATCCCGAAATGCTGTTTCCTACCGAACAGACGCTCACTCTGAAGCAGGGCGCTCAAGTGATGTTCGTCAAGAACGATTCGTCGGCTGAAAAGGCATACTACAACGGTATGATTGGCACCATCGAGGACATCAACCCTAAGAACTTCACGGTACGCACCAAGGACACGGGCAACGTGATAAAGGTGGAACCCGACCAGTGGGAGAACACACGATACGAAATCAACGAGAAGACAAACGAGATAACCGAGGAGATTGACGGCACCTTCAAGCAATTTCCGGTGAAGCCGGCTTGGGCTATAACCGTGCACAAGAGCCAGGGATTGACGTTCGATAAGGCTATCATCGACGTTCAGCGTGCCTTCACACACGGCCAGACCTACGTGGCTCTGTCGCGTTGTCGCACGCTCGAAGGACTCGTGCTGAGCGCTCCCCTGCCCCAGCAGGCCATCATACGCGACGCTGCTGTCGACGAATACGCCACACATGCCATCGAACACACGCCTAACAACGAGCAGATAGGCCAACTGCAGCGCGACTACTATCTGTCGGTGGTGAGCGAACTGTTCGACTTCCGTCCGCTGCTCGACTCGTTCAACCGTATGATCGACCTGCTCACGGGACATTTCCGCCGTGCTTACCCCAAACTGATATTGGAGTATAAGGCACGACTTGGCACCATTAAGACACAGATGTATGACGTGGCTGAACGCTTCAAGTTGCAATACAACCAAATTGTAATATCCACCGCCGACTATCAGCACGACACGCATCTGCAGGAACGGCTCACCAAGGGCGCCACGTACTTCGCACGTACGCTGTCGGATATAGAACAACTCGTGAAATCGACCAAGGTGACTACCGACACACAGGACGTAAAGAAGCGTTTCACCGAGCAACATGCAGCTCTCAAGGAAATGATAATGCAGAAGCGCGCGCTGCTCAATTATGTCAAGGACGAGGGTTTCCGACTCAACGACTATCTGCATCAGCGCGCCACAGTGCTTATTGGCAAGAAGCCGTAATTGCAGTTGGTCGAATGAACATAAAAAGGCTCTCGCCTATTCCGTTATTCAGGAATGGCGAGAGCCTTTTGAAATATGGGTAGGATTTTTTTTCTATACAATACCCTGAGCCATCATTGCCTTGGCAACCTTAAGGAAGCCTGTGACATTGGCACCACGTACGTAGTTGACATAACCGTCGGCCTGAGTGCCGTACTTGACGCAGTTGGCGTGGATTTCGTTCATAATGCCGTGCAACTTGGCATCAACCTCCTCGCTGCTCCAACGCAGACGCTCAGAGTTCTGGCTCATCTCAAGACCAGATACAGCCACACCACCAGCATTGGCAGCCTTGCCCGGGGCATAGAGCAACTTGGCATCCTGGAACACCTTGATAGCCTCAGGAGTAGAAGGCATGTTGGCACCCTCGCTCACAGCTATCACACCGTTGGCAACGAGTGTGCGGGCGTCGTCGCCGTCAATCTCGTTCTGTGTTGCTGAAGGCAGAGCAATGTCGGCCTTCTCGCCCCAAGGACGTGCACCGGCTACATACTTCACGCCGTACTCCTCAGCATACTCACGGATACGTCCACGCTCTACGTTCTTCAACTCCTTAACGTAAGCGAGCTTCTCAGCATCGATTCCGTCCGGATCATAAATATAGCCGTCAGAGTCAGAAAGAGTAACAGGGATTGCACCCAGCTGGATGAGCTTCTCAACTGTGTACTGTGCCACGTTGCCCGAACCACTTACAAGCACACGCTTGCCCTTGATGTCGATGCCACGAGTCTTGAGCATGTTTTCGAGGAAGTAAACATTGCCGTAGCCAGTAGCCTCAGGACGAATCAGCGAACCGCCGAACTCCTGACCCTTACCAGTCAATACGCCTACGAATGTATGAGTAAGCTTCTTGTACTGACCGAACATGTAGCCTACCTCACGGCCTCCTACACCTATATCACCAGCCGGAACGTCCTCGTCAGGACCAATGTGACGATACAGTTCGTTCATAAATGCCTGGCAGAAACGCATCACCTCAGCGTTGCTCTTGCCACGTGGAGAGAAGTCGGAACCTCCCTTGCCACCGCCCATAGGCAGAGTAGTGAGGGCATTCTTGAATGTCTGCTCAAAGGCAAGGAACTTCAAGATTGACGGATTTACAGATGCGTGGAAACGAATGCCGCCCTTGTACGGACCAATGGCATTGTTGTGCTGTATACGGTAGCCCATGTTGGTCTGCACGTTGCCCTTGTCGTCAACCCATGTCACACGGAATGTGATGATACGATCGGGAATACAAAGACGATCAATAAGATTGGCGCGGTCGAATTCCGGATGACGGTTGTACTCCTCCTCGATAGTACCGAGAACCTGGCTTACGGCCTGGATATACTCAGGCTCGTTTGGGAAGCGCTGCTTAAGGCGCTCTACTGTTTCAATTGCATTCATTTTTTATGGTGTTTAAGTTTTATACTTAATGTTAAGTGTTAAATGATATATGTTAAATTGGTAAGTTTTAAATTGATGTTCTCTGCACTTAACAATTAACACTTATCATTTAACATTCAAAAATTTATCTCTCTGCCAACGGACGATACTCCTTCACGCCAAGCACATTCTTGTATGCAGGACGTATTATTCGACGGCCGTCCATGTTCAACTCCTCAATTCGGTGTGCCATCCATCCTACGATACGCGCCATGGCGAATATCGGAGTGTAGATCTCCTGCGGCAATCCTATCATCTCATAGATGAAACCCGAGTAGAAGTCGACGTTGGCACAGATAGGCTTCTTGGTGTTGCGATGGGCCTGGACACACTTAATGCCTTCCTGCTCAAGCAGTCGCAAGAACTCATATTCCTTCTCTCTGCCCTTCTCTCTTGCCAGTTCGCCTGCCAGTCGCTTCAGCTCCTTGGCACGTGGGTCGCTCAGTGTGTACACCGCATGACCGATGCCATATATCAGACCCGTCCGGTCGTACACCTCCTTGTTGAGTATACGGTTGAGATAAGTGTCAATCTCGTCAATCGAAGTCCAGTCATGTATCTGCTCCTTGAGGTGATGTATCATGTTTATAACCTTGATATTGGCACCACCATGAAGCGGACCCTTCAGCGAACCTATGCCGGCAGCAATGCTCGAATAAGTGTCGGTGCGCGATGATGAAGTTACGCGCACGGTGAACGTAGAGTTGTTACCGCCACCATGCTCCGCCTGAATGATAAGCAGGAGGTCGAGCATGCGGGCATCAAGCTCGGTGAAGTCTTCATGCTTGAGCATATACAGGAAGTTCTCGGCTATCGACATGTTCTCACGCGGATGTCGAATATGCAGCGAACGGCCCTGCACGCTATGACGATAAATGTTGTATGCGTAAGCTATCACAGTGGGGAAACGTGCAATCAGTTCCACCGCCTGACGCATCAGGTTGTCGCGCGAGAGATCGTCGGGATTGGGGTCGAACGTATACATCTCCAACACGCTACGCGCAAGGATGTTCATGATGTTCGAACCTTCAAGGTCGATGATGTGAACGATTGTCTTGTGGTCGAGCGACATATTCTCGTTGATAAGCTCACGGAATGCGTCAAGATCCTCTTTGTCGGGCAAATTTCCCGAAAGAAGCAAATAGGCGATTTCTTCAAAGCCGAAACGGCGCTCATTTATAATAGGTGTAACAAGGTCGTCAAGCTCATAGCCACGATAGAACAATTTGCCCTCAGTAGGCTCCAGATGTCCGTCGTCCGATCGCTCGTAGCCCACAACATTACCAATGTTGGTAAGTCCGACAAGCACACCGCTTCCGTCCTCGTTGCGCAAACCGCGCTTTACGCCATACTTCTGAAACAAATCGTTGTCTATCTTGCACGAGTTCTTAACCTCGTCCGACAATTTGTAAATCAAATATTCCTTGTTCATAAATGCTACCGTTTATTGATTGTACGCTTTTGGGTGTTATCTATCTCTTTACCTTTACGGTGCATGCCGACTAAAAACCATTGTTCAACAATTCTGTGCGGCAATAATGATTATTCGACTGCAAAAATACGAAAAATATTTTATTTCGTCATATTTTTCTCAAAATAAATTACTAAATGACAAGAAAAATAGCAAAAACCGACAATTTGAATAAAAACAACACAAAAATACCCCAAAAAACAATATGTATACAATAAAGACCCCGAATAAGACTATCTACACCTTTATACTTACATTTTTTCATATATGTGTGGGAACACGGAACTTTTTTTTCAAAAATAAACGCCAAAAAAGTTTGGAGTGTGTAAAAAATATCATATCTTTGCATCAGTTATCCTGAAAACAATCTTTTTACCTTAAAGAAAGGCTAATACCTATTGAAGATTTGAAGCGGTCGCCTGTGAAGGCTGTCGCTTTTTTTTTACCCTATATTTCGGAATTTTGTGATAACAGAGCCTCAAGAACTAGGAATTTTGTGATTTTTACAGTAAGCGTATCCGCGATGCTAATATATGACTTTAAAGGCCAACAAAACCCAGAATCATATTACGAAGAGAAAGAGCAAAACATTGAGCTGGCATAGAGCAATATGCTAATAATCTCAATTTATATTTCAACATGGAAAGAGATTTTGTCGAATATAAATATAAAAAGTACAGACCTTAAAAAAGACAACCTAACAAAACGAGAGCTCATGCCATTTGAAAAGAGAGTTCGCACCAACTGATACAAGTGTGGGTATCAATAGATATAAGCCTTATATCCAATTATTTATGTAAAGTTAGTATAAAGCTATTAGAAAGAAGATAAATTCCTTAGGTTTAACACTAACTTGTGTTTAACACCATGTATAAATCCTTGCGCATGGCACATGAAAAACTTCTTATGTGTGAAACGAACTTACACAGGTGTGGGCTATCTTTGCATCAGAATTTTTAATTGATATACAATGGAGAAGTTTGATATTAATAAAGAAATGGCGAAGTTTAAAGGACTGAACATTATCGAAAAATGCTCGGCTTTAGACGATTTGCTTGATGATTTGGAAGATGCCCAAGAGCAGATTATCTGTGCCAAGGATGATATTTCCGAAGAATACGCCAACGTTTTTAATTTCTTGGGCTGCCGCATCCTTAGCTTGCTTCGATATGCCAATGAAATCCAAGAACTTGTTGACAAGGAATATATCTGCCGCAATAGGGATGAAGGTTTCTATTATACCATCCCAATGGAGGTGATGGAGGCGTTCCAACATAATGAGCGTTATAATCCTATGGATGTGGAGGAACTTACAGCCAGAGAACTATTTGACAAGTTCGATGAGTTGTTTACGAAATGTCGCCGTAGAAAGATTGACAAACAAGTGCTGAGAAGGAAATTGAGGGCATTGGTAGCCAAGAACGAAAAGTTGGCTTTTGTCAAGGCGATGGCTTGTTTTTTGCGGAGAAGTTCATTGAATATACCAATGACGATGGCTTTGTGGATAGAGAGTCGTTCAAGATTACGGCTGATGCCATCATCGGCAAGCGTCAGGTGGGGGCGGAAAGAGCCGTTGAGAAGATGGAAAACAGTATTCAGAATATCATCCTTCAGGAGATAGAACAGTTGGATGGCATCCTCATTGCCACGACCAACCTCCCAGAGAACATGGACAAGGCCTTCGAGCGCCGTTTCCTCTATAAGATACAGTTTGAGAAGCCAGACTTGAATTGCCGTACTCAGATTTGGCAAGCGATGATTCCGCCCTTGAATGATGCCGACGCCAGTTACCTGGCGGGCAAGTATGATTTCAGCGGTGGTGAAATAGAGAACATCGCCCGTCATTTTACCATCCAGTCGATATTGCATGGCAAGTCTGAGAACATGGTCAAATCCCTTGCTGAGTTATGTGAAAATGAAAGACTGGAAGGGAGCCGTATTAAGAGAAAAATTGGATTCTAACGGCTGATGCTTTTCATGGCTTATTTTTACTGGTATCCAGAAAAAGAGATGAACAACATGAATCGTCGTGCCCTTATGTACCAAGAGTGTTTGCGTAGTCATTTTCATTGGCAAAAATAACAACGTCTACAATAAATTAGATGGAATTTCGTTTCTAAGGTAAACAATTATAGCTTATAATGCGATGAATGATATAATCAATATTCTAAACCAAGTTCGAATAGTTTCACAGAAAATAAAAGAACAAAGAAAAGAAAAGTTTGAACGTGGTGAAAATTATAATATTTTCAATGATTTGGGCTTCATGTCAGATGAAGTCCATCTACACTCTATGTTTTTGGCAAACCTGCTGAATCCAAAAGGAAGTCACGGACAAAGAGGAAAATTCCTTGAGGCATTTTTGAAAATGCTACAAAAATCGTTTCCTACAATATCTGCAGATAATTTAGAACTAAACATGACTAATGCTTCAGTAGGAGTAGAGAAATATATAGGTAGGCAGACAGATAGTGAAGGCGGCAGAATAGATATTTATCTTACCGATGGCAAACATAGTATAATAATAGAGAATAAAATCTATGCTGGTGACCAACATCATCAGATGCTAAGTTACTGGAATTATGGAATGTCACAAAAAGGGAATGATACGGGAAAATCATTTGTATTGATTTACTTGACATTGGATGGTTGCTCTCCTTCAAAAGAATCTTTGGGTGAAGACTTAAAGGAAAATGATATAGTTTGCTTATCCTATAAGAGTGATATTAGAGGATGGCTTGATCGTTGCGTGGAGTTGGCTTCAAGAACTCCGCTCGTGAGAGAAACTATCAATCAATATATTAGTACTATTGACATATTAACAAATAACGTTATGGAAGATAATAAGGAACTGTTTGATATCTTGAGCAAAGAAGAAAATCTCGATGCTGTATTTGATATAATCAATAGCAAAGAGAATTTGATAAATCATATTATAAATGATGAGTTTATTCCAAAGCTGAAAGCTTTAGCAGAAGATAAAGGTTTGCAAATTTCTGGTAATTATAAGAGGAATTGGCTCTCTGATATTTATGCAGGAGCACATTTCCAAAAAGCTGGTTGGAAGTACTTTGACCTTGCTTTTCAATTTGAACAGAAAGGGTTAAAGGGCTTGATTTTTGGATTTGTCTGTAAAGGCAACGATAGACGTCCTGATATACCTGCATCTATTTGGAAAAAGGTACAGGAGCATTATTCTATAAGTTCCCCAATAAAAGAATGGGGTAGTAATTTATGGATTCATAAGAATTTTATAGAAAATTGTAATTGGGATAATGCCTCGACCATAAAAGACTTGCTGAATGGCAAAACTTTAAATGATTTCTCAATAATGTTTGACGAAGCTATAGATTGTGTCAAGGGACTGGATATTTAGTCCCTTGACAAAAGAATATTGATGGGTTGCCTTTCAAAGATACTTACTTGCAAGATTTTTTATTCTTTCCTTCACCTCTTCTCTTAGCCATAGAGGTTCCAACACTTCCATGGTACCCATGTTAGAGAAAATTTCTTGCTCGAAATCAAACTCTGGTTTCAGGTGATACTCAAAGATAGAGTATTCGTCAGTTCGCTTTGTCTCCTTTTGAGAGTCATGGAGAGGCAGGTTGCGTATATAGTTACTTTGGAAGGCATCTACCTTGAGCACGACCTTTTGCACCTCAGAGCACTTGTTATTGATAATGCCGAAGCAATCCTTGAAGTATTCGGCAGGTTCCAAGTCCTTAGGCATCTTGAACACTTTGTCTGAGATCATGACATTCTCCATGCGGTCCAGTGCATAGCAGCGGATATCGTTTGTGCCAGGACTATATGCGACCACATACCAACGTTTCTTGAAAGTTTTCAAGAAATAAGGATGAATATCAAATTCATGATACTCCTCGGTGTTGTAGCTGTAGTAAGATATGAAGATGGCATGGTTGTCACGCATGGCCTTGATGATGTCTAGAAGATAATTCCTGCCCGATGGCATGTCTTCCAGGAGTACCCTCTCCTTGAGCTTGCGGCTGTTACCTACCATAGCATTGAGCGAGAAGGCGTTGAGCAACCAGTTTCTGGCGCTTCCTTCCTCAAAACAGTCACCATACTCAATGTGATAGCGGAATCCGCTGCCGCATTCAATATTAATCTCAAACAGTTCCTCGATGGCATGGAGATTATTGATGAAGGTACGGCGAGAGAGTTCCGTTCCTTCACTAATGTCAGAATCCAACCATCTGCTTTGAATCTCCTTCAAGGTAATGCCACCTCGTTTTCTTGCCCTGTGGATGGTTTCCACGAGCCATACATATTTGTTGAGTTGATTGATAGCCATATTCTTTTATAATTCTTATGCAAAGATAAAGAAAACATGAGAAAAAGTATTGCACAAGTTTAGAATTCTTTAGGTGTGCAAATATTTTTCTCATTTCCTAACTACCTTTGTGTCATAGATGTAAAGTAATAAGAAATAATGGAACAAACTAAACACGGAATATCGGTAAAACGCCGTATCTATTCCTTTCCAATGAAAGGAGAAAGCAGGGCAGAGGCTATCTGCCGATCTTTTAGGCAATACACCCTGGTGGATTGGGCAAAATATAATAAGGTGTCTATGCGAATCGTCACCTCTGTAAAATATCCTTTGCTGATGGGAGAATTGGTTCAACTTATGTCTGTGTCACAATCATTTATGGACAGAACAAAGGTGGATCTTGTACAGGAGACATTGGGCACAAGTGAAGAACAACTATTGTTAATCATTCAAGCATATGAAGATGAATCAATGTGTTGACTTTGACACTGGTGATGAAGCTCAAAGTGAGACTGTTTTTTCCTATATGGGAAAGACATATAGCATAGAACTCAGTTTGAGTGTTGGCTTTGGCGATATATGGTTTGCGAATTTGTACTCAGTGACAGGTGATAAGAAACAAAAATGTGTATCAAACATCAAAATTCCAACTTGTGATTTTGACGAACTCTCTTGGTTGAAACAATACTTGGAGAAACGAATGGATATGCTCTTACTAGAGCTAAAAAATGAAGTCTCATCCGTCAGCTTCGAGCCAGAGGACATTGCCGGCTTACCCATATCTTCAGATGATAAAATCAAACTGCTTGACATGTTGCATGGTTTATGGTTTGATGTTTATAAAGTGTTCCAGGAAAAATAAGGAAACAGGTTTCGTATCACTTAAAAAATGAAATAAAATGTCAGAAACTACGTATTATAAATACATAAGCAATGGTGCCACTATACTGATGTCATCGCCAAGATAGCGAACGTGAAACATCATCTTTGGATAGGGACTGCAGACATCAAGGACTTGTATGTAAAAAGCAGTTCCATGACCGTTCCCTTTCTCAAAGTCATCTCTCGATTAATTGAGCGTGGAGTGGAGGTTCGGTTAATCCATGCCAAGGAGCCTGGCCCTAATTTCCGCAAGGACTTTGATGATTATTCGATTCTTGCCAAACGATTGGAGAGAGTCTTGTGCCCAAGGGTACATTTCAAGATGGTCATCTTTGACTTGGAGACTGCCTATGTTGGGTCAGCCAACCTCACAGGTGCAGGCCTCGGCATGAAGGGGGAGAGAAACAGAAATTTCGAGGCTGGTGTCCTGACCAATGCCCCTTCCTTTGTGGAGCAAGCCATCAACCAGTTTGACTTCGTATGGAATGGAAACCAATGCAAAAAATGCGGACGGAAGAGATTCTGCCCAGATTCACCATTGAAGTATTAACTTTATAAGATTAGATCAATGCTATTTAACTATAAGGAACATCGGATTTTTGCATTCTCTGACTCTCATGGAATGCACAAGCGGCTTTATATTCCAGAGACTGCTGACATTTTGTTATGTGCTGGCGATGTAGTGTCTGGCTTTGGCAAGGATGGCATGGAGAACTTCTTTTCCTGGTTGTTAAGCCATCCTGCCAGACTTTATATTTTTGTCGCAGGTAATCATGAGTTGTTCTTGGAGGATACTCCAGAGATTGCAGAGTCACTTTTACCTAAAAAGGTTGTTTTCCTTCATGACTCCACATACGAGTTTGATGGAATTAAGTTTGGCAATATCTCTATGAGGAGTTTGCAAAATAAGAGCTTAAACGTCCACATTGCTACCAATATAGATTTTCTGATTACCCATATTCCGCCAGATGGAATCCTTGATGATGGTAGGGGCAGTATTCCTTTATTGATGGAAGTATATCAGTATCGTCCCCATTTCCATGTCTTCGGGCATGCTCATTCCTGTGGAAACAAAAGCAAGGGTGGTGTCTTTACAGAATATTATAATGTTTCACAGTTCGATGACCTTCGAAAATAAGAAATGAGCTTGGTCTATCAATGAACGGGCTCATTTCTTATCAAACCATTTCACAATCAGTAAATACAGTTCTTCGTCTAAATTCTCATCATACGATTGATACCACATATCGCCATTTCCCCCAAGTCCGAGAATGATTCCTTTTAACTTATTCTTTTCATCGGCAGACAACGGATGTTTGGAAGAAGTTCTGGTAAGGATTAAGGAACCATCCCAACCCGAAATAGGAAGTTTGAACATCTCTATCAATTCTTTGATGTAATCCACTCTCTTAATTTTGTCAAAAGCAAAACTGACATACTCTATTTCGGATATGTATGATTTGTTATATAACCATTTAAAATTCTTTTCATTCAATTCTTGACAGTTGTTGTGGCAAAGTTTTCTGATTAAGAAATTTGTCTTACATATTTGTTTATATCGTACATAGATGTGGTGAACTTTATTAAATAAGTATAGCTTCAGAAGTGCAATGTACCGACAGAGTTCCTTCCGGATCATTTTATAAAGACCTTTTTCTGAGCATTCTGCAGGAACACACCCCTTTGGCAATAAAAAATTTGTAAGTTGGTCATTTACAAAAGTTGCCAGCTTGTAAACTTTTGTCTTCTGCCTAATCTCAAAACTATGAAAGGGTTCTAACACTCTTTGAAGATCGTGCCTAATAATAGTTTCTAATATGCCAGCAGCTATATTGGACATGTCAGGTTGTTCCTCTTTGGCCCTGATTATAACACTGTATTTTCCTATGTTTTCCAAAGAGTCATTCTGGAATTCTTCAGGCATGATAATCTTCACGCCCAAAGTGTCCAAAGAACCATCAACTTTCTGGACTATCACGTGAGTATGCCTAAAAATACCAGTCTGATGGCAAACTCGGTTATAAGTCATTTTAAGGAATGGGGTAAAGTTATCCCCCATTCCATAAACATCCCATAATATTTCTTCAATCTCATTGAAAGATATGCTTCTTAAACATTCTGCTATTGTCTTCGCATCCTTTACAGCGCTTTCATATTTTGTAGACTTTTTCATAACTGTATCTTTAATGTCTGCGGCAAAAGTATTATGAAGGTGTACCAATTATTAGCACAGGTTGAGAAAACTTCTGTTTTTGTGAGTTTTTATAAGAAACAATTAACCTGTATTGATAATTGAGTCAGCACGTCAATATCTTTGCCGGCAAATAACGATAAAAACATGAGATATGACATTGTACGAATTATTACACAAGGTTTCGTTTGACGAGATTGCGCCATTCTTGTCGAAAAGCTATGCAGAGGGAAGGTCTTTGGCATGGTTCAAGATTCACTATGACTATTTGCGCCATCTTGTTCCGTTACCCAAAAGCGAGACAGACGATGACATATATGTAGAAATGGTTCCTCAGACTGGTTATGACACAGATGAATCAAGAATTACAGTTTCTGCATGGTTGGATGGCAACCCTTGGGAAGATTCTCTTGGTAGAGAAATTATCATTAAAGACTTTGATAATTCACGTATAGCAAAAAAAGAAGCCATTATAGGCCAAAAAGTGGTAGTGCCAAATAGAGCAGACATCTCCTTAGCAGAGATTGCCGCATGCTGTATATGGGAAACATCCTTTTATGCCTTTCTTCCTCATGATAGGGAAAGCTTAGGTAGGCGTCTGCACTTGTCGTGCTACGATGAGGCTAAAGTATTCAGACTTTGTAGAGAGAAGTATGGCAAATTCATTCCGTCGAGAAAAGAGATGATGAATATCCGTTCGTTTCGTAATAAGATAAGGCGTGAAATGAAGTCCCATAACAATCGTCGTTATTCCAAGTCAGAAAGAAAGTTTTGGAGATGTGAAAAACGTAAGCGCCGGATGTGGAAGCGTTGGGAGATTAACGAGGAATACAAAAAGCGGATTATCACGGCAGCTGAATTCATTGACGATTTGCACGAAAGGGGTACAAACCTTAGTGAACCTCCAACACCAGAACAACTTAGCGTGCTGTTTCGTTCGAATGTGTGCTGGATTGATCGTTGGCATACTTGTGCATTTGACGCAGGCAGAAGATGTGATTATTTAAAGAAACTCATTGAGAAATATGATTTAGCGAAGGGCCTCAACCAACACAATAGTATAATAAGCATAAGTGCCTCACCAAAGCATCCTCTCCAGCCAAAAGAATTTGAAACCTTGCAACGTTTGTTGTACAGAAGTGTCAGTGAACCGCAGTTTTGCTTGAAAGCAGACGATACGCTTGGCGAAGACCTACGGATTGATTTCGCATTTTACAGTATGTAATGTCGTAACTATTAAAAAACAGTGACTATGAACAAGAAAATATATTTTGCCGGATCTATTCGTGGTGGCAGGGACGATGCATCCTTGTATAAGAGAATGATAGACTACATGAAAAGAACCAATGTCGTGATGACTGAGCACATAGGGAAGTCAAACATGAGTCTTAAAGCTCAGACGAAGGTCATCGACACTCATATATACGAGCGGGATACGGGATGGCTTCGAGAGTGCGACATGGTGATAGCCGAATGTACATGTCCATCGCTTGGCGTTGGCTATGAACTGGGTTATGCCGAAGCACACGGCATCCCAGTGTTTGTTTTCTACAACAAGAGCAAGGCTAATCTTTCGGCAATGCTGAACGGCAATGCACACTTCACGATTATTCCGTATGAGACGGAGGAGGAATGTTTCAGCCGACTGGAGGATATTTTGCAGCAGAACTGACAATGTAAAAAAAATCAGATATGACATATTACGAATTACTTCTCAAAGTGTCGTTTGACGAGATTGCGCCATTCTTATCGAATAGTTATACTGAAGGCAAACCTTTGGCTCCGTTCAAGATGCACTACGACTATTTGCGCCATCTTGTCCCTCAACAAAACGAACATAATGATAAAATCATAGTGTATCTTATTCCACCTGCCGCTGACAGACCAAGAATTACTATTGCCGCATTTTTGGAGAAAAACCCTTTGGAAGAGTCTTTGAGCAGGGAAGTGGTTGTGGAAGATAATGCGGACATCCCTTTGGCTGAAATTGCCGCATGCTGTATATATACGTCATCCTTGTTAGCCTTCCTTCCCAACTGGAATGATATGTGGCGGCACTTGCCATTGTATTGTTACGATACGGAATATGGTACAGGCAAAGTCTTCAAGCATTGTAAGGAAACATACAGCAAACTGATTCCATCGAAAAAGGAGATGATGAATATCCGTTCCTTTCGTAATGCCATAAGGAGTGAAATGAAGCAACACCGTATTCGTCATAATTTCAAAGAGTACAAATATTTATTCAATAACATGTTTTGGAGGAGATGGAAACGGTTGACGATTAACAAGGAATATAAGTGGCGAATAATCATGAACGCTGAGTTTATAGATGATTTGTACGAACGGGGCAAAAATCTTACTGAACCTCCAACAGCAGAACAACTCAGTGTGCTGTTCCGCGCCAATGAGTGCTGGATAGACCGCTGGCAAACATGTGCGTTTGATGCTGGCGAAAGGTGTGCGTACCTGAAGGAACTGATAGATAAATACAACTTGGCAAAGGCCCTCAACCAACAACAAAACAGTATAATATGTATAAGCACTTCGCCCAAGTATCCTCTCCAGCCAAAGGAGATGGCGACATTGCGCCAAGTGCTGTCCATAAGTGTCAGTGAGCCACTGTTTTGCTTGAAAGCAGATGATGCTCTTGAGGAGGACTTGCGGATAGATTTCGCTTTTTACAGTATGTAATTTAAGAATAAGGTTAAACGACATTTTAAATCAAAATTAAGTATGACAGCACAGGAAATATTCAGATTGCCAGTTATTGATTTTATCGAAATTGAAATATGCGACCTATATTGGCAGTATGAGCAGCATTGCTATTACAACAAAGCTGATAAAGAGGCAATTAAGCAACTGCTTGCCGTGCGCAAGCGGTTGCTCGACAAGGAGTTTGTTATGGATGACAATTATAAGCAACTGCTCTGCGACTTCAATAAGGCTTTGTCTGAGCAACTGTTGCAAATGCGCCTTGCCGTCATCTCTGCCTATAATGCAGTGAAGCAGACGACAGCTGACCATGACGTTACTGCCATAGGCAAGTGCTTCATGGCATATCAGTTTTCTCCTTTACATCCCAAACAGTCAGAATACGAAAAAGAGATTTGGAACATCTTGTGTGGCGTATATGATGATTTTGTGCCGTTATACCAAGATGGGGTGATATATGGAGGTTGGACTTATCGTGGAGGCAAACTGGAATCGGAAAATAATATGCTCTACTTGAGCGAGAAGACCGACAACTGGAATGAAGGGTTAAACCCAGAGCTGACTTCCGACATGCATCTCATATATCCGTTCCACAACCTCTATGAACATACATGCTTCTCAATCTTTGACCTTTTATGGGTGCGCGATTTTAATGTGGAAATCTCCGTGGAATACGATTATGCAACATATAAGGAGTGATTTTTTAGCATGGATGTAATGACTAAATTTTTTTTTGTAACTTTGGGCACTTAAACATTTCATTAATTCTAAACACATGGGGTTAGTATGACAACACTGGAAAAATACATTTGGGTGGTCAACGCTCTATATCGTGCTGGTAGCCACGGACTGTCGCTGAAGGAACTAAGCGACAAATGGGAGCTTGACGAAAGCATAAGCTATGGCGAACCTCTTTCGCGCCAGACCTTCAACCGTTGGAAAGACAACATACTAATGTCGCTTGGGGTGAATATCGACTGCCGGCTAAAGGGCGGCTATCGTTACTACATCTCCAACCCCGAGAGTCTTGCCAATGGTGAACTGTCACGTTGGCAGCTCGATACCTATTCTACAGCTAATACGTTGTCACAAAACACATCGCTCAAAGACCGCATCCTTGTAGAGGAGATTCCGTCGAGCCGTCATTTCCTTACGGATATTGTTGATGCCATGAAGGGCAACAACGTCATAATGGCTACTTATCGGAATTTTCACTACAAGAACTCCTATACATTCCCCATTGCGCCATACTGTCTGAAAATGTTCCAGAAACGTTGGTATGTGCTCGCGCTCAGCATCAACGAAGACAGGTTGCGTATCTACGGACTTGACAGATTTGAGAATATTGAAATAACAAAAGATCATTTCAAGTTCCCTTGCGACTTCAATGCCAAGGACTTTTTCTCCAGCTTCTTCGGCGTAGTAATAGACGAGGATATACCCTTGCAACGAATTGTTGTTCGTGCCTTTGGTGCACACCAACACTACATGCGCTCTCTTCCATTGCATCTCTCTCAGAAAGAGCTTTGTTCTTGTAACGACTATGCCGACTTCGAGCTTACGCTCCGTCCCACCTACGACTTCATAATGGAGTTGCAGAGCTATGGGACGATGATAGAAGTGATGGAACCACAGTCGTTAAGGCAGACCATGAAATGTTGTATAAGCGATTTGTGTAAATTGTACGAAGATTAATTATCAAACGAAAAGATAGCTCAAATAAAACTGCGACAATAACACGACAAAGAGGGTTCAAACACTTGAGTTTCTTTAATCTCTCACGCTCTTCCATAAGTCTTTCAAATTCGCGCAAAGTTTTTTCTTCCTTTATCTCATTTACTCTTCAGATTCACGCCCACCTGAAGAGTCACCGCTAAAGCAATTAGCAATGAAAATTATTAAGACTATGACCAAATAACATATTATCGAATGCGAAACCTATAGATTTGATATTTGAACAACAGGTTTTGATAAGAATAGGAGGGAGACATTGAAGAATGGCAAGCGCACTTATCTTGCCAATGATTCTGGCAAACAAGCAGGTTAGGGCAAAGAGAGAAATTTCCTTGCCCTAACTTGTTTCTTATCTTCATCGTTTTTGTATCATACGATGAATACTACTGCAATATCACTCTTTGATGAGTAGATTTTACTTAAACAACTGCGGGATAAACAGCAGTGAGTACTGACGCCAGTTGCTCCAAAGATGGCCGCGTGTGCTCTCGTGGAAGGTGTATTTCAGTCCATCCTTTGTCATGCGATCCATTAGCTGCTTGTTGAACGGCATCAGGCGGTCGGCATCGCCACAGGCAATCCAATAGAGTTTAGGATTGCTCTTTGCCAGCTTTGCCAACTTAGCGTCAAGGTTGGCGTAGGCCGAAATTTCCTCCATCTTTATCTTTGTGAAGTCTACACCAGCCGAGTAGAGGCCTATGTAGTTGAACATGTCGGGATAGTTGGCAGTAATCATAAGCGTGTGCATGCCACCCATCGACAGACCGGCGATGGCTCGGTGGGCCTTGTCGGGCAGGGTGTTGAACGTAGCGTCAACGAAGCTTACTATCTCGGGGAATGCCAACTCATAAAGACCGTCCTTGTAGTGAGGGAGGAAGTTGGTCATCACCGGCTTATAGTTGAGATTCTCAGAGGTTTCGCCGGCGGCAGCCTGCTTGCCAAAGTTGCCGTTAGGCATCACCACAATCATCGGCTCGCACTTACCCTCGGCTATGAGGTTGTCCATGATGCGCGAGATGTTGCCCAGCTCGAGCCATGCGTTCTCGTCGCCACCGCTACCGTGCAAGAGGTAGAAAACAGGATATTTCTTGTCGGTCTTGCCATAGCCGGCCGGCAGATACACGTTCATGCGGCGGTCGGCATCAGCTGTGTTTGAGTGGTACCACACCGTGCGCACCTGTCCGTGTGCCACATTCTTCACCTGATACTCGTCGGCAGCGCCACCGCCCACATAGAAGATGCTGAACACGTTGCCTACGTCGCGGCGTGTGAACGGGTTGATAGGGTCGATGCTCACCACTCCGTCGACATCAAAGCGATAGGTAAACATCTCGGAGGCGAGCTGCGGCGTGGTGTACTCCCATACACCGTCCTTGCCCTTCTTCATGGTGCCCTGTCCGTTGTTCTGTTCCCAGTCGGCCACCACCTTCACGCTCTTTGCCTTGGGAGCCTTCACACGGAACGTCACGGTGTGATCGTTGTTTACCTGCGGCGAGACCAGTTTGCCCTCGCGGAACGAGATGTTCTGTTGTGCGCTCATGCTCATCGTGGCGAGCATGGCAGCCATTGTTACAAAAAATTTCTTCATAGATTTTTTCTTAATTAATTATTGGTTTTTGTTTATAGCAACTACTTGTCTTTATTTAGAAATTGAGCTTTGTGCCAAACTCCACGGTGAACGGGCGGATATAGTTTCCGGCCATGATAGTGCCAGTATATTGCGAGCCGTCAGTGATAAGCTCTGAGCCAGGAATCGTGCCCTGTGCGCCGCGCTGGTTGAGGAAGTTCACCACGTTCACGTTAAACGTAAGCATCTTGTTGGCCTTGTAGCTTGCGCCAGCAAAGGTCTCCCAGCGTCCGTTGAAGTAGACCGAGTTGCCCACGTTGGCATACTGCTTGCCGTAGTAGCGGAACGAAGCCCAGATGTTGAAGCGGTCGTAGGTGTAGTTGGGGTCAAGCTCAATGAGTACTTTCGACTGCTTGGTGACAGTCTTGTCGCTGAAATCGTAGGTCTTGTTGAAGGCCTCGAACTTGTAGCCCGTGTATTTGGGGCTTTGCAGGGTGAGCATGGCGTGTAACTTAAATCCCTTGAACGGAGTGAACATAGCGTCGGTAGTCCAGCCAATGGTCTCAATGCCGCTCGACGCGCCCACCATTACGGGGTCTTCGTTGGGGTCGTCGCTCATCACCGTCAGGCGAATGTAGTCGTTGGTGCGGCGTGCGTAGGTGAAAGCCGACACAAGGTTTACAAACGAGCTGTTGTAGAAGATACCTGCACGGCCGAGAATGAACGGACGGTGGTCGTAGTAAGGCAGCGTTTTGCCCGAGTAAGCCTCAAGATGACGATATTGCTGAAGGAAGTTGAGCTCGCCAGTCAGTCCGAAGTTGTGGGTGATGTTGAATGTCGGCGACACCGACACGCTATAGTTCAAGCCAGTCTTTGTGTGATGCGTCGTGCCGACTGTCTTGCTGTTGCCATCAGCGTCGGTATACTTAGCGCCGATGAAGAAGTCGGTGAAGCGGCCGTCGCCAATATAGTCGACACCCACATTGAACATCTCAAGACGCGCGCCGTAGCCCATGCGGAAGTTGCGCGACACACGCCACGTGTCGTTCACATAAGCCGCGAGCTTGTTCTCAAAGCCCTTGTCATACTCGGTGGATCCATTGAGGTTGGCATATTCCTTACCGTTGTAGATGAGCTTGCGTGGGTTGGGTGCTACCTCATGATAGTATTGCGTGGTGCTGCGGGCGTAGTCGATGTTGCTGTAAAGCTCGTTTATGCCGAAGGCCCAATCGTGGTTGGCGGTTTTCTTCTGCAGCTCGGCAATGAGCATAGCATCCTTCACGCAGAAAGCGTTAATCTGTGAAAGTCGGCGCTGTATGGTTCCGTGGAAAGCCTCGCCGTTGTCGGCATACGTCGCATCGGCATCCTCGTAAAATCCCATGGTAAGCTGGTCGCCGCTATGGCCTTTAGAGTGTGAGAACTTAGCCTTGACAGCAAGCGAGAGACTGTTGCCGAGATCGTAGTCGAGCAGTGCCGTGGCCTCATGGGTGCGGGTCTTGATGATGTTGTAGAGGTTGTCGGTCACAAGTTCGCCGGTCTTCACGTCGCGATACTGCATCATGCCGTCGACGGGCAGATAAGAGTCGCGGCCCATGCGGAAGCCCTTCAGCTCCGACACCTTGCCGTTGCCGTCGTAGGTGAACGGTGCATAGTTGGCGAGAGCGGTGAGCGGATGGGTGACATTATATTTATAGAATACGCTGAAACGTCCGCGGTCGTTGTTGAAGAGGCGTGTCAGCCCGGCCGTGTAGAACTGTGCGCGGTCAATATAGTTGGTGAACTTCAGGTCCATGCTTCCGGGGTCAAAGTTCTGGTATGCGCTGAGCGTAAAATAAGTCTTCTTGGCCAGCTTGCCTGAAAGGTTGAGGTCGAAATTCTGTGCGCCGTAAGTGTTGGTCTGATACTTCAGCTTGCCCTTGAACCGCTCGCCGCCACGCTCCATGTATGAGTCTACGCCATAGCCAATTTCTCCGAACTTGATGGCGGTGGTGGCGATGTTTTGCAGGCCCTGACGCGCCAGCAGCTGCTCGCCGCGCCAGTGGTTGCTGGTGGTGTTGGGCCAATAGTAGTAAACGGCCGGCACACCGTCAACCGCAACAGCTGTGTAACTCATAGGCAGACCTATCTCCACTTGACGGGGCTCGGTGGCATCCTTGGCGTTTAGCATCACGCCGTGGTCGTTGCCAGCGTTTTTTGTTGTGTCCTCAACGGCAATCATCATTTTGCTAAACGTCTCGGCACTTACCGACAAAGCGGGCATCATCGAAGTCACCACCATTAATGAAGGAAGTAATAACTTTTTGTGTTCCATAAAATCTTTAAGTTTTTAAACGGTTCTTAGTAATGTAACTCTTTTTACGATTTTTACGATTCAGTTTTTCCGAATTCTGAATTCGCATGTTTTTGAATTCGGTTGCAAAGTTACTTCCCCACCATACCGTAAGCAAAAAATATACGGTATATACCCCATGCGTGGCATATACCGTAATTGATAATCAGCGGATTACCGCTTTCTTATGTGCTTGAAAATATACCTTTGAAAACTAACAAATCCCGCTGTTAGCGATAACATAACTTGAAAAAAGAACGAACACGGCAAAAAAAATCCGCACCTATATGCTCGCTCGGCGCAGAAACGCCACTTTATAAACTCCAATTACGCCATCAGCTGCCTGTAGAACTCGTCCTTGTCGTAGGGCGAAGCGTTTATCACGCGCGTCTTGTAGCTCTTTATAGTGTTGACTGAATAATTGAGCGTCTGTGCCAAATCATCGTTCTTGGTTATTCCGAGGCGGATAAGCGCAAATATACGCATCTCGGTGGTAAGCCGCTTGTCACTGTTCGGAGCCTCCCTGCTCTCCTCGTTAAGCAGGCTGTTAAACTTTTCCGGGAAGTCGGGAAAGAGCGTCAGCAGCATCTGGTCGACAGAATAGAGCGTGTCGAAGGCCTCGCCACGCTGTTGGTCGAACACGGCGCGCAGACCATCATAATCCTTTATGGTGAGACGGCGCAACACCTCCTTGCGCAGCTTCTCGATGGCCGAATGATGGTTGGCACTTGCCACGATGAGCTGGCTTAGCACTGTCTCCTTTATGTGTCCGGCATCGAGCAGCTTGGCATTGATGTCCTCAATCTGACGGCTCTTGTCCGACAGGCTCTTCATCTGGTGCTCGATAAGCGACTTCTGGCGGTGCACCTTACGCGTCTGGCGCACCACCAAGAATATGGCACCGCACAACAGCAACAGCACGACAACCAGTATGCCAAGCCCGACAAGCAAACGGGTGTGCTGCTGCTGTATGTAGGCATACATGTCGCGGTCAATCTTAGGATAACTGGCAGCTATCTCCGCGTAACGGTAACGCGAGTTATAAGTTTCGGCGTTGTGCATGGCGACGTTGATGAGCATGTAGGAGTGGGTTATGTCGCCCGTGATGTAAGCCACCTCAGCAATCTTACGTGCCGCCGCATACTCCTTCGAGCCGCGCCTTATCTCCTCTATGCCCGACTGCGATATGTAGCGTGCCGCGCGGGCATAATCGCCCAGTCCCATGTAGTTGTAGCCAAGATTGCCCAAGGCGTTGGGATAATAGTCGGACGACGGCGACAACTTCTTGAGCAATCGATGGCTCCACCTCACCGCCTCGGCATAGTTGCCGGCGTTGAAGTTCATCTTCACGTTCATGTCGTCGATAATCCACGAGTCGTCAGGCAACAGCTTGCGTGCCTGCTCATAATAGGCCCTCATGCGCTGAAGATACATGTTAGGCCGGAACATGTGGCGAGGAAAGTAAAAGCCATTCTCAAATTCAAGGTTGAACGCCGCCACAATATAATTGGTTCTTACTGGTAGCGCACAACGCTTTTCGTCAATTGTGGCAAGAGCCTCTGACGCTTCGCGGAAGAAGCCGCACCTTGTAAAGATTTCTACCTTATATAATATAGCTTGAGCCTCAAGTTCGTAATTACCTATGTTGCGGGCCTCTACCTCACATTGCTGCGCGGCCTTCAACGCAGGCTTGAAGGAGATGCGCTTATACTCGTCAAACAGCATGGCCCAAAGCTCATACTGCTGCTGTGACGACGAGGCCGCCGTCTGTTTTTCCCGCAGCCTGTCAATGCGCGCCTGAGCCTGGGCATCGTACACAGCCGTACTGTCAAGCGACTTGCATATAGCGTCGATGTAGGTGCGTGCCTCACGACTTATGGGGCGACACACGCTTACGCCTCTATGGTCGAAGGCCGCCTTCATTTTCACTATCGGCATCATGGATAACGTGCCGCCGGAGTCTGGCTCGGCCGCCATAGTAAAGATGGGGCTAAGAAGCAGCATGAACAAGAAGAATGTAATGTGTCGCATATTTTGTATTGTCTTCGGTTTGTACTATCTTTCTGCAAAAATACACTTTTAATTTTTAATTGCCATACTTTCTGTTAAGCAGTATCCGAATTTGCTATAAATTTCAACATTTTCTAACTATGAGCGAAGTATTTTATAACAAAACTCTTACAAGGACGATTTTTCTATTTTTACACATTTTCAAGCATGCGGCGTACAGTTTAAATCACAGAAAATGCCGATAGTGGTGCCAAAAGTTCTAAAAAAATCAACTTTTGGCGTTACAAACCATTCGTTATGGATATAGCCATTTACCTTATATCGCTTACATTCTTTTGGGCTTCTCCCTGCTCATTTGACTTAGCCATTATTTGAACCCTAAAAACATTCAGAGCTGAATTTAGAGGAGTGAATGATCTGAAATTCTATCTTTATAGAGTAAAACAGCTATTTGCATAAGGAAATGCAGATTGTTAAAAACACAACAATATTATTTGAACCAATATGTGTCTGAGCTTGTGTCTGAGCTTGTGTCTGAGCCATTTCGGTTCAGAGCACGAAAAATGCTCGTAACTTCTTGCTTAGCAAGTTGTTCCGAGCATTCGTAGTTGCGGAGGCAGGAGGCGAATATTTTAACATATATCCGCAACTAAAAATGCCCGGTGACACATTTCTTTTTAACACTTCTCCTTAGAGTCCTGAATATGGCTGAATTGCTTAACCAGCTCTATACTATTACTAAGGTGTTCGTTAGCTTTTTTTAAGTCTTCTATACGCTGATTCTTCTCTTCTATTACCATATTCAGAGCCTTTATTTCGGCCTGAAGCGACGTTACATCGGTATTTACATAGCTACTATTCACCACATTGTAATGTCCGTTTATTGTCGGTATATCCGAGTTAGTGTCCGACTTTATCAAGATGTCTTCGACTGAGCAATCTAATATCTCAGCCATCTTCACAAGCGTTGATACTTTGACGTCGGGTCTGGTGTCAAAATAAGTAATGGCATTGTGACTCTTTGGCCCCCAAAGGCTTCGGCTGAAATCACCGATGCTGATGCCGGCTCGCTTCAAGAGTTCTTTCACTCTTTCGCTTTTTACAGTGCTGTTTTCGTATCTCATAATTTAAAATAGGTTAAATTCCTACTTTATCAAGATTATAGCTCTTATTAACGTAGGATTGTTTCATCATTTATTAATATCTTTGCATCAAATTTAGACACTAATTCCGACATAAACAAGAAAATGGAGCAGAAATTTGATTCATTAGACCTACAGGGGTACTACGCTGGTCTGACAAAAAAAGAGAAGAGCAGCCTACTCTCCTACCTTACTAAAGAGTATGATATGACATGCAGTACAATAAGGCGTAAACTGGCAGGCAACCAAGGGTTCGGGCTCAATACACTTGAGCGCATGGCGTGCCACGAAGCCATTAAAAACGAGAATCTATGGAGACATTAAAAACAATCGAATTCTACACTACACCTGACGGTTCTGTGTATTATAAAGTACCCGGGCAGGAGTCGCGCAGGCTGACTAAGTTCAACGTCGACATCATCGACCCGCTACTGGAACAGATTAAGCAGAGGTTCCCCGAGTGCTACGCTGCTCTCGCCACCAAATATCGTAACAAGCGGTTCGATATGGCTGATAGGTTCGTTCGATGCAACTTCGGTGAGCACGACCTGCTCACGCAAGACATTGACAATGATGTCTTGCACTTCGAGGAGGTGCGCTGCCCGCTTCGAGGTATATGTGAGCATGAGGGCGTGATCTGCAAGCCAAAATCGATGGTCAGCCTCAGTAGATGCGAGCGGGAAATTGCTGACTTATACCTTGAGGGGCTGACGTTCCGTGACATCGCTGCTAAGCTCGGCAAGAATGCCGAGACCGTAAAGGTGCAGCTCATGCGCATCAAGAAGAAGTGCGGTGTCAAACACTGCCGCGACATTATCCGTGTGCTACGGCTCAAAAATTATTAGATGATGGCTGCGATATGTAATGACTGCGAGCACACACGCAACTGCATCAATGGCCGTTGGTGCTCTATACGTAAAATATATGTTGAATACCTTAATATAGAGAAATGTGAATATGATAACAATAGATGAGTATATTAAACATACTGACAACCTGAAGGAGATGGGGCTGCTGTCTGAAGACTTCCGCATTATACAATATAAAGATGGTGACCTTCTTGCCGTTGATGGTAAATGCGAAGCGTTCGAGAATAAGCCTATTGACAACAAAGACTATATCTGGTGGCTTGGTGGTTTGGCTTTTCGTTATGACGATAATTACTATAAACATAATGTAGTTGTATTCGATGATGATGGCACACTTGAGCTAAGAGTATCACCACCATTCGGTACTTTTTTCCCGTCACTGAGTATTGACCGCAAGAGACGCAGAGCGTTGAAAAAGTTGTGACACGGTGATTTTGTGGCAGCCAAACGCTGCCACTATCTTTGCAAAACAAACAAAACCCAAGCGAAATGATTACGGTTCAACAGATACTTTCGGCCACTAATGGTGGTCTCGACATTATCTTGTCCCTCTACCCGCAGGCGCAGAAGTGTGTCGGGCAGAAGAACAAGCACTTTGCTATTCGCAACGAAAAAACACCCTCGGCTTGCCTCCGTCAATACCAGTCGAAGAAGTATGGCGAGATATGGCAGGTGACTGACTTCGGAGGCGACGGCCGTGGCGAGAATGCTATCGACATCTACATGCGTGAGAAGGGCTTCGACCGCTCACGGTTCAATGAGGCTATATTAGCGCTCGCTGCTGAGTATGACGTGCGCGACGAACTCAACCGCTCTCTTAACCGTCCGGAGATTAGACAGCGTGAGGCTCGGGCTGATGAGCGCGACGGTACTCGCTCATTCGAACTAAAAGACAAGTTTACTGATGCCGAACTCAAGGCTCTCGGCCCTAAGGTCACACAGGCTGACGTTGATGCGCTGCACTGGCACTCGGTCAAGTGGATAACCAACGTAAAAGACCGTAAGGTGACCGTCAAGCACTCTACTGACAACTACCCGATATTCATGCGTGAGTGTGTGGTCAAAGAGGCTTATGGCAGCGAGCAGGAGACCAAGTTCTACAAGGTCTACGAGCCTTTCAACTGCGACAAGGGTTTCCGCTTCTCCTACACTCCGGCCGGTGCCAAGCCTCGATATTATATCAACGGCTTGTTCGAACTCAAAAAGGCTTACCGCGACTTCAATGCGCAGCAAGAGAAGGAGTGGCAGGCTGCTCATGAGGATGGCAAGCCATACAAGGAGCAGAAGCTTCCCGAGGCTGTGATATGCTCGGGCGAGCGCGACTCGCTGTGCTGCCACTCGATGGGCTACCATCCGCTGTGGTTCAACAGCGAGACTTATCAGCTCTCGGCTGACGAGTATAAGGAGATTATGAAGTATGTCGATGTTCTCTACAACATACCCGACATCGACGAGACCGGCAAACGCAAGGGCCGTGAGCTCGCCCTGCGCTTCATCGATATCCACACGGCGTGGCTTCCGGACAAGCTGCAGACCTACAAAGACAATCGCGGCAAGCCTCGCAAAGACCTGCGCGATTGGTTGGAGATTCATAGCGAGCGAAAAGACTTCCGCAACCTTCTGAAGGTGGCCATGCCGGCGAAGTTCTGGGTGCAATACGCCAATAAGGATGGCAAACCGAAGACTGAGGTAGACACTGCGTGCCTTTACAATTTCCTTCAGCTTAACGGGTTCTACGCTCTCCACGACGAGAACTCGGCGATGACCCAGTTCATTCGCATCGAGGGCAACATTGTCAAAAAGGTCAACGTCAAGGATATTCGTGAGTTCATTCGCCGGTGGGTGGTTGACCGCTTCGAAGACCGCAATATCCTTAACCTGGTGCTCAATACTACCAAGCTCTCTCCTGCTGCTCTTGAGTCGCTGCAGGAGATTGACCTTAACTTCACCACATACACGCCTAACTCGCAGTATTTCTTCTTTCCTAACAAGACTGTCGAGGTGTGTCTGCCATCTGAATCGCATCCCGAGGGGTTCAAGGAGTATGACCCTGGTGCCGACGGGCTGCATAACTACGTGTGGGAAGAGGATGTAATCAGTCATCGGTTCAAGCGCATGCCTGATATGTTCAGCATCTCGATCGATAAAAACGACGAGGGCGAGACCGTGCTTGATATTGACATAAAGAATGTCAACAGTCATTTCTTCGGCTATCTCATCAATACTTCCCGACTCTATTGGCGCGCTGAGACTGAGACACGCTTCGGCGAAGACCGCACGGCTGCTGCTGCATATCTGGAGGCTAACCCCTTTCGCATCGATGGCGAGGGGCTTCGCTCTTACGAGATCATCGAGCAGAAGCAGAACCTGATAAACAAGATATTCACGTTCGGCTATATGCTGCACCGATATAAAGATTTCGTGCGCGCCTGGGCACCGTTGGCCATGGACAATAAAATCGGCGAGGAGGATGAGTGTAATGGCCGTTCTGGTAAGTCTTTCTTCTTCAAGGTGCTGTCGTTCATGATGAAGACGGTCAAGCTGTCCGGCCGTAATCCGAAGCTCATGGACAACCCTCACGTCTTCGACCAGGTGAGCCAGTTTACCGACCTTCTGCTTGTCGATGACTGCGATAGATACCTTAACCTCGGTCTGTTCTATGACAACATCACGTCTGATATGACCGTCAACCCGAAGAACAACCGCTCGTTCACTATCGGCTTCGACGAGTCGCCGAAGCTGGCGTTCACCACTAACTACGTGCCAAGCGACTTTGACCCTTCGTCAGAGGCCCGCTCGCTATATATGGTGTTCTCAGACTGGTATCACCAGCGTACTGAGGATAATGACTACCACGAGACCCGCACCATACGCGACGACTTCGGCAAAACGCTCTATGCCTTCGACTATTCAGACGACGAGTGGAATGCTGACCTCAATTTCTGGCTACAGTGCTGCCGGTTCTATCTCTCGGTCAAAGACTCCGGCATCAAGCCACAGCCTCCTATGAGCAACATGGAGCGACGCCGTCTGAAGGCCAATATGGGTGCCAATTTCGAAGACTGGGCCAACGGCTACTTCTCGCGTGAGAGCGGGCACCTCGACGACTATGTGCCGCGTGACGAGGTGTTCAACGACTATCAACGATACTCTAACGTCAGTCGCATCACTATGCAATCGTTCACCAAGAAGCTCAAGGCGTTCTGCAAGCTGTGCCCATGGGTTGACTGCCTTAACCCGCCAGAGCTGTGCAACTCCGGCGGTCGCATTCAGAGGGCTGTGCAGGTGACTCCAGAGCTACGCAAGACTAAAGATATGCTGTTCGTGCGCTCTATGCCACTCAACGAGACCACAGAGCAAGCGACAGAGCAACAGCTGCCGTTCGGTGATCCTGATGATGAGCGGCCTTTCTGATCATTTTCATTTCACTTTTCATTTTGTTGGGTTTGGCGCTGCCAGGTATTACCGCCTGTGCAGCGCTTTTTTGTTGTCACAGCTCCGGACAGCCTGTAGCAGACTGTTCCATTTTTCCGCAAGCTTATCTGAGAGAGTACTACGGCGGTCTTCTGCCACTCCCCGACACCCCTCCTTTATTTTGTCAGAAAACTTTGTGATTTTGTAATATGATGTTCCAAAAGGTCAAAAAGTATAATAAATAAAGGGGTTTTGAGGTGTCACAAAGTGTCACAAACCTACATCACAAAGCTGTCACAAACTTTTCGGGTTTGCAACAGACCCCTGTCGGGTGAGCTTTGGCGGCCGTTGTCACAAACTTGATTTTCTGTCACAAAATTGCTCACAAACATCTTTTTGTTTTGTGAGCACTGTGATTCAACAAGTTACAGACTTGTCACATAAATAACATCTGTCACAAACTTTTCTGACAAAATAGAGACAGACAGAGAGAGAAATCTGAAGAAACACGGAAACAAACCACGTTTCGACCGAAAAACACCCTATTTTATTAGGATTTTTGTTCCTTTTTTCCTAATTTTGCAGGCATTCAAATATCTTATTCATTCATCATTCACTAACAGCTATATTCGTGTCACAATTTGTAGTTTACCTTAAGGTCAAGCCTTTAATCGCCCAGTGGTTGGCGTTCCACTATGGCACTCCGGTACGCTTTCCAGACCAAAGCGCCGAGAATGCGTGCATCCGCAGATTCCTGACACGCCAGCCTGGTGGCATACCTAAGATGCAGGGCGAGGGCGAGGTGGCGGTCTGCATACCAGACTCAAAGCAGAAGCCGGTCATCACATACAACCATCTCGGCATCCATGCACGAGCTGCATTGGTCGATTGCATCGAAGACACTTTCAGACTACAGCTGTGGCACGACCTTAATGGGGTCGAGGCACTGCGCTGCCCTCTGCTTAAGGCTGTGCGTGCGTGGTGTGAGAATAATGGCATCAGTATCGACTACGAGGATACCGTCAAGATGCGTTTTCAGCGCATGCGCTCTTCTTACCTCAAATCGGGCATTGACCTGCGCCGCACGTCAAGAGAAAAAGACAACTGATTTTAGTGTTAAAATATCTATAAATCATAACGACAAGAAGGCCTGTTTTGTTCACGGCCGTTCGAAGCCGTTCAAATGCTCAAAATTATGAAATCTGTTAAAATCATCAAGGCTATAGAGTATGCCTTCAACGTCGACTTGAAGCTTATGCGACGTTTGAGCCCGCGCAGGGTGCGCATCCCGTCTGAGGTCACCTGGTTTCCGGTGTGCATCAAGGAGCACCCGTCTATGGTGTCGTCTACCAAGCCAGATGATGGCAATAAGGTGGTTACCACCACTATTAAGCTGCTCACTGCAGATGATCTGCTGCGATTTCGTCATCGGCATCTCGTTTTCCGTGTGACGCTGCTTGATGACCGACAGTTCCTCGTTGGCTCTCATGTTCGGCCGTTCACGGTTATTGAGGTTACTGACACCTACCCCGAGTCTGTCAAAGACAATCAGCTCGTAGAGGTCACTATTACCCATCGTAGCCTGCACGTTCCGCCGTATATCGTGCCTAATGTATATGGTTAGGGTATTTTCAAAGAGCATATCTTGTGTGTTATCTTTGCATAAAAAGTTTTGCAAATGGAATATAATCTCGTCATTTCCGGCACTATCGGCAGTTGGTGGAGTTCTTGCTCGGCCGACTATGTCCGCTATGTGCTCAATCAAAATAAAGGCAAAGAGGTTCATGTCGGCTTCTGCTCGCTTGGTGGCTTCGTCAAGGATGGCCTTGAGATTAACCAGGCTTTTCGCGATCACGGCAACGTACACGCCCACGCTTTCGGCATGAATGCTTCTATCGCTACTATTGCCATGCTCGGCTGCAAGTCTATCGACATTGTTAAGGGTAGCTTTTTCCTTATCCATAATGTGTCGGTGCTCATTGATAAGTATGAGCGGAGCAATAAGGAGCAGATTGACAAGTATATCGCGAAGCTCAAAGAGCAGCGCGAGTCGCTGAAGAACTTCGACGATGTCCTCGCTCAAATGTATGCCGACAAAACGGGCAAGACTGTTGACGAGTGTCTCGCACAGATGAAAAAGGGCAACTGGCTGACTGCTCAGCAGGCTCTCGACTTCGGTCTGGTCGATGAGATACGTGCCGACAAGCAGGCAGAGAAGGCTGCTGACGATTTCACCGGTCAGTTCATTAACCAATACGATATATCAACCAATTTCAAGGATGCAGGCATACCGCCGCTACCGCAACCACAAGCCTCGGAAGATGCTGCCTCTATGGTGGCATCAGTGGTTGACGGTGACGGCAATCCAACTCAGAGCTTCCTTCAGAAGACGTGTGAGGGTCTCAAGAGTCTGTTCCGCAACCAACACGCAACTAAAAATAATATAAAGATGATCAAAATCTTCGCTTCCGTCATGGCGCTGCTCAACGTTACTGACGGCTTCAAGACTAACGATGAGGGCAACGTGGTCCTCACTCAAGAGCAGATGAAGAGCATCGACGACCGACTTAAGGCTGGCAAAGAGAAGGCTGATGCCGACTCCAAGGCGCTCCAGGAGGCTAACGAGGCTAAGACTTCTCTTGAGACTCAGCTCGCTGATGCTCAGAAGGCTTCGGATGAGAAAGACGAGCAGATTAAGGCTCTCAAGGGCGCTGCTGGTGACGAGACTAATGACAAGCCTGCTGGTGGTGAGGAGCCTTTCACCGCGCAGGATATGTTTAACTCTATCAAAAACGTGTAATTATGGCTTCAATAAAAGTAGGTAATATTACTTATGGTGCCGAAGATCTTGCCAAGTGCTTCAAGACTTACCGCAAGGACTTCGTCATCATGCCGCTTCTCGCTATGCAGGCACTCGCACAGCATTGCAATGTGCGCACGGGCATACGCTACCGTGAGATTATCAGCGAGATGTCGGCGAATGCTGAGATTGGCAACTACTCGAAGACCAAGCATGAGGATGCTGATGTCAAGGTTGACCCTCGCATCTTCGAGACTTTCTTCGGCAACGTTATTCAGGGCATCGACCCCAATGCCATCTACCAGTCTATCTGGGGCAGCAACGTCACCAAGGGCGATGGTCTTAAGAATGTGCCTATCGTCAACCAGGTGTGCGCTTATCTCGTCAAGAAGGTGGGTGAGAAGATGTTCATGAACTCTTTCACCGCCAAGCACGACTCAAGCAACACTGCTGAGACAGCCAAGTGGTTCAATGGCTTTAAGGCTATCCTCGACATGGATATTGACGGCACCAACGAACTCAAGAAGAAGCTTATCACTAAGGAGCTGGGCAACCTCGTAGAGGGTGCTCAGTCTATCACTAAGGATAATGCCGAGGATATAATCAAAGACTTCTACTGGTCTGAGGCTGGTTCGCCCGAGGCTTGTGCCAAGCTCCGTTCTCAGCAGCTAAAGCTGTTCATGAGCGACCAGACTTATCACTACTACACTGAGTCTTATCAGACCAACCACGGCTCGCTGCCTTACAACCAGGCTTATGACAAGCGCACTCTTGACGGTGCAAGCAATGTCGAACTGGTTCCGCTGCCGTGCGTGCCTAAAGACTTCCTGCTGCTTACTCCTAAGAGCAACATCTTCCTCATCTTCAACCAGAAGACTGATGATGAGAAGTTCCTCGTGAAGGGCTCGCTGACTAACCACTACGATGTCGACTTCATCATGAACTACTTCTTCGGTACTCAGTTTGAGTCGGTGTCGCCTGAGGTTCTCCGCTACTGGCGCAAGGCTACTCTCTAATCTCAGGGCTGTTGTAGTTTCTCTATATATAGGTGGGCAGGGCGACCGCATGGTCTCCTGCTCTCCTCCCTTTTCATCTTCTAAATTTAAATATTATGGCAAAATGTTCTGGTGCTGGTACTATATACAGCGATGTTAACTTCTGCCCTGGCTCAAAGTCGCTCCCGGGCGTGCGTGGTTGGGTCTACGGCATTTCCAAGAAGGATATTGTCAAGTGGCCGACCATCGGCGGCGAGGCTCCCAAGACTCTCGCAGAGGTGGCTAAGTATTCCGGTGACTTCACCCTCGCTTCAGACAAGAAGTGGCACAAGGTGGCGCTCATTCCTAATGAGTCGCAGCTGCAGGTCGAGTCGCAGGGCACTTTCGGTTCAAAGACATTCAAGGTTACGGGCACAGCTGTAGCTCCTGGCACTGAAGAGGAGATTACAGGTTATATCGCTCAGGCTAACAACGATGAGATGGTATACCTCTTCATTCAGCGCAATGGCAAGGCTCGCATGGTAGGTTCTGAGGCGTTCACTCCTGAGCTCACCCTATCGCAAGACCTCGGCAAGGCTACTACCGATGCCAACTCGACCACTATCCAGGCTGTCTGCGACGACGAATATCCTGCTCCGTTCTATCCGGGCAAGATTGAGACCGCCGACGGAGACTTCTCAGGTGCTACTGGCCTGGCTATTGTAGCGGCTGCTTAAGGCTTTTCTTCATATACTTAATAGGTGTTTCATATTTTTGGGGCGGTCTCACGAGCGATCGTGCGACTGCCCTTTTTCAGTTTGAATTATGATTGACGACAAACTTACTCAAGATATGCAGGAGTGGCTCGACTCTGAGTCGCACGACCGCGAGTCTATCCTGCGTGGTGCTGAGCTTGTACTGAAGCTCAACCGCAACATGGCTTTATACCAGACCATAATCCGCCGTCCAGAGCGCTTCGAGTCAAAGGTGCGCTACGAACTCAATAAGTTCCTGCCTATGCGCCTCGCTAAAATGACTCTCCAGGATGTCAAGGCGCTCGATGCTGACCTCGTTCCGCAGGTCAAGGCTGCTGTCGATGAGCAGGAGGCTCACGACCAGGAGGGCGAGGCTGACGAGGGCGAGGCTGATGATGATGCGTCTTTCCTGCCAGCTGCTTCTGGCATACGTGCCGACCACGACTCGCTGCCTGATGGCGTGCGCTGCGTGTGGTCTGACAACCGCGAGCGATGGCACAAAATCAAGCAGTTGTACAATACGCTGCTGGGCATTGAGCAGCCATGCGACCGCTACGAGTATCTCTGCCAGCTCAAAGAGCTTTGGTACACTTACAAGAGCGAACTGCAACGCTACGACGACTATCAGCCTGATGCTGACAATGTTGATGAGCAGCTCTCTCCTGCTGATATTGCCAAGGAGATTGCCAACGCTCGCTCTTATATCACTAAGTATGCCGACAAGCTGCTTACGCTGCGTGAGGCTACGCTGAAGTCTGACGACGCTAAGGCGTTCGAAGAGTACAGCGCCCTGCAGAAGAAGGTGCAGAAGCGTGTGGCTGTACTGGCTGACAACAAGGCTCCTATCGGCGACGACATTAAAGCCAAACTCGATGAAGCGGGCGTTTTCGTTCCTTCCGCTGAGTGACGCTTCTACCCAGTACCACCTCGGCACTGGGCTACACACGCTCGGTCTGCTCGGATGGATTCTCAAGCAGACCGGGCGTGCCGACGTTTATGTATCTACGTTCTCAACTTCCGACGCTTTCCTCTCTGGCTTCCTGCGCCTACGTCGCCGTAAGCTTATCAACAACGCTACGCTCGTCGCTGACCTAAAGGCTGCTCGCAAGACGGTGCAGCTCTATCGGCTTATGCAGAGCTGCTTCGACCACGTGTTCCTGGGGCAGAACCACTCTAAGATTGTGCTTGTCAAGACTGCTGACATTACTGTGTCGGTCATTTCTTCGCAAAATCAGACCTATGGCGACCGTGCTGAGTGCACTATGATTACTACAGACACGGCTGCTTATTATCAGCTGTTGGCCGGTCTGAGGGGTGTCGTCGATAAATCTCTTGAACTTAATGGACTATTCCAACGACTTACTGAGCGAGATCGAAAACCATGCGAGGGAGATGATGACCCCGACGGAGATTTCCGCCCTTTTGGGTATTGATGAGCGACAGCTGTGCGACGACATCGCTACTGTCGGCCATCCGGCTCGCACCGCCTACATCAGAGGCTCGTCGACTACTGCGCTCGAGCTACGTCGCACTCTGCACGATACTGCCCTCGCTGGCTCTCCTTACTCTATACAAGAGTGTCAACGGCTCCTGCAAGTTGCGCAGTCGTCTATCGGCTAATTCAACACTTAACACTCAACATTCAACATTCTGTATGCTTCCAGTCAATCTCGACCAATACTCTCGCTATGTCACCCTCGACGACTCTGAGCTTCGTGAGCTCAACGTTGCCGAGGGTGTGCTCGTGCGCCTTCATCGTCTGCGTGGCATGTATGCCTACTGGCTACAGTTCCCCTCGAAGCTCGACAACGACCTCGTGCAATACGACATGGCTATGTTCAAGGTCTCGCGCTCGCTGGCTTACGAAGACCTGCATCTGGTCAAGGTGCTGCTCGGCAATCTGCAACAGACTACCAAGGAGTTCATGCGCTGGAAGATAAACAAGTCCATCGAGCAGGATATTGCTGCTGCCCGACGGGCTGGCGATTTCCGCTCGGTGGCTTCGCTCTCCAAGGTTCTTGTGCAGAATAACCGCACAGACAAAGATGATGAGCCGGAGCTTGAGTTCGACAAGATTATTCCTCAGAATTTCGAGCCGACCGATGATCCGTCGGTTCTCGGCATTGAGCGCATTCCCGACCTGCGTGGCAGGATCCGTGCGCTATATAAGAAGTACTCTAATACTATTATACAAGATGCTGAATATGAGGAGGTTCGTGAAGAGATAAAAACTGACGACGATGAGTGACAATACTGCTCCTAACCTACAATACTTCAACGATGCGCAATACTATGCGCTCGCAATGAATACTCGCGACGAGGTTATTGTTGCCGGGCGTGGTGTGGGCAAAGGTGCCATCCAGGCACGTCGCCTACAGTCGTGCTTTCAGGGCATGCCCGGCTCCATGGGTGGCTTCGTGTCGCCATCCGTGAAGCGCTGTCTTACTAATATCCTGCCCTCTCTGCTCATTCATCTTGAGCGGTGGGGCTACAAACGTGACCTCCACTATATAGTTGGCAAACGCCCATGGAAGCGTCTGCATTGGAAGTCGCCTATCTTCACGCCTGCCGAGTGGAGCAATACTATCTCATTCTACAATGGCTCTGTATGCAACATCATTTCGCAAGACCGCACGGGCACGTCTAACTCGATGTCGTTAGACTATGTCATCATCGACGAGGCGAAGTTCGTAGACTTCGAGCAGCTCAAAGACGAGACCTTTCAGGCAAATCGTGGCAATGAGATGTACTTCAAGCACTTCCCGCTTCACCATGGCATGACCGTCACTTCCGATATGCCGGTCACCAAAAAAGGTTCGTGGTTCTTGAGCTACAAAGACAAGCAAGACCCTGAACTTGTAGAAGTCATCGAGGGCATCGTCTTCCAAATCTGGCGACTGAAGCAGAAGCTCGTCAAGTCTCCTGACAAGCAGCAGCAAATTCAGCGGCGCATCGATGACCTTAATCAGCAGCTCTCTTTCTTCCGCTCGAAGTGTCTCCTATACAAGGAGTATTCCTCGATCGAGAACTTGGCGCTTCTGGGCGAAGACTTCATTCGGCGTGCCAAGCGTGACCTCCCTCCGCTCACATTCGCCACTTCTATTATGTGTCAGCGTGTGAGCATATCGGCTGACGGCTTCTACGGTGGTCTGCGTGAGGACGTCAACTTCTATACCGCTCCTAATGAGAGCGTGCTCAACATCCACAATCTCGTGACTTCTGACAATGGTGCCATCCCTGACGACTGCCGTATGGATGCCGACCGCGACGACCGCTCGCCTCTGCTCATTGCTTTCGACACTAACAACCTCATTAACTGGCTCGTTGTCGGACAGGTGAAGGGCTCGAAGCTCAACGTTATCAAATCGTTCTTCGTGAAGTACGAGCGCAAGATTCCCGAACTGCTCGAAGACTTCAACGAGTACTATCGCTACCACCGCCGTCGGCAGATTATATTCTACTACGACTCGACAATGGTGGGCACTAACTGGGGTCTGCACTACAACGATCCTCACAAAGAGGTTGTCCGCACGCTGCGCTCCATGGGGTGGACTGTGCGTGAGGTCTACCTCGGCAACCCGATGAACCATGTAGAGAAGAATGCTCTCATCAATAAAATGCTACGTGGTCGTGCCCGTCTGCAGGTGCTTATCAATCGTGACAATAACCCCGACCTCATTATCTCCATCACTTCTGCAGGCGTGCGCAACGGCAAGAAGGACAAGAGTGGAGAGAAGTATGCAGAGACCGAAGAAGACAAACTAGAGGCCCGTACCGATGGCTCTGATGCTTTCGACGTGCTCTGCATAGGCGCTGAGACTAAACCCGTATACCAGGGTGCTGCTGGCGTCGCTAATACTTACGGTTAAGTTTTTTCTACGTTGTTTTGTGATAATAGTTTTTGATTTGCTTGCCACTGGCGCGTGATGCGTCGGTGGCTTTTCTGTTTGTGGCAATTGCCTGTCTGCTTGTGTGGTCTGCTAAACCGCTGATGAGGGGTGTGCCGTTAGCTCGCAACCCCTCAAAGTCACATATTGGGCGGTTCGTCCTACATATTCCGCTCAAGGAGGGGGAGGCAATTGCGAACGCAGCGCAGGGCGGTGTAGTGCTGCTCAAAGTGAATTTGATGCACCCCGCAAAATCTTTCAGCCTAAGTCGTTGATTTTTAGGCTGAAAGATTTTGCGGGTATGGAAAAGGTGCGCTTTTTGGCGCTCATTTCTTATTTTTCGGCTTCTTTTTATTGCGGAAAAGAAGCAAAAACGCTTGTCGGGACAAGCCCTTATATCGGTATTCTCGGTTAGAGAATGATTTTTTGACATCTTGCGCTTATCCGTATGAGAGCCTTTTTGTGGCTATGGTACATCGGGTAGAATCTAATATCGTTTTTACTTCGCGAAGTTACGGCGGACGGCTGTCTGCCAAGAACCGCTGTGCTAATGGCTCTGAATTTTTTCGGCAGCCTTCCGAGTTTCTTCTTCCTACGGCTTCCTTCCACAAACTCGGTTTTCCGTGAAAATTCAGCTCCATTTTCTTGTCCTATCGCCTTGGCTCCGCCGTTTGGGTGCGGCGTAAAAAGCGAAATTCGACCCGACGTGAATAATAAAAAAAACTCTCAAACGGGCTACAGATGAGAGATGTAAAAAGCTCTTTTCTCGCCTCTGAGAATAATTCAAAACTCAAAATTTCCCCGATATGCGTACAGCCAACTTCTACAAATACGTTTCCAAGCGCTTCGCTACTGCCGACAAAGGCGCTGAGAGTGTCCGCAACTTCATCTATGCGTTTAAGGACGGTCGCCGTGACGCTACCGACTACGCAATTAATCTCGTTTCGGAACGCCTTACTAAATGGTATGGCGTGAGCTGTCAAGACTATGTGCTTTGTTGCATTCCTGCTGCTACCAACGCCAAGTATCTCAAACGCTTCAAGCGCTTCGCTGCCGAGGTGAGCAAGCGCACGGGCATTCAGAACGGTACGGACCACGTGAACATCTTCGGCAAGCGTGAGGCGAAGCACAACAACCCCGAGCACATCGTCAGCGAGTCGTTCGGCTATGCCGTGAGCACCGACCCCGATTTCTTCAACGGCAAGAACGTGATACTCTTCGACGACCTTATTACTACAGGCGCAACAGCCGAGGAGTTTGCCGAAGAACTTGAAGCGGTAGGCGCTAACGTGTTGGGTGCTATGTTCTTAGCTCGTACAGTATTGGTAAACAAATAACTTAACATAGAACATTATGGAATACAATTCTTTATTGCGCGAAGAGCGCCCCGACTTCAAGGCTTATAACAACGGTTTCGCTTCGCTCAACAATGTGGAGCTGTTAAGTATCATCATCGGACAAGGCAACGACCAGGGCGCAGCCTTACAGCAGGCTCGCCAGCTTCTGAATATGTGTGGTGGCAGTCTTCGGGATGTTGCCAACCGCAGGGCAGAAGAATATGAGGCAGTGCAGGGCGTAGGACCTAAAAAGGCTTTGACGATACAAGCAGCGTTCGAACTTGCCAAGCGCATCGAGCACGAAGCAGCATCCGAGTGTGAGGTGTTCGACAACGCCCAAGCCGTTTGGCGCTACTTCCGCCCGATGTTGGGCACGGCTGACCACGAAGAAGCGCACGTTCTTCTGATGAACAACCGCTTTAAGCTCATAAAAGCCGTGAAGCTTTCGAGTGGTGGACTGACGGAGACCGCTGTGGATGTGCGTGTGGTTCTTCGAGAAGCTCTTTTAAACAACGCCACTACGCTCACCCTCGTACACAACCATCCGAGTGGCAACAACCGCCCAAGCCGTGATGACGACAGTCTGACGCTCAAGCTAAAAAAAGCATGCGAAACGATGCGGATTTTCCTCGTTGACCACGTTATCGTTACCGATAGACAATATTACAGCTACAACGAAGAAGGGAAGCTATAAAACGATTATCCCCACCATTTTGTCGACGTCAACAAAATGGTGGGGAGATTTTTTGCGCCCGCCGCGAAAAACGTCGCAGCCATTTTTCGCGGCGGGGCCCAGAGGGGTAAAAAGCCACCGTCAAGGGGCTTTTTGGTGATTTGTCTTATTATAGTTGGTTTTTATCTTGCTTTTGTCAGATTTTAACCTTACCTTTGCAGGCGATTCATTTGGTAATTTTTTAAGGATAGAACAATTTGAATTTCATACATTTTGTGTGTGCGCACGAGTAGCGACTCGTGTCTCTCATACTAGACAAAGGTTAAACAGGGTTTTTAGAACCAATTTGCTAAAGGCATCAGGTGCCTGTGAAGGTACCTGTGGCTTTGTAATTTACAGTTAATTGTTAGATTTAAGGTTTTAGCTATAATTAATTTTTTATTCATACGACATATATATACAAGTGGCTGTGAAGCTACTCCTCAGGGTTAACAAATTCTAATCGGTGAGCCTCTGGTGCGAAAGCATCGGGGGCTTTTTTGTATTTCGTAGTAAAATAGTTATTGTTTTGTTTGGTAGTTCGTAGTAAAATTACTACCTTTGCAGTGTTGGATTATTAAACAAGCGATCTATGAAAAATGTAAAAGTTTCTAAGATTCTGAGAATCTTGGCTGATGACGGCTGGTACTTAGACCGTTACAGCGGAGACCACAGAGAGTTCAAACATCCTACCAAAAAGGGTGTTGTGACTGTCAACGGCAAGCCTTCAACATCTATCTGCGGATGGCTCCTCAGTAGTATTGAACGGCAGTCGGGGCTTAGGTTCTGACGAACTGGGGTGGAGCTGAAGCTCCGCCCCTCCCCTACATTCGAAACAGACGCTTGTTGGATATTCGACAAAGAAAGGTGGCGGTCGTGGCTGCCACCTATTTTAAGGCTAACATATAAAATATATATATTATGAGCGATGTTGTGATTAAAGCTGCCCGTACTGCTGACGGCTACTGTTGTGCTTGCGACTTACTGCCAGGTTGGGTCGTTGCCTACGACGGCGACCTTGAGGGCTTTAAGGGGTATGTCCAGGAGAGCGTTGACTTCTGGCTCGAAGGCAGACGTAAAGACGGTGATGCATACCCGGAGGTGTTCGACGGTGAGTATAGACTCGTCTACGATTTTGATGTGGCTACGTTGCTAGACTACTATCGTGGCATATTCTCGTTTTCCGCCCTTCAGTCGATAACGGGCATCAACCAGAAGCAGCTTTCACACTATGCGAGCGGCATATCGAAGCCGCGCCCTCAGCAGGTGGAGAAAATAAAGTCGGGTCTGCGCCGGCTTGCCAAGGATATTGAAATGGTCACTGTTTAATATATTCAACACCGCCGCCCGACCATGCGGCACTATGACCGCTGCAAGTTCTGACTTCGCAACGTTTCATGATTAAAAGAACTCGTTGAGCCCTCGGTGCGAGATGCATCGGGGGCTTTTTTGATTGTTAAATAATAATCTTTTGATGATTTTTGTGTTAAAATATTTGCGTAATAATCAAAAGATGATTACCTTTGCATTGTCAAAATAAATAAGTTATGAAGTACACAGAAAAAGAAAAAGAACTGATTGAGGCTATCAGAAATTACAGAAAAGCCTACCCTAACGGAGCACGAGAACTTGAAATCTACATAATAGATTTAGTCTACGAGCTTATGGAGAATGAATAACCTAAAGCCCTCCCTTTCGAGGGATGGCATAAAAAAATATAAATATGGAATATGCAATCGTAAATCAGCAGACAACAGTGCGCCAGGTGCTCAATGATGTGTACGAAGACATTAATTGGGCTTATCTCGCACAGAACTATTTCGGTAAATCACGCAGCTGGCTTTATCATAAGTTCAGCGGGCGCAACAACGGCAAGCCCGACGACTTCAGCGACATCGACCGCGAGCGTCTGAAGGGTGCACTCGTGGATATAGCAAACCGTCTGAGAATGACGGCTGACAAGTTGTAATAACTTATTTTTTTGACACCAGCCCCGGAGCTTCGGCTTCGGGGCTTTTTTATTTGCGTGTCTCCACGAAATTGGTTAACTTTGCAATATCGAAATTTTAAAACATTTATATAGCGGTGGGAGTCTGTGAGGATTTCAGCCGCTTTTCTTTTGCCATATATTGCTTAATCAAATTTTTATTGCTAATTTTGTGCAATGTTTTAAAATTTTGAATAATGAAAGAGCAATACAATATTGAACAGCTTGGTTCACTTGTTTCTAATCTCAATGCAGAAAAACATTATTGGTTTTTCCGCTCTATGGGTGGCACCTTTTTTGATGAGTTTGTTGAAGACGAATTTGTTGCCATTGGTTATAACGAAATATTAATGAGCCTTTTGAATAAACTTCCCCAATCTGAGAATAAGGCGAGGACTATGTTGAAGATTATGATGAAGGAGCAATATTATGAGATGTCAAAGACCCAACTTGCCAAAGCAGTAGGACAGATTATAAAGTTTTATCGTAGTCTAAGTATTGGTGACGTCATAGTTGTGCCTAATCATCAGTCAAGAAAATTCGCCATTGGTATAGTGAAAAGTGATATGTACGAGGACGGTTCTAAGCATTTAGAAGGGAAGTGTCCTTTCATCAAGCGCAGAAAAGTAAAATGGCTACATGTTATAGACCGCTATAAGTTTGACCCGAAACTTCTATTGGGGCTCGGTAATCAACAAACGATGTCATGCCTTGATGACTATGCGGAGTTTATAGACCGTAAAATAGAGCCATTGTATACTAAGGGTGAAAACTCTTATCTGGTGCTACGCGTAAATCAAGACAAAGGTTTGTCGTGGGATGATTTTTGCTTTTTGTCTGACCTTGGTGAACTTTTCAAGGCTGTATCTCGCCAGAATGGTATAGATGTTGATTTGACAAAAATTAAAATGACTATAAATGTCCAGTCGCCTGGCGATATTATGATGATATGTCCAGAGGGTAGTAAATATTTGTTGACATTAGCTCTTATCGTTATTGGTGGTATTATGACGCTGGGAGGTCGTATTAAGATTTTTAATTGTGAAATAGAAACTAAGGGTCTTGGCCCACTTGTTCAACAAATAACTGACAGTGTACTTAAATATCTTGAATATCAAACAGATCGGAAAATAAGATTGCAAGAACGGCTCAAAAACATGCGTATAGAACACGTTACTGAAGACGTCGCACCTGAAAGAATGGCAAGCGCTGACGCTCCTGAAAACTTAGAGGATAGCACCGAACATGGAGCACAACAATAATTATTGCCAATATGTATGAGCTTATTTCTGTCAAAATGATTACTGTGTGATTCTGTGAAATAAGATAATATACTAAATTGCACATTACGAAGCTTAGAGTGACAGCTATTACTGCCGTTACTCCGATATATAATATTAGTGTGTGGATTATTTGCTTCATAATGGATGATGAATGATAATGCAAAGTTAATAATTATATTTATAACTTGCTGCATTGCAATGGCACTTTAACTAAAATGTTACTTCATTTATTCAGATATTAGTATACTTTTCAAAGATTTGCCCCGGGGCTTCGTCTTCGGGGCTTTTTCGTGTTGTTACCCATCCCGAACGAATTGCGAGGAATTTGCAAGGAATTACGAGGAATTTATTCCTTTTCATTCCTTGCCTGCACTTTTTTTGAAAGATTTTCCACAAAACGCTTGCCCGTTTCAATCTTATTCTCTACCTTTGCCATCGCTACGATTACAATGCGGAGCACTCCGCATGAACAAAGGGCGAGGATATATGTTCAAGCCCGACCAACATTTTTCTTAGGTTGTGGGCTTATTTTTTTGCCCATAACTTGCCGCATAGAGCCGAGGGAATCGCGGCTCAGTGGAAATTTAGTGGGGATAAGCATAAATCTTTGCAAGTCGATACAGAAAGAACTTTTCATCAACGATACCCCTTAGCGATGCTCTGAAGGCTTTGATTTTCG
>ERZ859937.73-NODE-73-length-53688-cov-1.990976_pt1 | contig 53688 bp, 57 predicted proteins | sample MGYA00509985_ERZ859937 | MGnify/ENA primary metagenome ERZ859937 (study PRJEB30046, sample SAMN00715169) | human gut metagenome | study: EMG produced TPA metagenomics assembly of the A metagenome-wide association study of gut microbiota in type 2... | reverse complement strand
ACACGAACGCTGTATCAGCTAATTCGCTACGCTTTGCCCAAATTTGCTTTTTCGCTATGTGTTTATTTTATGAGATGGAAGGCTTATTTTGATTATTTAGCTTGTGTCCTGGATGGAAAGCAACCGGAGGAACTTGATTTTTATACCTTGGAAGAAGCATGGACTAAAGAAACAGGATTCTATTCCTCAATTCCTGAAGGAAATACTGTGGTAGTAGCTAAAAACATTTTTGAAGAAGTTTTTTAAATGTTCTTTCTACTATGGATAACTTAAGACTTTCATAGGTTATAAGGCTTGATTATGGGTTCAGAACTGATGGGTATGAAATTATGATAACTTTATTCACGGTAGGGGGTGATTGAATTTACCCCTTACAGTGAATGAAAGTTATGGAAGCAGATAGCGTGTAGAAAACGCTTACTTCTTCTTTTCGGATGTCTGTTTCCAGATACGTACCATATAGAATGCACAATGTGTGAACGCAAAGACGAACGAAATAGCGAGCAATGTCTTGTCTTCCTCCCAGCCTACAGTCTGTTGATGCCATAATCCTGTAATAACTGAAAGTACAGACAGGGCGATTCCTGCCATATTCAATATGGTGAGTCCTTTGCGTCGTTTTACATTATGCTCTAGCTTGCTGTGTTTTACTCCGTAGCAGGCATAAACATCCAGACCTATCAGCATCCATAATACCAATCGGATCCAAGTATCAGCCGGAAGAAACAACATCATACAAAGGCAGGTAAGGATGCCTAGAATCGGTACCGTGGGAACAAAAGGAGTTTTAAAGGCACGATGTACGTCAGGCATACTTTTGCGCACGATCAATACTGCCGCGCAAACCAATGTGAAGGCGAATAAGGTACCTATACTGGTCATTTCTCCGGCTACACGTGCCGGAACAAATGCTGCCAGCCCTCCTACAATGGCCATGAATAACAAATTACTGTGTGCCGGTGTCCGGTATTTCTCGTGAATCTTTGAAAAGAAAGGAGGCAACAGTCCGTCGCGGCTCATACTTAGAAATACACGGCTTTGTCCTAGCAAAGTTACCATAATAACCGAGCAGTAACCAAACAGGATAGCCAGTACGATGGCCCGGTTCAACCACGGATAATCCGGATGAATTACTCCTGTGGCATCTGCATGTCCCATGTGGTCAATCGCTACGGCAACAGGTGCGATACCTTGTTGTCCTGCAAAGTCAGAATAATGGGCAACTCCCGTCATTACGTAAGCAAATACCATATAAAGAATGGTGCAAATCAGCAGGGAACCTAGAATGCCGACGGGCATATCCCCTTCGGATTTTTTGTTTCCTGAGCGGCTGTACTTACGGCGTCAAAACCAAGAAAGGCGAAAAATACAATCGCTGCTCCACGCAATACGCCCGAGAATCCGAACTCGCCTAAAGTACCTGTATTGGCAGGGATATAAGGAACATAATTCTCTGCATTAATGTATTTCCATCCTAATACAACGAAAATAAGAATCACTGCCACCTTCAGGAATACAATGAAGCCGTTAAAAATAGAACTTCCTTCTGTTCCACGAATCAGAAAAATACTCATCAGCACTACAATCAGTGCGGCCGGTATATTCACAATACCTCCGTCCCAGGGACAAGCAGCAAGTGCATGGGGGATATTTATCCCCACTCCTTCCAGAAAAACAACGAGATATCTGCTCCAACTGATACTGACGGTAGTAGCGGCAACAGTATATTCCAATACTAGATCCCAGCCGATAATCCATGCTATAAGTTCGCCCATTGTAGCATATGAGTATGTATAAGCACTACCTGCTACAGGTATCATGAAGCAAACTCGGCATAACATAAACCGGCAAAGCAACAACCTATTGCCGCTATGGCGAAAGATAAAGTAATGGCAGGCCCTGTGTATCCTGCGGCCACTGTTCCGGTGATGGAAAATAATCCGGCACCGATGATAACACCTACTCCTAATGCGATTAAGCTCCATGGTCCCAAGACTCTTTTCAGGGTCTTGTTTCCAGACTCATAGGCTTCGGCTTGTAATGCAGCAAAAGGTTTCTTGATAAATAATCCCATATCTTTTTACAACGTACTTAGTGATAATTGTGTGCAAAGGTACGGATAACTGCTATGAATTACAAGCTATAAGTAAAGGCTATAACGATTATTCAAGATATTTCGTTATTCTTCCACTTAGTTGGAGCAGGGAAATTTCACAGACTTTGGTGTTATATTCAGCAGATAAAATACGTTCTTCCGCATCAAGCAGACTCTTTTGGGCTTCACGCATCTCGATACCGGAGAGATCTCCCAGCAGATAACGTTCTTTGGCTATTTCATGGTTTTCACGGGCGGCAACCAGATTTTGGCGTTCCAAATTTAATAAACGTAAATTATTGCGATAGGCTTGCCACAGATTGCTTAAATCTGCTTTCAAACCCAATTCCAGTTGTTCTCTTTCCAGTTGCGAGTTACGTATTTGCAGGCTGGCATTGCGCTTTTCACGGCGACGGTTACCATCCCATAGGTTAATGCCTACGGTAATTCCTCCGTTTAGTCCCCAATTGCTTCTCCGGCTGGTGGCGTTTGTTTCATATTTGTTGAATGTATAGCCATAACCGGCGTTCAATTTCACATAGGGATAATTACGGGATAGAACCTGACGGTAATCCAATTGGGCAATTGTTGTATTTTGATCAGCTTTCAGCAGGTTGGCATTCGTCTTAAGGGTGGATTCCCATAATTCATCATAATTCAGCGCGTCATTCACTGTTATGATAGAGTCATTGACACGTAGCGGCCGGTTGACTTCCTGTACAGCCATTAACTCGTTCAGGTTGATACGTGAGGTAACCACCAGTTCTTGTTGTTTCATATATTGTGCACTGTCTGCATTGAAGTCCACTTTGGCTTGTTGATAATCCAGCCGGGAAAAATTACCGATATGGTATCGTTCTTCTACAATGCGCAGGCGTTCTTTGGATAAAGACACAGCGTAAAGGAAGTTCTTCAGACGGATTTCCTGTTGTACATAATTATAGTATTCGGCAGTGAGTCCCGCTATGAAATCTTCAAGGGTGATACGCGTGTTGGTTTCTCCCTGGTGTTCCAATTCCTTAAGTTTTTTGTAGGTGGTGCTGATATTGAATCCGTCGAACAGAGTCCAGTTTACATCCAGCCCGGCCTTTAAGGTTTGGTCGTAGATATTTCGTTCACTGGCTGTAGTGCCTGTACTTCTGCTTTTGGTATCCGTATTGTCCAACGTTCCTGTATATCCGGCAGACAAATCAACAGTTGGCAGATAACCGGCATTTGCTAATGTGGCATTGTTATGGCTGATTTGTTCTCATTACGGGTGATACGTATGGAATAATTGTTTGCAAGCCCTTCCTCCAGACATTTTTTCAGCGTATAAGGATATTGCGCATAGGTGGAAGCCACCCATGCGGTGCAGATACATAAAGTTATAATGATTCGTTTCATACAATTTCTGTTTTAACGTTTCGGTTGGTAGATATATAACTATAAATAGCCGGTACGATATACATGGTCAGGAAAGTAGATACTAACATTCCTCCCACAACAGCCGTACCCATGGCGATACGTTGATTGGCGCCTTCTCCTGTTGCGAATGCCAGTGGAATCAAACCTAATACGGTAGAGGCACTTGTCATGAGAATAGGGCGCAAGCGTTGCAAAGCGGCATCCCGGATGGCCTGCATCTTGTTTTCACCGGATTCTTGTTTCTGATTGGCAAATTCCACAATCAAGATACCATTCTTTGCTACCAGACCAATCAGCATAATAATACCGATCTGGCTGAATATTTCATGGTAATGCCACCGGCATACATGAAAATCAGTGCTCCTGCAATGGCTAGCGGAACGGTAAGCATGATAATGAAAGGATCCTTGAAACTTTCGAACTGTGCTGCCAGAATAAGATAGATAAGTATCAATGCCAGAATGAAAGCAAACATCAGGCTGGATGAACTTTCCCGATAGTCTTTGGAGTCTCCCGACAAGGCGGTACGGAAGGTTTCGTCCAAAGTCTGGGCGGCGATTTTATCCATTTCTTCCAAACCTTGTCCGATGGTCTTTCCATCTGCTAGTCCGGCAGATACGGTAGCGGAAATAAAACGGTTGTAGTGGTATAATTTAGGAGGAGCTACGGATTCTACAAATTCTACCAGATTGTCCAATTGAATCATTTCCCCTTTGTCGCTTCGTATGTAAATAGATTTGATATTGGCCGGTGTATTACGTTGTTGGCGGTTTATCTGGCCCAAAATCTCATATTGTTTTCCATTCATATAAAAATAGCCCATACGTTGTCCGCTGAGACCGTATTGCAGTGTTTCGGCTATATCACGCACAGTGGCTCCCATTGTGCCTGCCTTATCACGGTTAATATTCACTCTCATTTCTGGGCTGCTGAACTTCAGGTCCACGTCCGCCATCTGGAAAGTAGGGTTATCATATACTTTGCTTAAAAAATCCGGTAATACTTTCTCCAGTTTTTCTATACTGACAGCTTGTAGTACATATTGTACGGGCATACTTCCTCTCCGCCCGCCGAAAGAAGACTGTTGTTGCACAAAGGCACGTGCTTTCGTTTTATTGCGGATGGCCTGTGAGATACGTTCGGCAACTTCCATCTGGGTGTAATCACGATCTTTGATATCTTTCAATGTGATACGTATATTTCCATTGCCACTGGAAACACGTGCGGTTACAGATTCGGCATCAGGTATAATAGAATCTACCAGATTGTTGATATCTTCCGTATAATCACGGATGTATTCATAGCTGGCCCCTTCGGCTGCACGGGTATTGATACTTATTTGCGACCGGTCTTCCATCGGAGCCATTTCAGCGGGTATCTGGACCCAAAGTACTCCGATGGCTATCAACATAATCACTGTAACAGGTATTGCCCATATGCGTCTTTTAAGAAAAGCATTCAGTGAACGGGCATATATGCGGTTCATACCTTCAAAGAAAGGCTCTGTCTTTTGGTAGAACCATCCCTGTTTTTCCCGTTTAATCAATAACTTGGTTGCCAGCATAGGGGTGAACGTTAATGCGGCAAAGGAAGAAATGATGACCGAACCTGCCACAACGAAACTGAACTCACGGAATAAACGTCCGCTGGTTCCTTCCATAAATACGATGGGCAAGAACACTGCCACCAGGGTGATAGTGGTGGAGATAACAGCGAAGAAAATTTCTTTTGCCCCTTCTATTCCTGCTTCGAACGGACGCATACCTCGTTCTATGCGGATATAGATATTCTCTGTCATAACGATGGCGTCATCCACTACCAAACCTACAGACAATACCACCGCCAGCATGGTCAGCACATTGATGGAGAAACCTGCTATGTACATCACAAAGAAAGCTCCGATCAATGAAACCGGAATAACGATGCAGGGAATCAGTGTCACGCGCCAATCGCGCAAGAACAGGAAAATGATGATGATAACCAGTACGAACGCTTCATACACCGTACTTTTTACTTCATCAATAGAAGCGCGGATAAACTTAGTGTTATCAAAGCCATAGCTGTATTTCACATCGTCGGGCAAATCCTTTTTCATCTGCTCCATACGTTGGTATACGGCATCGGCGATTTCGATATGGTTGGCACCGGGTTGTGGAATGACAACGACACCTACCATCGGCACTCCGTTCATTTCATATAACTCTTGATATCTGCCGGACCTAGTTCGGCGTAACCGATATCGCTGAAACGGACAACTCTTCCGCCTACTTCTTTTAATATGATGTTATTGAATTCTTTAGCGGTGTGCATTTGTCCCATGGTACGTAAGGTCAATTCTACGGTATTACCTTCAATGCTGCCCGAGGGGAGTTCTATATTTTCATTGGTTATCGCGTTCTTTACATCTACCGGAGTAATGCCATACCCTGCCATCTTGGTGGGGTCGAGCCATAAGCGCATGGAGTAACGTTTTTCTCCCCAAATAGATACGCTGCTTACATCCGAAATGGTTTGCAGTTGTTCTTTTACGGTCAAGTCTGCTATTTCACTCAGTTCCAACAGAGAGCGGCTGTCACTTTGGATAGCTACCATCAGGATAGGCGTTGCATCGGCATCAGCCTTGGATACAGTAGGAGGGTCACAGTCGCGTGGCAGGTAACGTTGTGCGCGGGACACTTTGTCACGTACGTCATTGGCGGCAGTTTCCAAATCGACGGATAATTCAAATTCCACTGTGATACGGCATTGTCCTTGTTGGCTGACACTGGACAAAGAACGGATTCCCGGAATACCGTTGATGTTTTGTTCCAAAGGCTCGGTTATCTGATTCTCGATTACATCGGCATTGGCACCCGAGTAACTACAGGTAACAGAGATGATCGGATTATCTACCGAAGGATATTCGCGGACTCCCAATGTATTGTAACCGATCAGTCCGAAAAGTAATATGATGATGGTAAGCACGGTGGCAAGCACAGGCCTACGGATACTAAGTTCGGAAATATTCATAAAAGTATTTTTTTAGTTGTTAGTTAATGGCCTGAAGTTCCACAGGCATTCCCTTACGTAATTGCAGTGTACCCGATGTCAGGATGGTATCACCCACAGACAATCCTCGTACAATCTGTACTTCGGCTTCGGTACGGAGTCCTATAATAACATCTACAGGGTCTGCAACTCCGCTACGATAAACAAATACTTTATTTTTACCCATTTCGGGGACAATAGCTTCGGATGGAATCGCTATCGCGTCTTCTATTTCTTTTTGTTTTAATTGAATATCTGCATATCTGCCTGCCAGCAGTTCGCCGTTGCGGTTGGGGTAGATGGCACGGATGTTCAATGAATGGGTTTCCATATCTATACTGGATTCGGTTGCATAAACCTGTGCATGATAGGTATCCAGTTTTCCTTCTACTTTGAACTCCAGATTAGTCCCTTTTTTTATTTCCCGGGCATAACGTTCCGGTACAGCGAACTCTACTTTCAATGGGGTCACTTTGGTCAGTTTGGCTACTACAGTGGTAGGGGAGGCGTATGCTCCTGTACTGACCTGTCTCAATCCGATGATACCGTCGAATGGTGCGCGGAGTTCGGTCATGTCAATATTGGCCTTGATATTTTCGATATCGGCGTTAAGGGTGGCAAGTTCGGTTTTTACCTGTTCGTATGCTTCTTTACTGACTGCATCTCGTTTTAACAGAGCGTTTTGACGGAACACACGGTCTTCGGCTAAAGGTATTTGTGCTTCCAGACGTTTTAATTGAGCCTGTAACTGCCGGTCGTTTACTTTGGCAAGTAATTCTCCTCGTTTTACCAATGTGCCTTCTGTGAAAAAAATATCGGTGATCTTTCCGGAGGTTTCAAAAGACAAACTCACTTCTTCGTCAGGAACCAGGCGTCCGGTAACCAATATTTCATCTGTCAGCAAGTGTGGTTTTATGACTTGTGCATTGACTTTCAATGTACGTTGCTTGTTTTCTTTAGGTAACGCGTCGGCGGCTGTCAGTTCTTCATTTTCGTGAGGGGTAAATTGATAGATGCCTAGTCCGGCCAAGCCGGCTCCGATTAATATAATGATGCCCCATTTGATTCGTTTGTTCATGTGCCTTTCTATATGGGTTAAATAAATACGTTAATGTAAGGTTAGATAAAAAAACGTGGCGCTCAGTTTAAACGCCACGTTCTTTTTTAATATTTTTTTTCGTTTGCCAGCTTCCACATCGCAAGGAAAGAGGCTTTGGTTATATCGACTATCTTCAGCCAATTAATTTTCTGTGTTTCATCTCCCGGAAGGTGATAATCGGGATGGGCATCAGTGTGATACCATATAATAGGTATTCCCAGTTTGGCGAACGTGCCGTTGTCGCTGCCTCCCACCGGATTGTCCCAAGCCCGGTAGTCAGGAGATAGCTGCAAGCGGTAATCTTCAATATCTTTTTTCAGCCAGTCACCGAAGGCCTGATGGGCTGCGGTATAGAAGTAAACGAAATAATCGGGCTGGTCCTCCCGGTTGTTACGTCCTATCATGTCATAGTTCAAATAGCCTTTTACCTTCTTAATATCCGGATAGTTCATGGCGAAATAACGGGATCCCAGCAATCCCTTTTCCTCACCATCCCAAAAGGCGAAGATAACGGTACGTTCCGGTTGCTCACCGGTAGCAAGAAAGGCACGGGCTACCTGTAATACGGCTTGAACGCCTGATGCATTATCATCTGCACCGTTATAAATCTGATCTCCTTCCAGCATAGGATCGTAGCCTATGTGGTCGTAATGTGCGCCGATAATGACAATTTCATTTGGATTCTTTCCTTCTATTTTACCTAAGATATTACGTAATGCCAATTTTTGATGTACCACTTTTTTCAGTTCCGCAATAGAATCGGGATGTACTTGCCAGCGTTTTCCTTTCACTTGCCGTTCAGCATGATATACATCAAAGGGTTGTATATAATCTCCGGCTAGCAGTGGTTTTATTCCCATCTGTTTCAGGCAGGAAATGATATAATTGCCTGCAATGCGTCCACCTTTCCATCCGGCTTCGCGTCCTTCCAGTTCGTCACAGGCCAGAAAGCCGATATGTGCTTCGGCTGTGGCACGGTTGATAGTTTCTACTCCTTTTTTTTCAGGAGTCACTTTTTTAGGAGAAGCGGCATTCAGCCCGGTGGTGCATAATGCAAACAGTGCAATAGCTAAGAGGTGTTTTTTCATAAAGTTGTGGTTTTTAGTAAGCGGCGCGATACTTGCCTTCTTCCTTGTCTTCCAACATGTTCAGGTAAGAAGTATAGCGTGACTCGCTGATTAGATGTTTCTCCACTGCATCGCGTACGGCGCATCCGGGCTCGTGCCTGTGGGTGCAGTTTCCATACTTGCATTGAGCGGAATATTCAAATATTTCTTTAAAGTAATGTCCTACTTCCTCTTCTTCCATATCAAATGTTCCGAAACCTTTGATACCCGGAGTGTCGATGATGTATCCACCACCGTCTACTGGGAACATTTCGGAAAAGGTTGTGGTATGCATTCCTTTGTTATGGTAATCGGAAATTTCACCTGTTTTCAAGGTTTGTTCAGGCAAAATAGCATTGATTAATGTTGATTTCCCTACTCCTGAGTTGCCTGAAAGCAAAGTGACCTTTCCTTTCAGGTCTTTTTTCACTTCGTCTGTACCTATGTTGTTCAGTGCGGAAACTTTGAAGCAAGGGTAACCGATGTATGTGTACAGGTTTATCAGAGCATCCATATAGCGTGTATCATCCTCATTATACCTGTCTATCTTATTGAATATCAGTTTGACGGGTACACGGTATGCTTCTGCAGTGGCTAGAAAACGGTCAATGAATATAGTTGAGGTTTCGGGATAATTAATTGTAACAATCAGCATACATTGATCCAGATTGGCCGCCAGTATGTGCGATTGTTTGGAAAGGTTAGAGGCGCGCCGGATGATATAGTTCTTGCGGTCTTCTATCTCACTGATGAAGGCGGTTCCTTCATTGTTGATAATGATTTGTACATAATCTCCTACAGCAATGGGATTGGTACTCCGAATACCTTTTAAACGGAAATTTCCTTTGATCTTGCATTCGATGGTACGTCCGTCTTCTGTTTTGACAAGATACCAGCTGCCTGTGTTTTTTATTACTAGTCCTTTCATAAATTAAAATGAAGGATGAAAAATGAAGAAAGAGGGATTGGACCGCACGGACAAGAGCAAGGCTGTGCAGGACAATTTTTCCTTCTTCATTATTATTGCTTCATTATTTTAAGTTCTTCATTAAACCGTCATAATTTCTTTATCTTTCTCTGCCAGAAGTTCTTCAATCTTCGCGATATATTTATCGTGTACTTTCTGAAGTTTGGCTTCCGCATTCTTTTGCTCGTCTTCGGGCATACCCTCTTTAACAGCTTTTTTCAGTGTATCTATAGCGTCACGGCGTGCGTTGCGTATACTTACTTTTGCGGTTTCGCCTTCGCCTTTACATTGTTTGGCCAGTTGCTTGCGGCGTTCCTCTGTCAATGGCGGAATACCCAAACGGATGATTTCACCGTTGTTTTCGGGAGTGATGCCCAGATCAGAGTCCATGATAGCTTTTTCGATGATACGGAACATACTTTTGTCCCATGGCTTGATGGCGATACTGCGTGCATCGGGAGTAGTCACGGCAGCTACATTACTGATGGGAACCATGCTTCCATAAGAGTCAACACGAATGCCATCCAGCAACCGGGTACTGGCTTTTCCTGCACGAATGTGCGCTAAGGCCTCTTCCAAATACATAACGGCCATGTCCATTTTCTCTTGTGCGTCGTTGATGCAAGTTTTTGCGTCTATCATACTGTTCTGTTATTTAAGTTGTTTATTGATTCGTTTTAAGTGAAACAAAAGTAATTTATTTTTTGATTATCTGCAATAAAAGGGGGATGATTTTATATTTCTAACGGCTCTTTACTTTATCATCACCAGTTTAAGTTGTTGAGGCTTTATTAAAAATAGGTGAAAAGTTTTTGTGTCTTATCGGATAACAGGATTGAAATGATGAACACCTTAAGCTTTTCTTCCCTGTGTACTAAGTCTTTTTTATGCATGATTAAGCTTTTTCATACGGCAACCTATTACAGACTCCGATAATGGACTGTATAAACTATTGTAGTGGACTGTAGGGTCTGCTGTAATAGACTGTACGGTCCACTGACGGAGTCTGTAGTAGGTTGCCGTATGAAAGGTCTTAGCTGTGCGGAAGAAAGCCCTTAGTCTACGGGGAGAATACTTTTGTAATTAGGTATAACGACGAGACAGACAAAGACATCAACAGAATTAGGGTAAATTTGGTTGGTAAGCATTATCTTTGCATTAAAAAAGATGATAACTTTATATTTAGCCCGTCACGGGCAGACAGAAGAGAATATGACCCGTATTTTCCAAGGACATATGCCGGGCACGCTGACTGTTGAAGGAATAGCACAGGCTGAAGCGCTGCGTGATACTTTGCGGGACATCTCTTTGGACGCAGTGGTCAGTAGTGATTTGAAGCGGTGTGTGGATACGGCCCGTATCGCGGTGGAAGGTCGGAACCTGCCTTGGGAGAAAATGGTTTTGTTGCGTGAAATCGATTGGGGGAGCTGGACGGGGCTTGCCATTAAAGAAGTTGATTTGCGACATTTTCCGGCAGATGTGGAAACGGAGGCGATGCTGTATGAGCGTGCGGGGCGTTTTGTGGACTACTTGAAAGAGCGATATGATGGAAAACAGGTGTTGGCTGTCGGACATGGACTGATAAACAGGGCGGACAGGCACACATTCAAGGAGTAACTTTGGAACATTTGCGTAGTGTGCCAAAGATGAATAATGCGGAACTACGCCGGTTCAAGTTAACGTAATTCCGCATTGAATAACACGTGGTTATTGCAAAGTGATTCCCATTATTCCTATCACTACATCATTGGACAGGGTTTCCAGGGTCAGCCCTTTTAGTTCCTTGGAATGATCCAAAGGAATATCGAGCAATATGCCTGCACCACCTTCTATCTCACGTCCATATACACCAGTGATGTTGAGTTCTTTACCCAGGTCACGGCTTACTTTACCGCTTTTCAAGTGCAGACGGTACGGCCGGGGAGCAGGTACTTGGAACGCTTTGCCGTCCACATAGAGGTCTTGTTCTATGGGACACCAGTTGTCCGGATTGATCAACTCCGTTGCTTGGGAAGTTCCGTCTGCATAGTGTATGCGTATTATTCCATTGGCAATGTGGCATTGCATGTGGTTGGTACTTCCCGCCATCAGCAGATAAGCATGTGAGGCTGTACCGGATAGTGAGATGGTGGAACTGTCCGGGTAATTATCCCATAGGGAGGTGAAAAGAATGTTGTTCCCTTTTTCTTTCAGACGGAAAGGGATGCCTAAAGACGTTTGGAAAGTATCATGATGTACAAGGCTGCGTAATCCCGAGTCGTCTATGGTAGCGCTCAGCAGCGGATGACACCATTCTCCTATTCCCTGTGTGGGAAGTTGCAAAGTAGTGTATGGAGACCGGGGAGACAGGTATTCATTTTGATAAATATCGGTGACAGAAGCATTCAGTTGTCTGTCAAAATCAATCATCCGGCATTTTTCGGGACGGATATCTGCAAAGTCTGTATAGGAAGGGGCTTTCCGGGTGTTCTCTATATAGATATTAACAGGTTGCCACCAATCCATTTCTCCTTGATGAGTGTAAACAAAGAAAGTGTGGTGTCCCGGTTCACCTTTTAGCTGTGCGTTGAAAGCGGTGGCTTCCACTGTGTGTTTTGCTAAAACGCTCTGAGGATCATATACTTGGGAGATGGATGCTCCCGAAGGTATTTGCAAAGCCAACTTCCCGTTTGAAGCGATGACTAGTTCTTGGACTGCCAACGTATGAAGTGATGCTCCTTCCCATTCGATGGTAATGGTGGTTGAAGATGTTCCTTCCGCCTGGATTGAAAGAAGAGGATAGCCATGGGCCGATTCGATGGATTGCCATGTGGCAGGAACACCATTCACTTTTACTGAACGGATCTTCTCTTTTCTGGCATTGATTTGCAATACCGGATGGAGAGGAGTCTGGAACCGTTGTGTGATATGATAGGTGTCCGTATCTTCTTTTCGGGTAAAGCGATAGCTTATATCGGGAGTACTGACGGAAGCCTTGTCCCAGTCGTCCGGAAAGCCCGGCCGGAGGATGATTTGCTGGTTCAGGGCATCCGGCAGGATACCGAACAGTCCTTGGATCAGTACTCGTGAAGCGACCCCGATGGGATCGCCGAAATCCCGGTAGCATTCTCCGCGTGCGGCATCATAGAAGCTGATCTGGCCGAAGTTGCCCGGACTGTCTCCTAGATACATGCCGTCTAGAACAGAGCTTTTCAAAAGTTTGTATCCGGCCTCGGCACGTCCGGCCTGGAAGTATGACAATGCGGTATGCATGACTTCGGCAAAGGCGATATTATTGACACTCCATGAGTAGGGTAGCCAGTTGGTGGTGGCGATAGTGGCATATCCATTCTCTTTTAATCCATGGGCTGTGACGGGAATATGAGGAATGGCTGTGTCTATATAACGGGTAGCCTGATAGGCTTGGAACGGGTTAGCTGTCTCGCTGTCTATAGCATGATAAATGGTCCATACAGCGGCACTTTCGTGTACTCGCTTGTGTCCCATAAAATCTTGATATTCCGCCCAATGTCCTTTACCGGGAAGCCATAGCCTCTCGTTCATGGCTTTCAGAATCTTTTCGGCTTCGTTGCGGTAAGGAGTGGGATCTTCGCCTATCTTTTCTGCCAATTGGGCCGCTGTCTTGTTGGCACGGTAGTTATAAGCCGATGAATGGGTGACTCCTCCGCTATTGTAATAAAGGGCGTCACTGGCCCAAATGCAGGCGTATGCGTCATACAGCCCGTCGTTATCTGGGTCGTAGTTCAGCTTTTCCCATGCGAGGTGACGGGTGATGACAGGCCACATTTGGCGGACATAATCCAAGTCCCCCGTCCATTTGAAATGCCATAACAATTCGTCTATGTAGCAAAGATTCATGTCGTAGTGGTGCATCTGATTATTGCGATGCGGATTACGGCAGATGTATCCGTTACTGTATTGGGGGGTACCCCATTTCTTGACGGAACGTGCCAGATGCAGGGCGGAATCTTGTGCCGGATGGGGGAGGGTGTTGGGCACTTCGGTGACCTGACTTGCCGCGTATGCGTTGAAATGGGTCCGGGCACGGTCATGCCATCCCAAAACATCGCCGGTATAAGCGGCTCGCCAACCACTGAGTGGCATCCGCCATCCTATGGCACCGTGTAACCATACTTCGCCGTCCCAGATTCCATCAGCTGCCATGGCCAGAGTGCCTCCTAAGGTGTTGAAATAAGGTCGGGTGTTTCAATGCGGATGCGTGAGGCTGTTTCGGAGCGGGCAGCTTCTGCTTTTTTAAACAGGGTTTCGCCTTCGGCAGTTGTCAGTGTACGTAGTTCCTGGTTTTCCAATAGAATATAAAGTGTTCCATCTATCTGTGCCGGGCAGGATTGTAACTGTTGAGGCTGGAGAGGAGCTTCGAAACTGTCGGCAGGGTCGGCTCCCATATCTCCGTTACGGTTTAGTTTGGAATTACGTATCTCTGAAATGGATGCCAGTAGAATGGGATTGGATCCCTTGAAATTCCGGGCGTTGAATTGCCAGATGGCCCCTTCTTTATCGGGAAGTACCAATGTGGCAATAGATAAGTTTCCACCTTCGAAGGATGGGTGGAATAAATTGTAGCTGCGGCGTCCCGCTGTATAACGGGACTCGCAGTGTTCGGTAGAATCAAGGGCTACCGTTCCTCCGGAGGTCTGCAGTTTAAAGCAGATGTGTTTCGGGTTCTTCTTGGTATAAGCAGCGAATACGGGCCGGTCGCTTGTCTCCAGCCGGAATGCTGTGTGGCTGCCGTATAAGGCACGGGTAAAGCGATTCTTACCATTGATGCAGACAAAATCGTCTCCGTCAGGGGTATATTGCAGGCTTCGGGTGGCATTCCGGCGATGTTCGTTGTACGAAGTGGATTCTATGAAATCGCCTATCTTTTGTGGCTGCTTGGTTTGTCCTGCGCCGGAAACGCTACCGATGCCCAACAGGCATAGAAGTAAATATGTCGTTTTCATGATGATAACTACTAACTCCTGTTCTTACGGTAATGGCTGTAATCCTTCCCAGCGTACATTCCATTTGCCATCTTTCGGAAATCCGGGATTGTTCCCTTCCGATCCATCCCATCCGGCGCACATCATAGCGACTGTGGTCAGTAATCCACCGTTGCCGGGCAGGTAAATACGCAGACGCCCGTCCTGGTAATTGTGACCGTTTGCCAGATAGGTGTTGGTACGTTTGTCCATCAATAATGCGCTGACTGCCTTCTCGGGCTCACCCATTCGGGCGGCATTCATGGCTGTCATCGGATAATCCCAGCCCCAGGTCTTGTCCCAGTTCCAGTTATCCCAAATCCAGTGCAGGGTGTTTTTCATATATCCGGCATGAATCAGCTGATTCATGGGCAGGATGCCGACAGCGCCCAGCACTGCCATGTGGTCTGAGGTAAAACGGATATCTTTATAGGTATCCACCGCGGTCTCGGCTGCCAGATACAGCTGTTCGTCGTTGTATGCCAGCGGAGATAATTTCTCTATCAGTACATCCCATTCGGGTACACGTTCCATCCCTGTACGTTCACGCCATGTTTGGGCAACTTGCATGGCGAAATGCCAGTACGAAAGCTCAAAAGGCGGATTGACAGTTCGGCGGCGCGCAACGTTTCCTGTGCGGGGATAGCACCTTTCAAGACATAACGGTCGTGCTCTTCCTCGTATGTGGCGAATGAATACATGAATTCGGCGGTTTCCTGTATCAGGCTATTGTATTTTTTTAGCAGTTCTTCCGATGGATTAGCCCGATAGAGCAATTCTGCCAGGTAGATGAGATGAGGCTGTTGCCAGATCAGGAAGCTGCCTACTTTAGAGGGGGCTTCCGTACCGCTGGGATCAGTCATTTTCATCCATCGTATGCCTTTGAAACCTTGTCTTTCCGCTATCTGGCGGGCTATGGGTTCCACGGTTTCATACCAGGATAAAGTGCGGTCCAACAATTCGGGATGTCCCCATAAGGCGAATTGTGCCTGATGCCACCAGATCATTTCCAAATGGAATTTCCCGAACCAGGAGTTGTAAGTTAGTCCGGTTTCCTGTGGCGGGGTTGAGCCTGCGCATTGGATAGCGAGCAGATATTGGCTTAATACGACCCGGCGTTCCAATTCTTTGCCCGGACATCAGTACATTGTGAGAAGTCGGCAACAGCTCCCTGTGTCCAGTAATTTTTCCAGTGTCCGGAAGAGGCTTGTTGTACTTCTGTAAAAGTCAGGATGGGAGAAGCGGATACTTGTGGTGTGAATTGGCAGGTGAATGTAAATATACTGTCCGTTGGCGTGAGTACGAAATAGTTTGCACTTTTCTCACTTAGCTTCGCAGGGCCTTCCCAACTGATTGTTACATAATAGGTAGTTGCGTCGAGTGTTCTTTTTAACACGGCCGATTGTGCGTCTTCACTGACCAGGGTCGTGCTATGCTTATCATTCGCCTCCCAATTACAAGCATCGTCACAGTGACCGCCCGTGGGATAGGGGAAGTGAAACTTGATCACGGCAGGTTGTCGGGCCGATAGGCGTGCGGCAATCATATCACGCTCCGGATGGCAGACTGTCTGAATGTAGTAGGGAGTTTCTTTGAGAGTGAACCGGCTGTTGATAATACCGTTCCACATATCCAGTGATTGCTGTATGTTTTGCACATCCGAGGGACGTACTTCATTTCCTAATTCGAGTCCGATGATACCCAGATGCAGGCGGTGTGGGTTTACACGATACCAGTCGGATGCTTCCTTTGCTCTGCCGGGTTCTTTGGGTTGGGTGGCATATAGCTCTTTGTGCCCGTGGCTGAAGTCATACTCCACCAAGGCTTCCTCCGGTTTATAGTTTTCGGGATTTCCGAAGCTGTGCCATCCCCATTGGCTTTGTGTACCCAGTGGAACTCCGTTTTTTAGACTTCGGGAAAAGTCTGCAATCCTGTAGCATCTACCGTATAGGCAAATTCTCCGTTCCCTACCGACAGGGAGGATAATGAATCCATGGCAGTCACTTCCGGATTATTGCGTGTTACCAGTGCATGGCGGTCTATGGCTTTCTCTTTGGGAGAGGTGCAAGCAGCCAATGCAAACATTGTCAGAGCATAAATGGTGTGTTTCATTGTATATAGCTAATTTAAAAAGATGGATAATTCTGTTGTTTATGCGATATGATTCTATTTGCCAAGCTGTAGGCAACCCATGATGAAAGGACCGGTAGCTTTGGCATCGTTGTCACGCATTTTTTCGCCAATGTAATATTCAAAGCTTCCGTCGCGGTAAGGAGTGCCGCCTAGTCCGCCTACTTGGCAGCAACGGGTCAGCGTCAGAGTTCCGTCGGAGTTCTCGAGAAGCAATGTTTGCTTTAATCCGTTGAAGGCCTTTTCCGCGATGGTCCGGTATTGGGCATCTATATATCCTTTGTTCACCGCTTTGGCATAAGCATACATACATTGGGTGGTTACGGATGCTTCGGGAAAATTACCTTCACGCTCGGGCTGGTCTATTACCTGATACCATAGACCGTCTCTTTGATAGTTGGGCAGGCTTTCTGCCAAACCTTGAATCCAACTGATAAGCGAGGCACGTCCGGGGTGGTTGTCGGGAATATAGTCCAGTACATCTACCATGGCCATGAACCACCAGCCTATACTGCGTCCCCAAAAATTAGGTGAAGTACCGTCTTGCGGATTTGCCCAACGTTGGGATTTGCTCTCGTCCCAGGCATGATGATATAATCCGGTTTCCGGTGAATAGGTATGTTTGTGGCAAAGTGTGAATTGTTTTACCGCCTCATTAATCAGATCAGGACGGTTGAATTCCGCTCCATAGCGGGCTAGGAAAGGGGAAGCCATATAAAGTCCGTCCAGCCACATCTGATGTTGATAGATCAATTTATGCCAGAAGCCACCTTCCAGCGTACGTGGTTGTCTTTTGAGTTGTTCTACCAGTAAGTCCATAGCTGCTTTGTATTTTTCTTTGCCTGTTTCTTTATAGAGGTCAAACAGAACTTTTCCTGAATTGATGTAATCTAGGTTGTAAGTTGACATATCATAGAGGTGGATTTCTCCTTTTTCGTTAATCAAACTATCCGCCCATTCCTCAACATAAGTAAAGTAACGTTTGTCACCGGTATTTTTCCACATATCCAGCATGGCGCAACAGCCTACTCCTTGTGAATACCCGAAAAAGAGCCGTTTGCCATGATCTAGCTGATAGGCTTTGGGAAAGCGGAGCATCTCAGAGTCGGCAAAGCGCTGGGCATATGAATCGGAAGATATACCGGGAAGGGGTGTGGGGACTGTAGGGAGAGGGGCTATGCATACTTCTCCACTGTACGGAATTGCTTTTTTAGCTTGGAGAGACATGGGTGCCATGCAGGCGGCCAATAAATAGATGTAACAGTAATTTTTCATGGTATTTCCTGTCGTTTTTATAGTCTTTGAATGATTTACATTTTTTGCTGATGTAAAAATAGGCTAATTAACGCTATAAGTCCATGAATAATTGTTCATTTAGATGGAAAATCTATCGGTTGAGTCTCTTTTTTAAGGAATATGTGTCAATAAAGAACGAATTTGTGGAAAAAATGGTAAGACAGAGAAAAACTGTTCACCCATTTGTCATTTAGAAGGAAATAAGGAATGACAAATGGATGAACTTGATGAGAATATCAGTTGTGTACCAGTGTTCCTATATTTTCACCGGTCATTACTTTTTTCAGGTTACCTACTGTGTCCATGTCGAAAACGATAATGGGTAGGTTGTTTTCCTTGCACATGCAGGTTGCTGTAAGATCCATTACTTTCAAACCGCGCTTTAATACCTCATCGTAGGTGATATCGTCAAATTTCGTAGCAGTGGGGTCCTTTTCAGGATCAGCTGTATAAATGCCGTCCACGCGTGTTCCTTTCAGCATCACATCGGCTTCTATCTCGATACCACGTAGGGAAGACCCGGTATCGGTAGTAAAAAACGGATTGCCTGTTCCGGCAGACATAATTACAACTTCTCCGTTTTCCATCGCTTCAATCGCTTTCCATTTGTTGTAAAACTCACCGATGGGTTCCATGCGGATAGCTGTCAATACACGTGCCTTGACTCCGGCTGCTCCCAATGCGGAACTCAATCCCAAGCTGTTGATAACGGTTGCCAACATTCCCATTTGGTCACCTTTTACACGGTCAAAACCTTTAGAAGCTCCACTCAGCCCACGGAAGATATTTCCACCACCGATTACAATACCTATTTGTACGCCAAGGTCGTGTATCTCCTTGATTTGTTGCGCATATTCACCCAGACGCTTTTCGTCTATACCATATTGCTTTTCGCCCATCAGGCTTTCGCCGCTCAGCTTTAGTAGAATTCTTTTAAATCTTGCCATATTGGTTTGTTTTTTAGTTTTTTGCAAAGATAAAAATATTAATCTTTTTTACTTGTTTTATATCCTAAAATATTTCTTCCCATAACTCCTTGCATTACTCCGCGAAGTAGAAGATAGGTAATGAATGCCATCCATAAAGCGTGATTGCCCATTGCTCCCCGGAAACCGTAGTAAATAAGAAAGAAACTGACAGAAGCTGCTATCATGGCTTTCAGCATCAGATGGGTGGCTGTCGCACCGATGAATATTCCATCGAACAAAAAAGCAGAGAAGCCTGCCAAAGGAATGGCAAGTACCCAATAAAAATAACTTTCGGAAGCATGAATGACAGTTGTTTCGTTAGTCAGTAATCCGAGAAAGGATTGTCCTCCTATACTATATAATAAGGTGAAAGTAAGTGATAATCCTAGTCCCCAGCCGAATAGTTGGCGAACCGTCGTGTGGAGTGCTTTCTGATTATTGGCTCCGATATATCTTCCTGCCAATGCTTCTCCGGCGTATGCGAAGCCGTCCATAATGTAGGAGAATAAAGTGAATAATTGCATAAGTAATGTATTGACCGCCAACACCACTTCTCCTTGTGCCGCACCTGCCGAGGTGAAAAAGACAGTAACCGCCACCAGGCAGATGGTACGGAAAAAGATATCCCTGTTTACTTGGAAGAAACGGTACATGGCCTGTTTGTCAAAGAAGGAATGCCATTCTATGCGTTTCCGCAGGGTGCTGTAGTAGCGTAACCACAACAAATATGCCATGACTAGCCCGGCATATTGTGCAGTTAACGTTCCGATAGCGACACCTTCTATTTTCATTCCTAATCCATATACTAGAAGAAGACTGACCGCAATGTTCACTATATTTTGTGTGATGGCTATATACATGGGGAAACGGGAATTTTGCATACCGATATACCAGCCGGCAAAACTGTAAAGCCCTAATACAGCCGGTGCTCCCCAAATACAGATACGGAAATAGAGACCGGCCAGATGTTCTACTTCTTCAGTCGTTTGGATAAAGGTGAATGCAATTCTTTCTATAGGATATTGCAAGGCTAGCAAAGTAAATGCAATGAATAATCCTACTCCGACGGAACGGAGTAGTAACCGGGTGACTTCATTCAGGTCGTGCCTGCCGTATGCTTGTGAAGTCATGCCGCTGGTTCCCATACGCAGAAAACCGAAAATCCAGTAGATGATGTTGAAAAGCATTCCGCCTACAGCTATTGCTCCGATGTAGGCGGCAGAGCCCAAATGACCTACAATAGTAACATCAATCAAACCCAACAGAGGAACTGTAATGTTTGAAACGATAGAAGGGATGGCAATTTGAAGTATTTTTTTGTTTCCGTTATTAAGTTGAATCATGAGTGTAGATTGATAGAGATGGATACAAAGGTACTCTCTTTCTCATAAATAACCAATGAAAATTTAAATTTGAACTGAAATTTGTTGTTGTTTAAGATGATATATCATTGGATTATAGATATATTTGCGGTTATTAAAATGGTCAAAACAGGAGAATTATGAAAGAGAATTTTCAAATCCATATTTGGTTGGGCTTATTGTTATGTCTGTTAGGTATGTCATGTTCGGATGATACTCCGGCTAAAGGAAATGAACCGGGAAATGGCAACACGGAGTTGGAAGTCAATGAGTGGATAGAGAGTGTCATGCGCAGTGATTATTTGTGGAATAACGACATTCCTGCTCAAGATAAATTGGATTTCTCTGCTGATCCCCAAACATTTTTTAGCTCTATGCTCAGTTTGAAAGATGGAAAGACGAGAAACGGAAAGCATCTTTATTATTATTCTTATATGGAGAAGAATAAAGATTATAAAGCACGTACCAGCATTGATGCGGATGATACTTATGGTATGGAGTTTACTTTATTTAATGTTGTAAACGATAGTAATCAACCTTTAGGATATTATTATGCCCGTATTCTGTATGTTCTTCCTAATAGTCCGGCATCAAGTGCAGGTTTGGAAAGAGGGGATTGGATCGTGGGTATTAAAGGGAAAAATAATATTAATTCCGATAATTATGGAATCTTATTAAATGGGGATAGGACTCAATGGCTCGTCAAACGTGGCGATACAGAGGTCAGAACTATTGATATAGAAGCTTCCCGGGCCGTGGAGGACAATCCCTTATTCTATCACAATGTATATACTCGGGGAGATAAAAAGATAGGGTATTTGGTTTATAATCATTTTACTCCCGGACCGAATGGGTATTCGGATCGTACCTATGATGAGGAAATGAAGAAGATATTTGCCGGATTTCAGGCACAAGGTGTGAACGAATTTGTGTTGGACTTGCGATATAATGGAGGTGGATATGAGAATTCTGCTAATATGCTTGCAGGACTCCTCATACCAGAAGCTTCTCGAAAAAAAGTATTTGCTGTTTTCTCTGACAATAAAGGACAATCCTATTCTAATGATTTTTGTGTGGAGACGAAAGGAACGGCAGGTTACTTGAAACTTAATTCCAATCGAATTTATATATTGACAAGCCAAAGTACGGCTTCTTCTTCGGAAGTCGTTATTAACAGCCTCAACCCATTTATGGATGTTATCCTTATTGGCGAATTGACAGAAGGAAAAAATGTAGGAATGGAGATGCAGAAAAATGATAAATATGAATGGATGTATTGGCCTATTACATTGAGAGTGACTAATGCGGTGAATGATGACTACAGTGCTGGTTTTAAACCGGATATAGAATGGAACGAGTATGATTTGACTCAAAATCCGACGGACGTTTTATTACCATTGGGTGATCCGGATGAATTCATGCTGGGTAAAGCCATCTCCTTGATTACAGGAGTAAAACGATCAGCCAGAGGCATGAATACGTTATCTAAATCGATTATGAAGGGGGAATCTGTGTATCAATCGACAGAACGTCATGCCACTGGAGGAATGTTGATGGTTCCTGAAGGGAAGGACAACTAAAGGATATATTTAACTTCTTTGAAGGCATATTTTCTAAGAGAACCGTTTTTATCTTTCAGAATCAAATGTCCGTCGGGTTCCACACGGATCAGTTTGGCAGTAAACTCTCCTTTTGCATCACAATAGGGGTGATAACCTTCCTTGCGATATTGTGCTTTCAGGTAGTATTCCTGAATTTTGGTGATGATATCAGTTTCTCTGTTTTCTATCCGGGAATAGAGGTTTATGATATGTTCCAATACGCTGTTTAAAACTTCCATTCTGTCTGTTTCCTTTTGAGTAATTTGTCTTAATGAAACAGGGTTGGGGGCGGATGAATGAAATTCTTCCTGGTTAATATTGATTCCTATTCCAACAATGCTTTGTGAAATTTGGCTTCCTGTTAAATCATTTTCAATCAATATGCCGACTATTTTTTTGTCTTTCCAATAGATATCATTGGGCCATTTTATTTGCAGGCAATCTGCATGGACGTAATGGGCCAATGCGGTACGAATGGCAGAAGCTACCGCCATAGATAAAATGAACTGACTGGCGGGGGCGATTGTTTGGGGATAAAATACAGTGCTGAATGTCAGATTCTTGCCATATTCTGATTCCCATGAATTCCCACGCTGCCCTTTTCCGGCGGTTTGATATTCTGCCATAAGCGTGGTGAATTCCTTGATTTCTTTTTCCTGACAAAGTTCTGCAAGTCGGTCGTTTGTAGAGGTTACAGTTTCTTCTTTTAAGATTTTGCTTAACCAGTTAGGGGATTTCATCATATTCTTTTTTAAGTTTACGGGTGAATTTTTTGATAACCTCTTCGTATGAGTGGTCTATCAGTAATAAAATCAGTTTGTCGTCAATGTCACCTTGTAATGATACTTGGTTCCAATATTTCTTATTGAAGTGATAGGCTCCTTCAATGCCGGAATGATGTTCTCTTAATTCCAAGGCATATTCGGGTTTACATTTTAAAGATAGCCATTCCGGGTTGTCCAATCCGATGCAGGCATACATTTTCCCCATGACTTTGAATACTAAGGTGACATTATCAAAAGGAAATTCTTCTGTTGTTCCTTTCTTTCTGATACAGTAATCGCGTATTGTTTCTATGTCCATATATAATGTATATATTTCTACCAAATCGGAGGATAAAAGGCTTCTTCAATATGCTCTATAGTGAAAGGAGCCTTTTCGCCCACTAAGGTGATGATATCAAAACGTACAGGTAAATCTACTGAGAACTTACGCAAGTATACATCAGTTGAAGCTATGATTCTGCGAATTTTCTTATCTGTTACTGCATCTTCCGGATTACCGAATCTAGTATTCTTGCGGGTCTTTACCTCTATAACAATTAGTTCGTTTCGATATTCGGCGACAATATCCAGTTCTTTTTTCCCGCAATGCCAATTCCGGTGGCGGATGGAATATCCTTTATCTATGAGATATGCAGCGGCCTCTTCTTCTCCCTCCTTGCCAAATTCGTTGTGTTCTGCCATTCTGTTTCTTTTTGCGCAAAAATACTCTTTTTTATGCTTTGTATTTACAGAAGTAAAGCTAATTTTGCAGAGAATATGGCAAACAACGTAAAAAAGAGGGTAAAAGTACCGGCATCAACCCCTAAACGCAAGCAGCGTATGGTATGTCTGATGAGTGAAGAGGAGGTACGGATTGTGGATTGTTATCTTAAAAAATATAAGATAACCAATAAGGCGCGTTGGTTACGCGAAACAGTATTGACTTTTATCCATCAGAAGATGGAAGAGGATTATCCTACGTTGTTTAATGAACATGATATGAGAAGATAAGATGGCAGATGATACCTATTATATGAAACAAGCCTTGATGGAGGCTGTAAAAGCAGCTGAACAGGGAGAAGTTCCGGTGGGGGCGGTGGTAGTCTGTCGTGACCGCATCATTGGCCGTGGCCATAATCTGACAGAAACATTGAATGATGTTACAGCTCATGCCGAAATGCAGGCTGTTACTGCTGCGGCTAATACATTGGGGGGAAAATACCTGAATGAATGTACTTTGTATGTCACAGTGGAACCGTGTGTGATGTGTGCCGGTGCTATAGCTTGGGCACAGACAGGAAAACTTGTCTTTGGTGCTGAAGATCCAAAGAGGGGATATCAAAAATATGCTCCCGATGCCTTGCACCCAAAGACGATCGTGGTGAAAGGAATACTTGCCGATGAATGTGCCCGATTGATGAAAGATTTCTTTAAGAAAAAACGATGATTCTTATTTCACCTCTTCATAATCTACATACTCTCCCTCATCCTCATCAAAGATTTTTTTTCTGTTTCCCGACGAATGAGAACGTCTATTTGAAGAAGAGGATTCTGCAAAATTCTCATTCTCGTCATTCGCTTGATTCTGAGTATATGTATTTTGTTTCTGGTGGGTGGAAGTTCGATTTTGATAGGGGGGACGTTTGCCGATCCCGAACAATACACGCAAAATGTTACCTAATATAGTGAAGCCGATAAAAACAATCAGCAGAAAAATAATAAGTAGAAAGCCTAAAAATCCAAACATAGTAATTTCTTTTTTTATATATCACGTACAACAAGCGTGCCACGTTTATTGTTTACGCTCTTTTTTTAGTTAAAAGAGATAGAATGATATACCACAGGATGATAGCTGCAAAACTGCTGATTTTAAAAAAAATCAACAGGGGGATGCATACAATGAGGAAAATATAGCTGACTTTGTTCTGTTTCCAGGCAAGACTCTTGAATTTTAATGAGAACATTGGGATTTCTGCCACCAGCAATAATGACATAATAACTACCAAGATGAAAAGATATGCCGCATTAAAAGAATCGGATATAAGGAAAGAATGTGCTCCTACAGTCAATGATCCCCAAAATAAAGCATTAGCCGGAGTGGGCATACCAATAAAACTACTGCTCTGACGTGGGTCTATATTGAACTTGCCTAAACGCAAAGCTGAAAATACGGAAATAAGGAATGCGGTATAAGGCATATAATCGGCAACAGGCAATAGAAAATCAGGATAGTGTACCTCTTTAAATAAAGAAAAGACAATGGCGGAAGGAGCGAACCCAAAAGTGATGTCATCGGCCAACGAGTCTAATTCTTTTCCTAAAGGACCTGATACTTTGAACAAACGTGCCAACATGCCATCAAAGAAATCAAATACAGCACCTAGTATAATAAAAGAGATGGCCAAGGTATAGTCTTCATTAAATGCCATGACACTGGCAATACAACCGGAGAATAGATTACAGCAAGTTACTGCGTTAGGAATGTGGCGTGTGATACAGTTTGCCATTGGTGATTTTTTTATTTTAGTTTAGCAATGACGGTTTCGTTACCTACAGTCGCTTGTCCCATCTTGACACAGACTTCGGTTCCTAAGGGAAGATAAACATCTACACGCGAACCGAATTTAATAAAACCCATGTGTTCATCAATGTAGCAATCTTCTCCTACTTCGGCATAGGTCACGATTCGACGGGCTATTGCTCCTGCTATTTGGCGCGCCATGACGGTATGTCCTTCGGGAGTTTCAATAACGACCATAGAACGTTCATTTTCCGTACTGGCTTTAGGCAGCCATGCTTTCATAAATTTACCGTTATGATGGTCTACATGTTTCACTACTCCGTCTACGGGATACCAATTGGCATGTACATTGACAATGCTCATAAAAATAGAAATCATTAACCGGCGGTCATGAAAATATTCATGTTCGTCTACTTCTTCTATAACTACTATCCTTCCGTCTGCCGGGGCTACTACGATTTTTTCGGTGTCGTGCTCGAATAATCGAATGGGACAACGGAAAAAGTTAACCATTAACAGGTAAACAACGATACTTGCGGCGGCAAATATATAGAATGGAATTTTGCACTCAATTCCCCAAAACAACAGGGCATTGATACCAATTAATAGGATGGCACTGACAATTAAAATGCTTGTTCCTTCTCTATGTAGTCTTATTTTCTTTAATTTCTTCAGTCGGTTCATGATTGTATAAAACCAATTATCGTGCAAAAATAAACTTATTTTGAAAACCCTGCAAATAAAAGTTGTTAGAAATGCCTATTTCGACTTCATTTAAGATAAAAAAAGCGAATGTTGATAACTTCTTCTTTATCTTTTTGCAGGTTTTATGAAAGCGGAGTATCTTTAGACAATTTTTTAGGAGAGTAACGATTATGCAGGATTTTGTCCATTTACATGTCCATACCCAGTATTCCATCCTTGATGGCCAGGCGTCTATTCCACGTTTGGTAGACAAGGCTATGGCTGATGGAATGAAAGGTATAGCCGTAACAGACCATGGTGATATGTTCGGTATCAAGGAATTCTTCAATTATGTGAATAAGAAGAATAGCAGTACTAACGGTGAGATAAAGGATTTGAAGAAAAGAATAGCCGGACTGGAAAAAGGTACGGTGGAATGTGATAATCCCGAGGCGGAACTTGTGGCGTGCAAGGAGAAGTTGGAGGCGGCAAAGAGGAAATTGTTTAAACCGATTTTCGGTTGTGAGATGTATGTGGCACGCCGTCGTTTATTTAACAAAGAAGGAAAACCCGATCAAAGTGGTTATCACTTGGTAGTGCTTGCTAAAAATGAAAAAGGATACCACAACCTCATAAAATTAGTGTCAAAGGCATGGACGGAAGGGTTTTATATGCGTCCGCGTACTGATCGTGTGGAATTGGAAAAATACCATGAAGGGCTGATTGTTTGTACAGCGTGTATTGCCGGAGAAGTGCCTAGAAATATAATAGCTGGAAAATATGAAGAGGCAGAGGAGGCTATCCAATGGTATAAACGTGTATTCGGAGATGATTTCTATTTGGAATTGCAACGTCATAAAGCGACGGTTCCTCGTGCGAATCATGAAGCTTATAAATTGCAGCAAATTGCTAACGAAAAGTTGATAGAGTATTCTAGAAAATTCAATGTCAAGCTGGTTTGTACTAATGACGTTCACTTTGTAGATGAAGAGAATGCTGAAGCACACGACAGGCTGATCTGTCTGAGTACGGGTAAGGATTTGGATGATCCTAACCGTATGCTCTATTCAAAGCAAGAGTGGATGAAGACACGTGCCGAGATGAATGAAGTTTTCGCTGATGTCCCCGAGGCTCTTTCAAATACGGTGGATATTTGTGATCAGGTGGAATTTTATAGTATAGATCATGCACCGATTATGCCTACTTTTGCTATTCCTGAAGATTTTGGGACAGAAGAGGGGTATCGGAAGAAATATACAGAAAAGGACTTGTTTGATGAGTTCACTCAAGATGAAAACGGTAACGTGGTAATGAGTGAGGAGGCCGCCAAAGCCAAAATAGAGAAACTGGGTGGTTATGACAAACTCTATCGTATTAAACTGGAAGCTGATTATCTGAAGAAATTAGCGTTGGAAGGTGCGCACAAGCGTTATGGAGAAGTCTTGAATGAGGAAGTGCAGGAACGGATCAAATTCGAACTTCATATTATGAAGACGATGGGTTTTCCCGGTTACTTCTTGATTGTGCAGGATTTTATTCGTGCCGCGCGTGAAGAATTGGACTGTCTGTAGGGCCGGGACGTGGATCGGCGGCAGGTTCTGCCGTAGCATATTGTTTGGGTATCACTAAAATAGACCCTATTGCATACGATTTGCTGTTCGAACGTTTCCTGAATCCCGACCGTATTTCTTTGCCTGATATTGATGTGGATTTTGATGATGATGGTCGTGGACGAGTACTGAATTGGGTAACTGAAAAATATGGTCAGGAAAAGGTGGCGCATATCATTACATACGGTACGATGGCAACCAAGCTAGCGATCAAGGATGTAGCCCGTGTACAGAAATTACCTTTATCGGAGTCTGACCGTTTGTGTAAGCTGGTTCCGGATAAGATTCCTGATAAAAAAATGAATTTGACTAATGCCATAGCTTATGTTCCTGAACTACAGGCAGCGGAAGTCTCACCTGATCCTATTTTGCGTGATACGATAAAGTATGCAAAGATGTTGGAGGGGAATGTCCGTAATACAGGTGTGCATGCGTGCGGTACTATTATATGTCGAGATGATATAACGGACTGGGTGCCTGTAAGTACGGCAGATGATAAGGAAACCGGTGAAAAAATGCTGGTGACTCAGTATGAAGGTTCAGTTATTGAAGATACTGGATTGATCAAGATGGACTTTTTGGGTCTGAAGACTCTTTCTATTATCAAAGAGGCGATTGAAAATATTAAGCATATAAGGGGATTATCTTGGACATTGACGAGGTTGACATTTCGGATCCTCCTACTTATGCTCTTTATAGTGAAGGACGGACGATTGGTACATTCCAGTTCGAATCTGCCGGTATGCAGAAATATTTGCGGGAATTGGAACCTAGTACTTTTGAGGATTTGATTGCGATGAATGCTCTTTATCGTCCGGGGCCTATGGATTATATTCCGGACTTTATCGACCGTAAGCATGGTCGTAAGCCTATTGAGTATGATATTCCTATTATGGAGAAATATTTGAAAGATACATATGGTATTACGGTATATCAGGAGCAGGTCATGCTTTTATCACGTTTGTTGGCGGATTTCACTCGTGGCGAATCCGATGCCTTGCGTAAAGCAATGGGTAAAAAACTAAGAGATAAACTAGACCATATGAAGCCTAAGTTTATTGAAGGCGGACGAAAGAACGGTCATGATCCCAAAGTACTTGAGAAGATTTGGACGGACTGGGAAAAGTTTGCTTCTTATGCATTCAATAAATCTCATGCTACTTGTTATTCATGGGTGGCTTATCAGACTGCTTTTCTGAAAGCAAACTATCCCGCGGAATATATGGCAGCTACGATGAGCCGGAATATTTCGAATATCACGGAAATTACTAAATTGATGGATGAGAGTAAGGCGACTGGCATCATGACCAAGGGACCCGATGTGAATGAAAGTTATCTGAAGTTTTCTGTGAACCGTAAAGGGGATATCCGTTTTGGGCTGGGAGCCATTAAGGGAGTGGGGGAAAGTGCTGTGCAGTCTATCCTTGAAGAACGTGAGAGAAATGGAGAATATAAAGATATTTTCGATTTTGTACAGCGTGTAAATCTTTCGGCTTGTAATCGTAAGAATATAGAAAACTTGGCTTTGGCAGGTGCTTTTGATAGTTTCACGGGAATAAAGCGTGAAGACTTCTTTGTAAAGAACGCTAAGGATGAAACCTTTACCGAAGTTTTGGTACGTTATGGAAATAAGTATCAGATGGATAAAGCCGCAGCTGCAAATTCTTTGTTTGGAGGTGAGAATCAAGTGGATATTGCTACTCCCGAAATCATTCCGTCTCCTGCATGGGGGGATTTGGAACGTTTGAATAAAGAACGTGATTTGGTAGGTATCTATCTTTCTGCCCATCCGTTGGATGAGTATGCTGTTATATTAGAGAATGTATGTAATGTCCACATGGCGGAACTTGCCGATTTAACCCCTTTGCAGAACAGAGACTTAACCATGGGGGGGATTGTGAGTGCAGTGCGTGAGGGATATACCAAGACGGGAAAACCATACGGTATTGCTAAAGTGGAAGATTATTCGGGCTCAGCGGAATTTGCTTTCTTCGGTAATGAATGGGTAGAGAAGAAGAACTTTTTTATGACTGGTATGTTTTTATTTATGCGAGGGAAATGTCAGCCAAAACAATGGCGGCAGGAAGAATGGGAGGTGAAGATAAGTACTATTGAATTATTACCAGAAGTAAAGGAAAAGATTATTGAGAAACTTACAGTTTCAGCTCCTTTGTCTGCATTGGATGAAGAGCTGATAACGGAGTTTTCAGCCTTAATCAAGGCAAATCCCGGTAATGCAGAGCTTTATTTTCATGTAATGGATGAGGATGGACAAATGTATGTCAATCTGATGTCACGTACTATGAAGATTTCGGTTCAAAAAGAGATCATGACTTATTTAAAGAGCCAACCACAGCTCTCTTACAAAATTAATTAGTATATTTGCGCTAACATTTTAAATAACTAAGTATAATAATTATGGCACTAGAAATTAAAGATAGCAATTTTGAAGAATTGCTGGCATCGGGCAAGCCTGTAGTAGTGGACTTTTGGGCAACATGGTGTGGTCCTTGTAAAAAAATAGCTCCGGATGTTGAAGCTTTGGCAGAAGAATATAAGGATCAGGTAATAATTGGAAAGTGCGACGTGGATGATAACGACGAACTGACCGGTAAATTTGGTGTACGTAACATTCCTACCGTTCTTTTTATCAAGGATGGTGAAGTGAAAGATAAGACTGTAGGTGCAGTGACCAAGGCCCAGCTGGAAGAAAAAATTAAAGCTTTACTGTAATAAAAAGAATATTCACCCTTTAATATATACGACTATGGGAATGGAAGACGATTTCTTATTGGAAGATGAGGATGATCAAAAAACGATAGAGTTTATCAAAAATTATCTGCCTCAGGATTTGAAAGATAAATTCACGGAGGATGATTTGTATTATATCCTTGATGTGATTGTGGATTACTATACCTCCAGCGGATGCCTTGATGTACAACCTGATGAAGAGGGATACATTAATATTGATCAAGATGAAATTGTGAATTACATAGTCAAGGAAGCCAAGAAAGACGGAATGGGGCCTTATGACCCCAATGATGTATTCTTTGTAGTCCAGGGGGAAATGGAATATGGGAATTCATTGGGACAGGTAGATTAAGAAGATAGTCTCATAATAAAATAAAAGATGCGTATCTCCAGCTAGGGATACGCATTTTTTATATTTGAAAACAAGGTAATATCTACTATTAGCTCTCTTATTTCTTTTGTAAAAGAAAATAATAGAATACCTTTGTAAAAACGCTCATGCTCATTTTAACTATAAAAACATTGCTTAATGGCTAAAAAGAAAAATTCCCAATTCCTACCTGGTTTTTTGGAGGATATCATGTCTTTATTGACTCCGGAAGAACAAGAAATTGCATTTGAATTGTTTAATGATGGAGCCAATCAGGTAGATGAAGAACTGTCTCATATTTATTATCATCATCAGTGTTATAGATTGATTGCACAGCCAGTCGCATCTTATTTGATGCCTTTGTGGACGATGGATGATATGAGTAGTCTGTCACCGGCTGAAATCTACTCTTCTTGTGCTGTTATTCCACAAGAAACATTGGAACGAGATCTCCGTAATTTTATTTTTAACATCTTTGTCGTATATCGGAAAATGCCCGAAAAATGTTATTCATATAGAATGTGGTATGCATTAGGAATGATGGAGCATTTTCGTATGGAACGTTGTTTGGATATTGTTTTGGAAGTGCTGCGGCAAGATTTGGATTTTTATGATTTTTATTTCGGTTATTTGTATGAAACAATGTTGTCTGCTATAACCTATCAATTGGGACAGAATCAATTAGATGTTTTGATGGACTTTATGAAAGAGCCTGGATTGCTTCCTATGTCTAAATATAGAGTGATTGAAGCGGTTGCTCATATTGTGATAACTCATCCTGCCAGAAGAGAGGAAGTGATGGATTGGTTTGGTAATTTGTTGAGTTACTATTTTGATGTACTGAAAGAGCAGAAGAATGATATTTGTTCCACTTTGCTGCTTGATCATGTTACAGCTTGCATGATGGATATTCGAGGGGTAGAAACTTTACCTATTTTGCAAAAGATTTATCGGACTTATCATATTAAACCTTATGGCATTCCAAGTATTAATGAACTAAAGAAAAAAATGCCTTATGCGGAAATGCATGGGTTGGAAATGGAGCGGGTAGAAGATTATTTAGCTGAAGTTTTTGAGGCTGCTACTGATGAGGACGAGGATGAGGAAATTTACGATGATCCGCTTTACATAGAAGATCAGCCTGCTAAAAAACTTAGAATAAAAATAGAGTTGAAAGATTCTGAACCGTTAGTTTGGCGCATATTGGAGGTCCCTTCGAATATTTGCTTGGAAAGATTTTCTGAGGTGGTAGAAGTGGCAATGGGATGGGATGGTTATCATTTGCATCGTTTTATTAAGGGGGACACTTATTATCTTCCTCCCAAAGATCGGACAGGTGATTGTTTTTTTGAAGGTGCACTCAAACAGTTTGATTCCGGTATGCTTTCTTTAGGTGAATTATTAAGTCGCAAGGGATCAAAGATTAAGTATGAATATGATTTCGGGGATAGTTGGATACATGAAATTATATTAGAATCCTGTCAGTCTTATAAGAAAGAGGAAATTCCGGTTATAGCCTTGTTGGATGGTGAAAATGCTTGTCCGCCAGAAGATTGTAATGGCATATGGGGGTATAGGGAAATGCTGAAAGCTTTAGAAAAACCTCGCTCCAAAGCTGCGCGTGAATATAAAGAATGGTTGGGGTATAATTTTGATCCTACAGAATTTGATCTTGATGAAACTAGAGGGCTGTTGGCTGAAATTATAGATTGATTTGGAATTTGGTTATAACAGGGCGGGTGAAAATCCCGCTCTTTCCTGAAAAAAGTGTTTTATGTCTGGTGGATAGGGAAATTTAATATTCACAGATTTTGTTTACTATGTGTTTATACGATGCCTTGTACATTCAAAAAGAAATAGATTCCTGTAGCTATCATTAATAGTCCTAATATAGCATAGAAAAGTCGTGCACGCTGGCGCCCTGCATTACTGACAATGAACTGTGTGTTGTGTGCGGTAAAGAACCACTCCCAATTAAATAAGGCTGCCAGAACGGACAGTAGTCCTACCAATACGAATATGGCTTGGATCAGATAATGCATTCCCATAATTTAATGAATTTGGCTGTAGGGGCAGATTATGTTCGTCCCTACAGTGGATATTTTCTTTTATTCAGCTTCAAAGCGCATGATGCGGCTTCCATCTTCAGATTCTTCAATCTCGACTTTTACAGCATTGCCAGGCAAGAGTTCTTCTACCAGTTCCGGCCATTCGATGAAGCAGAGGGCACCGCTATAGAAATAATCCTCATATCCCATGTCGTATACTTCGTCCAGTTTCTTGATACGATAGAAATCAAAATGGTAAATAAGTTCGCCTGTTTCATCCGAACGGTATTCATTGACAATGGCAAAAGTTGGTGAGTTAATGACATCTGTTACCCCCAGCTCTTCGCATACAGCTTTGATAAATGTTGTTTTACCGGCCCCCATCTTTCCGTAGAAAGCAAAAACGGTATTGTCACCCATGGCTGCGATGAATTGTTTGGCAGCTTCGTGGATAGAGTTTAAAGAATTGATTTTAATTTCCATATTCATTGGTTTGATTGAGTTTCTTTTGTTTGTAAATATACATGCTTTTCCCCATTTTACAAAAAGTATAGATAAGGATTGAAAAAAAGATTATCGCTGCACCCGAAGGAACTTGTAATTTATAAGAAATGAACAGTCCACCTAAACAACCTGCATAACCAATGATGACAGACCACCAAATAATTTTCTTGAAACTATGGGTAAACAAATTAGCGGTCATTTGTGGTAAGGTCAGCAGAGAAATGGCAAGTACTATACCTACCATGCGGAGACATGATACGATGGTCAGTGCAATGAACATCATTAGAATATATTCAAATAAAGCTACCGGTATACGTTGAGAACATGCGAATTCCCGGTCGAAAGCGATGCAAATGATAGGATTTAGAAATAAAGTGAAAAATAGTATCAACAGTATGGAAAGAATGGCAAGTAACAAAATATCTGTGGGCGTAATGGTCAGAATGTTACCGAACAGAAAGGCGGATAAATCGGGAGTGAATCCTGGAGCTAAAAAGCTAAATATAATACCTACTGCCATACCAAAAGTCCAAAACACAGCGATAGCAGAGTCTTCGCGCATATCTTTCCGTTTGCTTAACCATTCTACCCCAAAGGAAGAGAGTACGGAGAAGATTGCAGCAGATAATAGAGGAGAGATGTCTGCGTATAATCCTAGACCGATACCTCCAAAAGAGGCATGGGTAATTCCTCCACTGATAAATACCAAACGGCGCGTCACAATGTATGTGCCGATAATGCCACAGGCAATGCTGGCAAACAAGCTTCCTAGCAAGGCATGTTGGAAGAAAGTATAATGCAAAAGTTCTAATATATCCATACTGTATTCTTTTTTCAGTGGTTTTTATTCAAATGGAGGCTTTGCTTGATGTAGGGCGGATTATTTGAATCTTCGTTCACCTACAATCAGGAAAAGTTCGTCTTTCAACTCGTCTGGCAGTTCTACTCCACGTAATTGCAGGCTACGGCTCCATCCGGCTACCTCATCTTCTTTACAAGTGTACATGATTTCTCGAAATTCTTCCACTTCTTCTTCATTATAACCATTTGAGGGACGGCCGCGAAAGCGGTCCAGTTCTTCATCATCATAATATTCTATTTTTTTGCTGACAGCGGCAAGCAGGCTTTCTTTTTCACAAATTTCATGTTGTCCACAACATTCAGCGTCTGCTTCCACTATTTCGGGAGCGGTCTTCAATTCTCCGCTTTCTATCTTTTTTTGTATCTGGCGGTTGTGTAAAACTCCCACTGCCATGGCGATACCTGCCAAAATAATCAGACCAATAATAAGTATGAGCATAACTTTATATCTCCTCTATTATAAAACCAGCTTTCTTTAAATCTTCCCAATAGTAAGGATAGGATTTTGAAACGACCTGTGGGTTGTTAATCCGGATTTCGGGCATCACTACACAAACCGGAGCGAACGCCATAGCCATACGGTGGTCCTCATAAGTGTCAATGGCGGCATCAGCGGTCATTTCACATCGTTCACCTTCCCAAGACAGAATACGATCGTCTATTTCATGAAGTATATATCCTAGCTTTCCCATTTCTTTTATCAAGGCTGTTATACGGTCTGTTTCTTTAATCTTCAAACTTTGTAAGCCTGAGAAGCGGAAGGGAATATTCATTAACGCACAAGTGACAACAAATGTTTGTGCCAAATCTGGTTGGTTGATGAAATCATAATCCAGACGTTCGGCTATTTTATCGGTCTTTTTCAATGTTACCATTTTATTTCCATAAATACTTTCGATTCCTAGTAACTGGAAAATTTCAGCCACTTTACTGTCCCCTTGATAGCTTGTTTCGAATAATCCCGGTAAAATGATTTCCGCTTTGTTGGAAAGAGCGGCTATCTGATACCAATATGAAGCTGCGCTCCAATCACTTTCCACGTAGAAAGGTATGGATTGGTAGGGTTGTGGCTCAACTTTTAGTTGATATTCATTGAGCCATTTGGCTTTGGCTCCAAAGTCATTCATCAACTGTAGGGTAAGATTGATATAAGGGCGGGATATAATTTCTCCTGTCAGTGTAAGGGCCAGCCCGTTACTTAGTATAGGAGCAATCATCAATAAGGCTGAGATATATTGAGAACTGATATTGCCCGGCAGGCTGATGGTATCTTTCTGCAGTTTGTGTCCGGTGATACGCAGAGGAGGATATCCGTCATTGATTATGTATTCTATTTCTGCTCCTAACTCACGTAAAGCATTGACCAACACCTGGATGGGACGTTGTTGCATACGTTGTGTACCAGTGATGATCCGTGTTCCCGGAGTGACGGACAAATAAGCGGTAAGAAAGCGCATGGCTGTTCCGGCTGCCATAATGTCTATGGTATTTTTGCCGTCATTTAAGGCGTGAATCATTACTTGGGTATCATCGCAGTCAGATAGGTTCTCAAGTTGGAATGTTCTATTTCCCAGTGCGTTGATAATCAATGCACGGTTGCTGATACTCTTGGAAGAGGGGAGCTGGATCGTTGTATATATTTGAGCGGGTGCCGTTACTTTTATTTGCATCATACCTTATATAATATAATAATGTGTATCGGATTGCAAAGGTAGGAATATTATCTTAATACTTGAAGGTTGCTACTTAAAAAAGGAAGCCGAGAGTATAAAAAAGCCGAGAACATGGAAAGGTGGCTGTTTTGTTCCCGGCTTGGACATATAGTGAAAGTTAAGCTATAGTGATGCTTGAATCCAAATAAACATCTTGAATGGTATTTAACAATTCAATTCCGTCTTTCATCGGTTTTTGAAAGGCTTTACGTCCACTTATGAGACCCATGCCTCCGGCACGTTTATTAACGATTGCTGTTATTATCGCGTCTTTTAGATCAGAACTGCCATGAGATTCACCTCCAGAGTTGATTAATCCTACACGTCCCATGTATCCATTGGCTACTTGATAGCGGCAGAGGTCGATAGGATGTTCTGAAGTCAGATCGGTATAAACTTTATCATTTGTCTTTCCAAATTTAATGGCTGTAAAACCACCGTTATTGACCGGTAATTTTTGTTTTACAATATCCGCTTTGATAGTAACTCCCAAATGATTGGCTTGTCCGGTCAAATCGGCTGCTGCATGATAATCTACGCCGTCTTTTTTAAAAGCATTATTACGTAAGTAACACCATAAAATAGTAGCCATGCCTAGTTCGTGGGCATATTCAAAAGCTTCCGCTATTTCAACCAGTTGTCTGCGGCTCTGTTCAGAACCGAAATAGATAGTGGCGCCTACTGCTACAGCCCCCATATTCCAGGCTTCTTTTACAGTGCCAAACATCACTTGGTCGTAAGAATTGGGATAAGTCAATAATTCATTGTGATTTAGTTTGACAATAAAAGGAATCTTGTGGGCGTATTTGCGAGCAACGGAACCTAATACTCCGAAAGTAGAGGCTACGCCATTACAGCCCCCCTCAATAGCGAGTTTTACAATATTTTCCGGATCAAAGTAAAGTGGATTGGGAGCAAATGAGGCTCCTGCTGTATGTTCTATGCCTTGATCTACAGGAAGAATAGATACATACCCTGTATTTGCAAGTCGCCCGTGTCCTAACAGGGCTTGAAGACTGCTTAGGGTACGAATATTGCGGTCTGATGATATCCAAGTATCATCAATGGTGTTTGGAGAAGGGATATGGATTAATGATTTATCTATAGTTCTACAGGTGTGCTCTAAATAAAATGCTGCTTGGTCACCCAATAAATTTGTTATTTTACTCATACTATTTTTTTCTTTTATTGATTAATAATTCTTTATCCATAATGTTTTCTTTCTAGTATAAAGGCGTATGATTGCGCTTGAATGCATTATTGAAAACACTATTTTGATGTATTCTCCATTCTGTGATGGAGGTTTCGGACAGCGCAGGAAAATTATTTCCTGCCGTCGGGGGTGGTCTTTCCTTGATCGGCTACTGCTTCCATTAGTTTTTTTATTTCTTCCGGATCTCCCAAAAAGTGTCTTTCTTCAAATTCAGGTCATCATCAAACTCGAACACATACGGAATAGCGGTAGGTAGATTAAGGCCTACAATTTCCTCATCCGGTATGTGTTTCAAATATTTAATAATTCCTCTGAGGCTGTTTCCATGAGCCACTACCAGCAGTTCGTTTGCTGTAGCTAGATTGGGGAAAATGATGCATTTCCAATAAGGTAATATACGTTCTACTGTTTCTTTCAGAGATTCAGTACGTGGAAGATCTTTGTCAGGAACTTCTTTATAACGGGTATCTGTTTTCGGATTGCGCGGATCGTCTTCCGATAGGGCTTTGGGGGCTACGTTAAAGCTACGACGCCATATCAATACTTGTTCTTCTCCATATTTAGAAGCTGTTTCGCTTTTGTTTAATCCTTGCAATACGCCATAATGTTTCTCGTTTAGACGCCAACTTTTCTCTACAGGTATCCAATCTTGATCCATTTTATCTAGCACACAGTTTAATGTTTTGACTGCACGCTTTAAAAAAGAAGTGTAAGCTTTATCAAAATGAAATCCTTTTTCTTTTAAGAGTGTACCTGCTTGGTTGGCATCAGCGATACCTTTTTCGGTTAAATCTACATCTGTCCATCCTGTAAAACGGTTGTCTTTGTTCCAAGTACTTTCTCCATGGCGGAGTAATACGATTCTTTTCATTTGTTCTCCTTTCTTTATTACCCGGTAATACATTTTCTGTTGGCAACAAAATTAGTTGTAGCATACATACTTATCAATACCCATTAATTATGAATTTAACAATGGAAGGCAAGGATTTGTTTCTCTTTTTATTATTTTTGTGCTTTGTAATTAACACATGCCATGAAAAGAATTAAAACAGGACTAACGGGATTTATATTAGGAGATTGGTTGGGAATGCCTTACAGGGGAAAAGGAAAAGGGACATTTAAACCTATATGGACAAAATCTTATCTTCGGGGAGATAAATGTTCAGGGAATACCTCGATGTTATTATGTGCTTTGGACAGTCGTTGCAATTTGGAACTTTATCAGCAGAATTTAAGAAACTGGTATTTCAATAGAAAGTATACAGGAGAAAACATTGAGTTTGATATTGATCAGGTGACCCAAAAAGCAATCATGAAAAATTTCAGGGGAGTGTCTTCGGATTCTAATAGTGGCAACCGCAGTTTGATGGGGTGTTGTGTTTTGGCTTTTTCTCCTTTATCTAAAGAGGAGATTTTTTCTTTTATTAAGATCACTCATAATAGTCGTTATAGCTTTAAGTATACTTGGTTTTTTATTGAGTTCATTCGTTGCCTGTTGGAATATGAAGATAAAGAACAGGCATTACAGCAGGCTGAGCAGAGATGTGATGTGGAGGTTAACAGGCAAAATCTTTGTAATGGAAGCTTTGTTGTAGATACGGTGGAATCAGTGGTCAATTGGTTTATGGCAGGAAATAGTTATAAGGAGTGCGTATTTTCGGCTATAAACTCAGGTAAGTCAAGTGATGCGGTAGGAGCATTGACAGGTTTGCTGGCGGGAATATATTATGGATTAGAATTAAAGAATGGAGTGAAGGGGTTTGAAACAATGGAATCTTATATTGATTCATTTATCCAGTACCTTAATCCCACTCTTTAAATTCCAATGAAAGTTGTTCCCATTGTTTTTTTATTTCTTCTTTTTCTTCTTTTGGATTAGATATGGATAGTCCGATAAGGCGGATGGGGTGGCTTTCATAATCAATTTCTTCAGTAATTTTTTTGCTAACGGAAGAATTTTATCCATACTTGTCAGTTCACTGTTTTGAGTGATGCTGCGGGTTATTTGGCTAAAGTCATGGAACTTTATTTTTAAAGTAAGTGTGTTACCGCTGAAATTAGTGCGTTTCAGTCTTTCTAGCAATTCGGTAACTACATGATATAGTTCAATGATGGCGGAAGAATGAAGAGAAATGTCTTTTTCCAATGTATGTTCGCATCCTACGGACTTACGGATTCTTATGGGTTCTACAGGACGGAGGTCAATGCCTCGTGCGAAATCGTAATACAGATTACCTGCTTTACCAAACTGCCGGGTAAGCATTTCTAAAGTGCAGGCTTGTAATTGGGTACCATTATGAATCCCTAATGTGTGCATTTTTTGGGCTGTTACCGGACCTACTCCCCAAAAAGATTCGATGGGAAGGTGGGCGATGAAATCCAATGCTTGGTTGGGATGTATTGTACATAATCCGTCGGGTTTGCGGTAATCCGATGCTATTTTGGCTAGAAACTTGTTATAAGAGACCCCGGCTGAAGCTATCAATCCCAATTCTTTGCGAATACGCTTTTTAATATCTTTGGCTATATCTATAGCAAGTGAAAAGCCTGCTTTATTTTCAGTTACATCCAGAAAAGCTTCGTCTAGTGACAGAGGCTCTATGATATCTGTATAGGTATGAAAAATATCATGTATCTGCTGGGATACAGTTTTATATACATTCATTCGCCCCGGAACAAAAATCAGTTCTGGGCAAAGTCTTTTGGCTTTTTGTGATGACATGGCGGAATGTACTCCGTAACGACGGGCTTCGTAACTGGCAGCAGCTACCACACCTCGTTCTTCAGCGTGTCCCACAGCAAGCGGTTTTCCACATAATTCGGGGTTGTCACGTTGTTCTACCGATGCGTAGAATGCATCCATATCGATATGTATTATTTTGCGTTCGGACATCTTCATGAAATTTGTAGAGCAAAGGTATGAAAAAGGTTTTTGGTTGATGAACTCTTTAACAGCTTTATTTGTTATATTTTCATTAATATTATTTCTGTATAACGAGTATGAGAAAGGCACGTAAAAACTACTTTATTTACTTGATGATGCTATTGATATTCGGAGGGTTGATTTATACCGCTATAGCAGGTGGTGAGCGTTTTTTGCATTTGTCATCTATAAAGCCAGCGACAGCAGGTGATGATGCTTTTACTATGTTTAAAACTATATTACTTGATAATCTGGAGCATCCTTTTTCCATTTTACTCATTCAAATTATAGTTGTATTGATTGCGGTTCGTATTTTTGCGTCTGCATTCCGCTATATAGGGCAACCGGGAGTGATAGGTGAGATAGTGGCAGGAATTGTCTTGGGGCCTTCCCTGCTGGGATCTCTTTATCCTGAGTTTTTCGGCTTTTTGTTTCAACCGGATTCTTTGACTAATCTGGAACTTATCAGTCAGTTAGGGTTGGTACTATTTATGTTTGTTATTGGAATGGAGGTTGATTTCGGAGTATTGAAAAATAAGATAAATGAAACATTAGTTATTAGTCATGCAGGAATTTTGGTACCTTTCTTCTTGGGAATGTTGGCTTCTTACTGGGTATATGAGGAATATGCTTCCCAGCAAACAGCATTTCTTCCATTTGCTTTATTTATTGGTATATCTATGAGTATTACCGCTTTTCCGGTTTTGGCCCGTATTATTCAAGAACGGAATATGACACGGAAACCTGTAGGAATTCTTACGATAGCATCTGCAGCCAATGATGATGTGACAGCTTGGTGTTTGTTGGCGGTTGTCATTGCTATTACAAAAGCAGGAACGTTGGGAGGTGCTTTGTATACAGTTCTTCTTACATTTGTCTATATAGCTGTGATGTTTGTTGTTGTTCGTCCGTTTTTAAAGAAAATCGGTACACTTTATTCCAATAAAGAAGTTATAAACAAGACCTTTGTCAGTTTTATTTTTTTGGTTTTGATTGTATCGGCGGCTATTACGGAAATTTTGGGGATTCATGCTTTGTTTGGTGCTTTTATGGCGGGTGTAGTCATGCCTTCTAATTTTGGTTTCCGTAAGGTAATGATGGAGAAGGTTGAGGATATAGCATTGGTTTTTTTTCTACCGTTATTTTTTGCTTTTACAGGATTACGCACACAGATAGGATTAATTAATACGCCGGAATTATGGTGTGTATGCCTGTTATTGATTACTGTAGCGGTTGTCGGAAAATTTGGTGGATGTGCTGTGGCCTCCCGTTTGGTGGGTGAGTCTTGGAAAGATAGTTTCACCATAGGTACTTTGATGAATACCCGTGGATTGATGGAATTGGTGGCATTGAATATCGGTTATGAGTTGGGGGTACTTCCTCCATCTATCTTTGTTATTCTTATCATAATGGCTTTGGTTACGACTTTTATGACGACACCTTTATTAAATTTAGTCGAATGGGGCTTTGCAGTAAGAGAACAAAAAACGGTTTTGCAACGAAAATTGCTTTTGTTCTTTGGACGTCCCGAAACAGGTGGTAAGCTATTATCGGTATACAAATTACTCTTTGGAAAACAACTTTCTTATCATCAGGTAATTGCAGCTCATTATACAACGGGTACCGATGTGAATCCTACTAGTGTTGAGCAATTTTTTGAAGAAAGTTTTATTCCTGTTGATAAACAGGCAGAGCACTTGAATATACATATAGAGAAGCGTTATAGAGTAACTGATAATTTGGTATCTGATATGATTTCCACTGTAGAAGCGGAGTCACCGGATATTTTGTTGTTAGGCGCAGGGCCTCGCTTTATGACTGACGGTGAAAAGTCGATGATTCTTTTTTTGGTTTGTTTCGTAAAAAAGTGGATGATGTGTTAGAGCATGCTTCTTGTCCTGTTGCTATCTTTGTAAATCGTGACTATCGTAATGGAGATGAAGTGGCTGTATTGATAAATGGAAGTATGGATAGTTTTCTTTTCACTTATGTGCGTCGTTTATTGGAAGATGGAGGGAGTTTTATTCATTTATATTATTTCAGCAGTGGAAGTGAAGAATATGTAGGACAAATATATAAGATAAATAAGCAGTATGCAAATAGGGTACATCTGTATCCTTTGGTTGAAATAGAGGATTTGGTATTGCCGATAATTCATGGATTGCTTATTTTAAGCTATGATACTTGTGTGGGGATTGCTGCCAATGAAAAAGTCTTTAAAGCGCTTCCTTCTTTATTGGTCATGAAGGATGCATCTTAAAAAGAAACTGAGCCGTTTTCAACCATCCCGCCAAACTGGGGTCAACGTAAAATCCTGAGGGGTATATCCGATAAAATCCTATCTTTGTGTGAAACAAACGAATCATCAGCGATTATGGAAACTAACGGTTACCGTCTCCTTCTTCCCGAAGGTACCTTGGATTATTTCAACATTTCCGATGTAAAGGAAAGCAGTAGTGAAATCGTGATTTACCTGGAAGAGAAAAATGAGCTTCCCGGTGAATATTCGACTGTCAAAGTGGAAAGCAAAGGCTTCTACGACCCTGTAGTAGTCCGGGACTTCCCCATCCGTGGCAAGAATCTTTTCCTGAATATCCGCCGGCGCCGGTGGATTTTGAAAGACGAGGGGCGTTACGTAAGCCGTAACTGGAAACTGGTAGCGGAAGGCAGCCGTATGACGCATGAGTTTGCGTCTTTTTTAAAAGAATTATATTGATACGCTTCCTGTCAGTTGTAAGCTGCTGGGAACCCTGTTCGGTGTGGACGGTGAGCTTCTTGAACGTCAATACCGCAACCAATTGAGCGGTTATCTGAAATGGGAGTCTCTTCCTCATGCCGGGGACTGGCTTCTCTTTGAGAAGAATATAGGGGCCTATGTGGGTATAGATGAAGTCTGCCTTTCGCGTGGTGAGCTCTATACTATCCTCATAAACAAGGAAAAGACAGGCCGTTCAGGCAGCATCATCGCCATTGTAAAAGGTACAGATGTAAGGAGTGTCACCTCCGTATTGCTCCGTCTCTCCCGGCGCAGACGGTTTCAGGTAAGGGAAATCACTATGGATATGGCTCCTAATATGGAACAGATCGCCCGTGTCTGCTTTCCTGCGGCACGCCGTGTTACTGACCGTTTCCATGTGCAGAAGCTGGCTTTTGAAGCTTTACAGGAAATGCGCGTGAAGGCACGCTGGGAGGCTTTGGACAAGGAATCAATACAGATCGCATACGCAAAGGCGTGCGGGAAGATATACCATGCCCCGACCTTTGAGAACGGGGATTCGCGCAAGCAATTGCTCGCCCGCAGTATCTATCTGCTGTATAAAAAAGAGTCATTATGGACTGAATCCCAACGCATACGTGCCGGTATCCTCTTCAGGGAATATCCCGACCTGAAGAAGGCATACTATCTTTCCATGAGGCTCGGGTTGATATATCACCAGTGCAAGCACAAGGACACCGCTCTGACAAGACTTGCCAGATGGTATGACGAAGTTGAAAAGTCCGGCTTTCTTGCGTTCGGAAGGGTGATACGTTCCATACAGACACATTATCTGGAAATCGTCAACTTTTTCGACAGGCGTTCCACCAACGCAGCTTCCGAATCGTTCAATGCCAAAATCAAGGACTTCAGAACACAGTTCAGAGGAGTAAAGGACAGGACTTTCTTTCTATTCAGACTGACTAAAATTTATGCTTAATCTATGAATCCCTCAGGTTTTTACGTTGACCCTAGAAATCGAAGTTTCCAAACTGAACCGAGATGTGGGAAGCGTTGTAGAATTTTCAAACTGAGCCGCAAATATGGTGCAATTTACTAAAATAAAAATCACAAATATCTAATAACTAGATATTTGTGATTTTATTTCGTACCCTTAACAGATGAAATATTGAACCTTTGGAATGATTTTCTAGAAATAGTAGATTATCTGCAATCAACACCACAAATTAGTAAAATTATAGAGAGTATTTAGCAAGTACAGTAATAAGGATAAAAATATCAGCACACCTATATAATATGGATATAATAAATTAATATACAATAATTTAACACCGTAACCCGACACTCCATTAGTTGTATTTTAGTAGGCATGATAAAGACCCAACGGTTAGGTATTCATAAAAATTTTCCAGATATTTTTTTTGAAAATTCAGCCTATTAGACTTTACTTTCCTACTAAACCATATATTTATATATGTATAAAACAAATAAACTATGGATAATAACAACTACAAAAGACAGTATCGCCAACTGAATGATACAACAAAACAAAAGATTAGCCAAAGTCTAAGAGGCAGAACAAAGTCAGCCACTCACACCCAAGCTATATCCAACGGACTGAAAAAGTACTGGGCAACAGTACCCAACCAACCTAATAATAATGAAAATAAGAATGAAGAACATGAATAAAATATACGGTTTAAATATAGATGCGTTGAGGCTCTGTTACGAAGTGACAGAACCCAACAATATCAATATCATAAAAGACAAAGAGATTGGAGAAGAAATTGATTTTCTGTACTTCTATCTAAGACGAATAGAAGGGAAACACTTCAAATTTGTTTATGAGATACGTTATAACGACATGGGAAAAGATAAATTGTTTGGAGAACTACGTTTGGGTATCAATGACAATAAAGAAGAAAGCAATACCCACCCAAACGGATATAGAAAAGCATGGATTAGTATTTCCAATCGTGTATTATACAGCAATGAGATATACTATTTAGATTTTATTGAAGACAACTTAGGCTTAGAATTACACAATATAACAACCCTAGACCTATGTCTTGATATGTCAAACGACATAGCCCGACTGATACGAAAACTTATCCGAAACCCACAAATAACAACTCTTCTGAACGGAAAAAGAATCACCAATCGCAAAGAAGACCGCCCCGAAATCACATATACTTTCAGTGGGAATATGGATAAAGATAAATACTTAACCGTCAACATTAAACAAAAAAAAGCTATAAAAGATAAGAGCAAAGGTAGTACCCTTATAGCATACAACAAGAAAGCTGAAATAATCAATAGCTCGGATAAAGCGTACATAAATAACTACTATAACAATCCTTCAAAATTGCATCGTTTAGAAGTTCATCTCAACAATGAAGAAATCAAAGATTATATCGTGAAAACCAGGTATGAATTATCATTCTATTCTTTAGCTGATGAAAAATTCCTAGCAAAACTTTTTGGTTATACCCTCAACAGTCTTATCAGATTTGAAAAAGATGGAAAAGCAATAGATTGGACAGACCTCTTATCAGAAGGGTATAACAACCACCCCTGCCAACGGCTATTTTCTAGGGTAACTAATTCAAATACAGAGAAAAATCTTTTAAAAAAACGTAGTTCAAAAAAACAATATAGCGAAAATTAAACATTAACTTCGGATATGCGGAGTGCGGAATCAGAAATAGCAATTACTATATTTCACTCCGCACCTCCGCACTTCCGCATATAAAAACAATATTCAAAAACATGGCAAAAGACATAAGAGTGAAAGCATATATATCTATCGCCATGAAACAAAAACTATTTCCACCTAATAATCAGCAACTTAACAACAAATACAATATTCACTTCCAAGATTTGTGAATATCATCTTATAAAAAGCGGTGGAAAACACCACCGCTTAACACCCTCACTTCTTCTTGAAATCTTTACTGCTTGACTATTTAGTTGTATCAATAGCTCCATTACAGATAACCAATTTCAAAGGTAAAAGAAATTGTGGCATACGCTTTGATAGGATTGCCCTTTTCATCTGATGCAGGAATAAATTTTGGTAATAACATAAGTACACGTAAAACTTCGTTGTCAAGGGATTGATGTACACTCTGAACAATTTTAAAATTAGATAATCTACCATCCTCGTTTACAATAAATTGCGCTACAACTTTCCCTTTAATATAACTCTCTTGTGCTAGGGAAGGATACTTTATGTTCTTCATAAAGAAACGGGGTAAACCTGATTCACCTCCCGAATATTGAGGCTTTGTAGCCGATTGTCTCTCTCCAAAAGAATAGGAGATTGAGAAGCTATATTCTGTAACCGATTGCCCTAAATGCCCCTCCTTTCTATTAATTTCAGAAGATATTACTTTGTTATCATTACTTTTTATGTTTGTGGATGTTGATTGCGATGTATTGACAGAAATATTCCCACCCTTGACTGCTTTTATACGAAAGTGTGAACTTCTTTTTTGATACCCTATCCCCCACCCATCAGATGCAAACATCAGCGATGCAGCATATCGAAAGTCTTCATTGTATAATGTTCCAGTCCAATAACTTAGCTTTTGGTTATTATTCATAATTAAAACACCACTCCCCATATTTACTGCACTATGTGAATGTGATACAGGAAAAAATAATTATTACCGTTTTTTTTGTTTGTAAGCATGTAGCCACAAATTTCCGTTGAGGTGGACTGACTTGAAACTTTTTTAAAATACTCACCCCTATCATCTTTTATCAGCTTCCTATCCATATCCAAATAAAGAGTAAAATCCCCAAATTTCAATACACCGTTAGAATAACTATACAACCCCTCAAATAAGACCTTACCTTCAGATGAAAGCACATTTACTAATAAACCATCTATTTTAACAGAAAGCCATCCTCCAAACGTTTTTTTCTGAGTATGGATAACATGCTGCCACATCCATTGACCTTGTAACCATAATGGCACTCCATTTTCATCCACGCTATTCAATTTACGTGGAATTTTCACAAACTCTTCTGAACAATTCTTGAATAATCGGTCTATTTCTGTATATGTGGGTAATCGATATGGTTTCCCCAATCTTGCCCTTGCAATATCATAATCTTTATTACCTGATATTTCTTTAAGAGGATTGATTCCACCATAATCATTCAAATTATCTCCCGCTACTTTTCCTGTTATATCCCCCCACCAAACTGACTGCCAAATTCTCCATAGTCAGCAATTTTAACTTCTCCATTTTGTAATAAGACCATATCTCCTGTTGACCAATAAAGAATATCTCCATTATCGGAACGAACTCCCATATCCACAAAATCCCAATTATCTGCATACATGTTCAAAGATAACAGACTGAAAAAAAAGCAAAGATTAACAATGTGTTTCACCATATTAATATAAACACCTTCGGCTCTATCAGTATGTTTTTTAGGTTTATAAAAAGAAGTGTGAGCCAACTTAACTTATTCCATTAGTAGGCTCTCGACTGCCCTGTGACGAATAAGAAAAAGCCGCTCACACCTTAGGCAGTATATGTTGTTGGAAACATATATAACACACCTAAGGAGAACGTTTTCCGTTATTCCTGCCACATGGTGAGTTGTCGAGATTCACTAATGCAGAATAGCTAAACGCTTCCTAAATTATGTAGTTGCAATTTGCAACGGCACAAAAATAGTAAAAGTTCAGTGAAAACGTTATTTGTGAACGGCTTATTTTCATGTAAAAGAACTACTTCTTAATTAAAAAGACAACATATCATACGTTTCAAGTAACTCCTCTGTCCTCAATCCTAAATATCTACGTGTGGTCATTACATCAGCATGATTAAACAATTCCGACAATTTGATAAGGGCAAATTCCGAGTCTTCCCCAGCAGCCTCAACAACCTTACGTCCGAATGTTTTTCGCATTGAATGGGTAGAAAAATGTTCCACCTTCAATCCATATTTGCTTTTTATTGACTTGAACAGTACATTGATTCTTTGTGTACTATACACCGTCTTTTTACGACTAATAAAGCACTTTTCATTTTTATCTATTACATTCAAAGCCATACAACAGTCAGCAATATGCTTTTGAAAATTTGAATTAATTTTTATTTCCCGTCTTTTCCCCGTCTTTTTCTCAATAATAACAAAAGAATGACCATCTAACAACATTGACCATGTTAAAGTTAAAAGGTCTGAAATACGTAACCCAAAGAAACTACCGCAACTAATCAACAGAGACAAACGGTATTCTTTATCACGTACAATTTTCTAACTAACGAAAGCATTGTGTCCCATTCAATATAATCACTTGTTACATAACTATTCTTTAGGCTCATAATATTCTCTTTTAATTGAAATTTATAATTTTTGAATGTATGACAAATCTACTTATTGATAAAATACTGATAATCAATCTATATTCAAAAGTTATATTAATGAATATCAGGCTGCCATCAATAAATCCGTTGGAGTTGTCAAGGCTGCCAATACAGCAGCCTCTTTTGCCTCATAAACTCTTAATGCTTCTCTGTCAATCTCAAACATGTTTTTCTTTGCCCATTCATAACGTGCCATCCACAAGTCTTTTAATGCTTTCCGAACTTCGGTACTTACTTTATTAATCAACTCTACAAAAGCGACCATGTGCCCTCTTGCAGCCTCTCTTGCCGCTGCTTCATAATTCGCATAGAACCAAAAGAAATCATGTTCATTAATCATTTTGACCGCCTGGTTTATTATCTCTGCTGTTGTCATATCATTACCTTTTAGAATTTCCATTTTGTTTCTTTATCACATTGCAAAGATAATTATTCTATTTAAAATAAGATAATATATTCAGTTAAATCCAGTTAATTATATGATTTTATTTAAATTGAAATAATATAGTGTTAAAAAAGGGGAAGCAAAATCGCTTCCCCATGCCATTAAAAGACTTGGATTAAAGATTCCCACCTGAAGGACCTCCATTCCCCTTTTGTTACATCAAAAAAAGCTGTCGTTTTAAATACCTCTCGTGATTCTCCATTTCCGTTGCTCATTGCCTTTGCCAATGCTGCTTGTGTTGTACCCCAACACTCTCGAAATTCACCATTTTTCTTTTGAAAGATAAAATGTGCAATACCGTTTTTCATCTTTTCTTTCAGATTTTCAATCATCATCGCTTTCAATAAGCCGATTTCAATAGAATTGGTACGAATTGCAATGACATTAGCTCTAACTGCTGTTGAATTGTTGACTATTGTAAGATTCACCATAACCATAATATTAAATTGTTCGTACTATTTTTTAATTACAACACAAATTTAATGATTATATTTGAAATAGGATAATATTAAACATGAATTATTGTTAATATCATGATTGTATTTGAAATTAAATAATATTAATCACTATTTTTGCCTAAAAATAAAAATAAATATGGAAAAATCAGAGTTTAGAACAGTAATCCATCTACAAATTGGTGAGGCACATGAATACTATGGCTCACCGTCCTCACTGTACGATAAGCATACTGCCGATGAGTTGGGAATTACGCAAGCATCCCTTAATAATTATTTCTACAAACTTCCTGACGATGCCGAACCTATTTATACAAATAATAAATGTACCATCAGGAAAGGGATTTTATATGTCAAACCCACAACAAGAGGAAGAAAAAAACAATTAGAAGACATCTAATTGTTCTTCTTCAACGCATTTTTAAATAAAGAAGGATTGCCACAATATATCTCAGCACATTTTCCCTTACACAAACGTTCTGCTATATCATTATCACAATTACCGCTACATTTGGGATTACGACCATTTGTACAATCATTTTCCTTATAACTATTGTCTTCTATGCCATAATACTGAGTTAGCAGACGCTTAAATTTACTAAAAACCATTTTATTAAACAAATTACACCTTTTATACAGCAACAAAAAGATAGTAGTTTGTTCTAACTTATCACGTCTATTAATAGTAAGACCTAACTCCTCATCTATTTTTAATAAAATTTCATTTATGCGTTTATGATGAATATAAGGAGATAATTCTCTCAAAATCTCCTCCTTATTCATGACAAGAAATGTGTTATTGGGAGATTTCTTTTTTGATAACTTATACCCTTTAGATTCTAATAAGAAATTTATATCTACTTTTATTCTATCAAAAAAATCTCTAAGCGTAATGTCACCTCTATAAGAGCTAAATCTCAATAAGCCTTCTATTATTCCCATAACATTCATGGATACATTAAAACGTTCCAAAGCACTTATAGCCAACATGTGTTGTTTATCAGTCTTACAAATAGGATACAAATTATCATAATTACTAATAGCATCTTGACCAATCGTATCTTCAATTTCCTCAACAACAGACAAACAGAATAATATATGCTTAATTTTATCCGTCTTATATAATTTCTTTGCAGCATCAATCATATAATAATATTTCAAACGCATACTATCAGACATACTGTCACGAAGTATACGTCTTGTTCTCTGGAGTTCTTTCAAATCATCGCTATTATACAACTCTAGAACACGAGCAAACAATTTATAAATTATATATAAATCATTTGATAGGACCTTATTATAATCAAATAAATTTACTTGTACTTTTAATACTCGTATTTGTGTCTAAGAATGACATGAAATACGATGACATATTTCTATCACTACTGGATTTGCATCATTTATACTTTCACTATTTATATGATATTCTTTTTCATATTGATAATTAGAAGCCATATGAAAAGTACTTGTTTGTAATTCTCCATCTAGCTCACTAATAGCAGCTCTCTCTATATAATAGGTGTATTTCATAACTTTAATAAGATTTTCTACGAATATAACAATATCCTCTATTACAAGCAAATTTTATCCCTCTTTTATAGCTACAAAATCCCCACTAATTCACGTAAAAATCCCCTTCCAAATCCCCTTTCAAAACTTAACAATCTAAGAAACAATAAAATACAAATATGATGCAAAAATTCCATATCCTCAACCCATCATATCACTATACCTTTGCAATGTCAAAAGGTACCAAAGACACCATGTATAATAATTAAAAAAATATGATTATGATGAATTTAAGAAATACTTTCAATGAAGATAGTTTTGAATACACCACTATGAATGATATTATGGCAGAAGGTATGCGACAGCCCAAACGACAAGCACTGTATAAAAACCTCTGGTATGAAAATGAAATGTGTATTCTGTTTGGCGCAAGTAATTGTGGGAAAAGTATCTATGCAATGCAAATAGCCAAGCACATTGCCCAAGAACAGCCTATTCTGTACTTTGATTACGAATTGAACACCCAACAAATATGTGATAGATATACAAATGACGAAGGTACATCACCTTGCAAGTTTCCTCAGAATATTTTTCGTCCTAATCTTGACTTTGATATGGCTAAAAACTTCAAAGAACGCAGAGCCTATCTAAGAATGAGAATCGAAGAAGCGGTAACAAAAAAAGGAATCAAACTATTCATTATTGACAATATCACTTGTCTGCACCCTAATTTATCCAAAGCAAGTGAAGCGGCAACCTTCATCCTCGAACTACGCACATTTATGAATAGTCTAGGAGCAAGTTTCTTACTACTGGGACATTCACCCAAGAAAAGAGATAACTCTCCTATAACCTTAGACAATCTATCAGGCTCAAAAAATGTTGCAAACTTTATTGATAGCTGTTTTTGTGTCGGCGAAGGCACAACAGAAGGCAACGAAAAGCGATACATAAAACAACTAAAAAACAGAAGTAGTCAAATCATATTCAACGAAGAACACGTATTGGTTTGCTCTATTGAAAAAGGAGAAGACAACTTCCTATACTTCAAGGAAGAAGGATATGCAAAAGAAAAGGACTTGATAAAAGGAACTGGTAATATTACCCCCGAAAAAGAAAAAGCATACCAACTCTACAAAGAGCATAAGAGTTATAGAAAAGTTGCCAAAATGACAGGCATCAGCGATAAGACCATAAAGAAATGGGTAGATGAATATGAAGAATATTATACAGAGCAAAAAGCTATCAACAAGCAAGCAAATGGAAGCAATGAGATAGAAAGTGCGGAAATGCGGAATGCGGAGTAGTAAAATGCAAAATATTGCTAATAAACAATCTGACATTCACTTACTTTTCCTCTTTATCCTAATAATAATCAATTTTGTAATGAAAACATAATATGGATGCACAGCATTTAAACATAGATACAATCAAAGAAAATCGTAACTTCAAAGGAATAACCCAAGAAGACACCAAAGAATTAATTGATACACTATATGCTTTTTCAATTCTAAGCTACGAAGCATATACTAAAAAAGATACACAATATGGAGAATTTTGATTTAAAAGGTTTTGCCAAAGGCAAAAAGCAACAAAAAGAGCAAATAGGCGGCAATGCCATCATTTATACTCGTGTTAGTTCAAGCGAGCAAGTTGATGGGCAAAGCCTTGAAGTGCAAATTGACAAATGCAGAGAGTATGCCAAAGTACGCTCATACACTGTCGTTGGTGAATTTGGTGGCACGTATGAAAGTGCCAAAAGCGACAAAGAGCGCAAAGAGTTTAACCGTATGCTTGTTTTCATCAAACAAAGTAATAAGAAAGGCAGCAGCCAACCCGTAAAAACAGTAATAGTGTTTAGTACCTCCCGTTTCAGCAGAACGGGAAGTACAACTATCATTGAAGAAGTTGAGGCGAGAGGAGCATACGTAGTATCTGCAACTTCCAACTATGACCCACGCACTCCAGTAGGAAAGTATATGCAACTCATGGAACTAGCAAATGCAAGGTTTCAGAATGACGAAAAACGGGCAACTACCATTGAAAACAGTGTAAAAGCATTATTAAAAGGAAGATGGATTGGAAAAGCCCCTAGAGGATATGACCAAAAAACGACCAAGAAGGAACAAATTATCACTATCAATGAAGAAGGTAAGTTAATTCGGAAAGCATTTCTTTGGAAGGCAAACAACAAGTTATCCAATGAAGAAATCAGACATAGACTGGCAGCAGAAGGTTTCCATATCTGTAAACAGAAGCTATCAGAACTATTCAAGAATCCTTTTTATTGTGGCTATATGGCACACAAATTCTTGCAGGGGGACATCATACTAGGCAATCACCCTCCATTGATACCAAAAGAAATCTTCTTGAAAGTAAATGGAGAGTTATCCAAAAATCATAGTGGGTACGAACAAAAGATAGATAAGGAGTATGCACCATTATTAGGTAGTATCAAGTGCCCATGTTGCGGAAAAAATCTATCTGCCAGCATATCAACCAAAATGCGAAAGAGATTCGGACGTACTGATATAGGCTATTACGTTTGCAGCCGAAAAGGATGCAAGTACAACAGTTCTACTAAAAAGGTACATGAAGCCTTTGAAGAAGAAGTAAACAGGTATGCCCTATCAGACAAAGTAAGTGAACTCTTAAAAATGCAACTTACCATCACATTTGAATATATGAACCAAGAAAACAGAGAACGAGCCAAATCTATCAAAGCGAACATCAAAGCTAAAGAAAAAGAGTTGGAACAAGTAGAAACAAATTATGCACTCTGTACCGATGCGAAGAAACAAAGCATTTGCGAGAAGGTTATGACGAAATTAGAGAAAGAAGTCAGAGATTTAAAGACCGAATTTTCAAAAGTGAATACAGAAATATTGAACCTCGATAAATTCATTGATTTTGCTTTTAAAATGCGTTCTAACTTGTTTGGGCTGTGGGAGTTGCAAGGATTAGAAGGAAGAAGAAGACTACAAAAACTCGTGTTTCCTGACGGATTTATTTACGACAAAAATAACGAGCATATTGAACCTAAAAGAGTGAACCAATTCTTTCTCCTAAAGTATTCATATCCAACAGATAACGGGAATAAAAAGAAAGAGACGAACCGTGGAAAACACAATTCGTCCCTTAGAGTACTCGAAGCGGGACTTGAACCCGCACAGCCG